>Ga0316189_10007385_pt1 | contig 10399 bp, 6 predicted proteins | sample LowCovwburrow_MG_FD_204930 | JGI IMG/M metagenome (GOLD analysis project Ga0316189, IMG submission 204930) | Coastal sediment microbial communities from Maine, United States - Lowes Cove worm burrow | ecosystem: Environmental > Aquatic > Marine > Coastal > Sediment | place: USA: Maine... | reverse complement strand
GACCATGATACCGCGCATCCTGGCTTCGTGAGGTGAGCGGCTCAAGACCAGGTGTCCCTTGCCCTTTACGGCCAGGAGGTGGGTGTAGTAAGGCATCTTTTCCGGGTAGGTAACCTTCATGAACCCGTTGGCAAGACCACGCTTAACCCACTCGGTGCTCTCGTATTCAGTTTTGTCTGCCGCACTGACCTCGCTTTCCAACATTTTGAAAGCCACTTTGCGCAGCAACTTGCCTTCCAGGTTGTAGACCTCGTATTGCGGGCGATCACCGCTGCCGGCCAGCACTTGACCCGTAGAACGATCGTAGTGGACCGAAAGCCGGGGGCTGAAGGCATTCATGGTCAAGCCGCCGAAACCACCGTCCTTGTTTGTTCGCAGGGCATAGGTCTGATCCGGTACGCTGACGATCTCACGCAGTAGCCCGCCTTCTGTGTCGTACAGCATCACCTGGCGCTGAGGCACATCGCCCCACTTCTGCTGGTAAACCAGGTACTCGCCTGCCGGTGTCAGCTTGAAATACTCCGTGCGACCCCGCGGCACATTGATCACTTTACTGCTCTTGAATTCCAGGTTCTCATGGAACTGGTTGACCGAGTTGTTGGCGCCATCGAATACGAGCACCTCACCCTTGAGCACACTTAAATAGGCCTGTGGCCCACCCATGGACATAAATCGAAATTCACCGGGTCCCTGGCCCCCTTTTCCCATGGTTCCTAGAAAACGACCTTCTGCATTCCATACGAAGACCGTTTTAGCGATGGCATCAACCACATAGAAACGGCCGTCCTTGTCGATGGTCACATCGAATGGCAGTTGCGTGTACATTTCGGCATCCTCGGAGATCGGATCGAGCTCCAGGATTGGCACTAGTTTATCCGGGCTGAGAAATATGAGAAGTGTCAAATTCAAAAGCGAAAACAAGGCATACCTCCAAAGGTAAAAGAGAGAAGGAGTTTTCTCATTGGTTCATTAGTTGGGAAGAAAATATAAAGAAACTTCAAACAAGGGTGTCTATTTTTTAGGAGCCCGTTTCTCCGTAACCCATTTCTCGGATCACAAATTCGCCCTCATCATCAACCATGACGGCGAAGAGCCTGCCATCGACGCTGAAGAGATCCCCGTTCTCGCCGCAGTCCAGACTAAAACGCGAGAGGGTCTTGCCCTGGTCATCAACCCGTATTCCGCGCATTTTGGCCAGGTGGGGCGAACGGAAGAGGACCAGGTGGCCCTTGTCTTTCATGGGCAGCAAGTGCGTGAAGTAGGGTTTCGTTTTTGGGTAGCTCAGTTGGATGTAACCGCTGGCAAGGCCGTTTCGCACCCATTCCACGTTCTCATACTCAGATTTGTCTTCTGCGGTGACCTCTTGCTGAATCATCCTGACGGAGACTTTGCGCAGCAGCTTGCCGGTCAGGTCATAGACTTCGTATTCCGGGCGATCTCCGCTGCCTGCCAGCACTTGCCCCGTACCTCGATCGTAGTGAACCGTGAGACGTGGACAAAAAGCGTTAATATTCAAACCACCGTAGCCGCCTTCCTTGTTTTTTCTCAGCGAGTAACCCTGGTCGGGTACGCTCACGATTTCCCGCAATGCATTGCCTTCCTTGCCGTAAACCACTACCTGGCGGAGCGGCACATCGCCCCATTTCTGCTGGTAAACCAGGAATTCGCCTGCTGGTGTCAAGCGGAAGTAGTCGGTGCTGCCACGGGGAATATTGATGATCCTACTTTCCTTGAAAGTCAGGTCCTTGCCAAAGGTATTGACCGCATTGGTAGCACCGTCGAAAACAAGCACCTGCCCCTTAAAGACGGTTAAAAAAGCCTGAGCGCCGCCCATTTTGGAAAAGCGAAATTCGCCAGGTCCCTGGCCTCCCTTACCCATTGTTCCAAGGAAGCGACCTTCCCTGTTCCAGACAAAAACTGTCTTGGCTACCGAATCTACCACGTAGAATCGGCCGTCAGAATCAATCGCCAGGTCCTTTGGACCCTGCATGTAGAGGACGCTGTCTTCGGGAACAGGGTCGAGTTGAAGAATGGGAACCAGTTTTTTGGGAATCAGAGAAAAGTAAAGAGTGAAACTCAAGAACGAAAGCAAAGCCAACCTCCGGAATGTTGGTGAAAAGGTGGTGCAAACAGCACAATCAATTATAGGCGAATTTGGTCAATGTCAAGTGCCACGACAGGCGCGCCGAGGTACATCAATTCCAGCCTCCTAGGAAGTCGTACTCAGACAGAGAAAGGGTGCGCAATTATGGTCCGATCCCGAGACCCGAAAGTTTAAACACGGATCTTCACAAATGAGAACTGGCAGATGATGCAGGCTAGAAAGGGACACTTCATTTTATCAGCATCTTTATATCTTCTTAACAAGTGCCTTCTAAATTGGGCCTTGTAAGCAAGTCGCGCCCCCTCAGGCGTAGCTTCGATGTATTGGAGGCACTATGATTTTTTGTTTTCTCACCCTTTTGCTCTTGGATACAGATGCCGCCGCCTGGCGGATTAATGAAACCGGGGTCTACCAACCCTTGCGTACAGATGAGGTGATTGTTCGGCCAGACGGCCATGTCTATGTTCTTAATTTCAACGATGCCAAAATCGGACATTATGACGCCACCGGAAAATACGTGGGAACCATTGGCTCTAAGGGCAAAGGCCCAGGCCAGTTCACCTACCCCATGCAGTTCTTCTACGATCAGGGCCGGCTCTACGTGTCCGATATTATCAATTCCAGTGTCAGTGTCTTCGAGCAGGACGGAAAGTTTGTTGAACGGGTTCGTATACCCCAGCGCGGCATAACCCTGGCCCGTATCCCAAATGGCTGGATTTACGGCACCTGGGGCGACAATTCCAACCCGGGGCAAGCGGCTTCGGTGATGGCTGCTGGCGACCGTTTTGAGGACCCCGTTGCCTTGTTTCAACTCAAGGAAAACGGCTACGGTGGAGGTCTCAATATCGAAGAGGAAAACGGCAAGGTGATGGCTGTCTTTACACCGCTCAGCGACGCGCCCAATATGGTTGCCAATGCAGATGGATCTCGGGTTTATGTCAGTGAGCCCGGCATCTTCCACGTTCGCGTAATCGACACCAAAGCCAGGACGGTGATTGCAGAAATCAAGCACCCGTCAAAACGAATCCCCTTCGATGCGGAATGGGGCCTTGCTGAACGGGAACGGGTGGAAACCATGATTCCCCCAGAAGATCGGGGTATTAAATTCAAAAACAATTTCCCCCAATTCTTTCCCTCCATTCGCGCCATGCTGGTTGCCCCTGAAGGCCATTTGGTGGTCAATCGTTGGGCGGGTCGACCAGACATACGCAGTCATCCACTTGTTCTCGATGACAAGGGAAATGACCAGAAGACCAACTGGTCTTGGGAAACTTTAGAGCGGATTGCCAGAATTGCCGAGAATTTTGCCTACGTCATCTACTTTGACGAGAAGAGCGAACAAGGGGCGCTGGCAAGGGTGCCCGTAAAGAACGTGGCCGCGTTTATCGATGCTCACCCGGTCAATTACGAGGGGCCAAGAGGACGCCGTATCATGATGGAAAACTAAACCAATCGGTTTGAGAGGAGGCTGGGGGCATGACCTTCAGCCTCTGCGGGCATTCCATTCCATGAGGAAGTAGAGACCCTGCTCACCGGTTTTCACGAAACCGAGTCTGTTATAGAGGTGCAGCGCGGGGTTATTCTGTTCCACATGGATCCCGACAGATTTCCCGGCCTGGTTGGCCTCTTCCAGAATCTCTTTGAGAAGCTTGCTGCCGATGCCTTTGCGCTGAAACCTGGGTAAGAGGGCAATATCAATGATTCGGTGTTCCTTTTCGCGGCGATCCAGGTAAAGCCGGCCCGCCCGTTCATTGTTGACCAAAATAAGGCTGTAGGTCGCCTCAGGAAACTCTTGTTGGTAATAGGTGTGTTGATAATGGAACTGCTGGCCCAAAAAGTCGGAAATCTGCTGTTTGTCCCAGCCGGAGAGCTCCATCTCCTCTTCCCGTGTTGACGCATAAACCGTGCATAAGAAATCTTTATCGGCGGGGGTTACCGGCTGCAGGCTGGTGTTGTATTCTGTCATGTCTCTCCCCTTTCGTTTGCTCTGAGATACACTAATCCAGCTATCGGGTTTTGTCAATTGGGAAGCCAACGCGGGGTGAAGTTTAGGCGTTCCTTCCCTGTGCATGAGATTTCCTTGTGTGATTGGGAAGTTCCAAATTGCCTTTCCCTTGGGCATCGAGAAAGTGAACTCGATGGCCATCTGGGTCACTGACGCTTATTTCCGAGCCCAGGCCCCAGTCCCGGTCTTTAATGGCAGGGAACCCCGCTGTCTCCAGCCTATGGATGAGCTTTGGCAGTTCCCGCGTTTCAAAACCTATGCCGCGGAAGCCCAAGGCATTGTCAGCCTGTTGGCTGTAGCGGAAATCGGACGGGGTGTCCCAATTGTGTTGTAACTCCAGGCTTGTATAAGGTCGCTTCCAGAGCCATTCACGGTTCCCTATTGCGTCGATGTCTGCATCTGGTGGCTGCTCATCGCTGCAAGCCAGGAAATACAGCGTGAAGCGATAAGGGGAGACGACCTGTCTGGAAAGCAGTTTCATGCCTAAAAGCGTACAATAAAAATGGAGGCTTGGTGTGGGGTCTTTTATGCGCAGGGTTATCTGACCCAGGGTTGGAATGCTACCCAACGGACATTGAGGATCAACCCGCGCAGTACAGAAATTTGCGGCAAAATCATGCTGGAGCAACTCAATGTTGTAGCCGCTTGGGTCTGCCAGGTGACAGAGATAGCCAATGTCGCGGAATTGAGTCGGCTTATTCACCTCAATGCCAGCGGCAATCAGGCGTTCCCGAGCCATGTCCACGTCTCGTAGAGTGATGCCGATTTTCCAATAACCGTCCAACTTGTTGTGACGGTAGTCTTCCTGATTGGCCAAGACACGGCTCTCCAGACATTGGTGAAGCACGAGTAGGGTCGTAGGTGGAGGCGCATACCCCAAAAAATAAAATCGTTCCCTGCCGCCATCGCCAGAGCGTTCCATCTGATCGACCAGAGTCATTCCCAACCGCTGTTGGTAAAATGCAAGACTGGCTTCCGCATTCTTGATTGAGAGAATGTGGTGGCTCAAGCGAGGCCGATCTTCCAACATTTTATTTATTCCAGTAACGTGTCACCAGGATCTGGCCCAGAGTTCGGCCGAAGAGATTGAGGAACAACCAGTAATAGAGAATGGTGAACCCCAATAAAACAAAGAAGATGGGGATAAGACTGAAGTTGACCAATGGCATGAAGCTGCGCTGGGAAAACCAAAGCACCAATTTGAAAACAGCTAGATCGAGCAAGAGACAAAGGCATAGGTCGATTGCGAGTACAGCTGCTTGCTTCCAGCGGGGCTCTGAGCGTATGGTCGGCCTGGGCTCCATGTAATCGCGCTCGCGAATCAAATCTTCCGTATTGGGGAAAATATCGGGTTCACTGATGGCTGGCGGCTTTGCTTTGGGTTTTGCTTTCGGTTTAGGCCGTGAGGCTTTTCTTACCTGGGGGGTTCGCGCTTTTGGGGGTTCCGGCTCTGCCTGCGGGGGCGGAGAGCTGCCAAAGAGAAAGCGATGCTGCCTGGCTCGCTGTTCCAGCTCAAGCAGCAACTGCAAGGTGGTTCCGCACTTGGTGCAGGTCTCCGCGCGGGGGTCCCAGGCTGTCGTACACACAAAACAGGCTTTCATTGAAACGCCTCAAGCGTCGGTTTCAATTCTCAAAGAAGAAAAACCATTGGTTCTTATCTTCATCGGTTATTTTACCCTGATAGTAGCGATTAATGACTTCGGTGTGATGACTGATCAAGTCATTGCCGGATTGGAGCACGGTCGCTCGTTTAAACGACTGGAAGGCATCGTCCAAATTGGCATCATTAAGATGCTGAAAGGCCAGCTTCCGGTTTGCTTCACCTAACAGGTCGCGTAAACGGATACTCTCTATGTCGCGGCTGAGCAGTGCATAGAGGCGGTCGATGGCATCAGCATATTGACCCTTGTTCATTTCTATCTGGGCCCGGTCAAGATCTTTGTCAGAGGTTTCCAGCGGCTCAATTTCACCGATCACGGTTAGTTTTTCACGCGCCTTGAGAAGGATCTCATTGAGGCGACGAATCTCCTCGCGCACTTCAAGAGAGGTTGCCCCATCACTGCTTTTGTCCAGTTCATCTAAGCGTGGATTGCAGATTTCGGTGACCCGTTGGTATGCAATAAAGGCCATCAGGGAATCCCCTAGATCGAGAAACTCGCCGGCAAAGGTCTCAAGGTCAACCGCATGCTGTTCGGCGCTGTTCCAATGGACATCGCGAGGAATGGAAAGACGGGTTTCTTCGTTCTCCGCTTTGAGCTGCTTCTTGTAAAAATCCCTGCCAAAATAGCCACCGACGCCAAGGATAAGCAGAATGAGAGGCAAACCAACGACCAGGAACTTGTTGACCGGCTTCTTTTCCTTGGTGGCTTTGACAACCTTGGCTACCCGACGCGCCTTTTGGGTGGTCTTCTTATCTTCGGTGAAGAATGAGGTGAGTTCCGCATCGGAAGCGGAGTGTGATTCCAGAGCCTCGGGTACTGCCGGGGTGGGTTTAATGATGCCTCCGCCGCTGTCGTCCACCTCCAAGCTGCTGACGCTTTCCACTCGCTCGTTCTGCTGCTGTTCCATAATGGCATCTTGAAGCTCATCCAAGCCCTCCAAATCGGGGGCATTGATCACCAGACGGGTCGCGATTCGGTCCGCTTCCGCAGTTTTTCCCTCAGCGAGTAACGCCTGTGCCTTGGCGAGCTCATCATTCTGTTTGTGGCTCTCCGGCATCATGTCCCGAGTCCGCTCAATACACTGCAAGGTCTCTTTGTGATTCGGATGGAAGGTCAGGATAAAATTCCATTTTTCCATGGCTTCCTGGTATTGAGCCTGTTTGAACAGGTCCATGGCCTCGTTGTAAATTTGGATCAACCGTTCTTTAGACGGTTTCTCTTCAACCCGTTTCCCTTCGCCGCCAGCAGGCGCGGCCGCTTCAGGTGCAGCAGTCGGCGCGGGGACATCTGAAGCTTGATTCGGCTCAAGCAGGGACTGAACATTCTCTATGTAATCTCTTGCAATGCGGTTGTCCGGGTCTAATTCGAGCGCTTTCTTCCAGGTGTCTATTGCACTCTGGAAGTCTTGTATTTCGTAAAGGCCGACCCCTTTTTGAATGAACTTCTCCACCTGGATAGAAACATCTTCACTGCTTGCCGCCGCTGTTTCCGGCGGGGGCTGTTGCACGAGGGAGGCCGCTGCCGCATCCGCGATGAAAATAGTGCTCTTACTCGCGGGGACTTCCTGTTTGGAAGCCGGAGCAGCTTCCGGGGCGCCGCCTTGTTGCGCTCTGGCCATCAGCTTCGTACGCAGACCCTGCAGGTCCGTGTTGTTGGGGTGTTTCTTCAACAGTAATTCACAAAGACGCAACGCTTCCGCATATTTCTTTTCACCATGGAGACGCTTGATCTCCTGGAATACTTCCTTGGAAGAGCGCTTCTTGGACTTGCCCTGGTTCTGAAGATCTGTCAAACCTTTTTTTGCTTTTTCATGGTTGGCATCAATTTTAATAACTTGCTCCCAATACGCTTTGGCAGAGCTATAGTTCTTGGACGAAAAAGCCATAAAACCTTTTAAGTAGAGGTCCTCCACATTGTTGCTCATATAAACCCAACGCCTCCGGATTGTTCGATGGACACCACAGTTTAGAAAATGGCTAGGCCTTATGTCAAGCCAGCTGTCCATTTTCCTGATTTTAATACAAAACTAGCCATATGGCCAAAAGGGATTTGTGGTTTTCGGCGGAACTTGCATGCCTGCTTGAAAAACAGGCCAAGGAAAACAGCTGACTTTGGTAAATGAGGCCTTGGTGCCTATCTTTTGTGGCTGTGTCAAGTTTTGTGAAACCCATGAGACTTGAGCCAGGCAACTGCCGGCTGCCCCGTCGCAGTTTTTCCAAAGCCGTGGGTCGAGGTTCTCGTCAAGACAAGCTGGGCGGATGCGGCCAGTTACAACTCGATCGCAGGAAACCCTTTTCATTCGTCAGATTTTATGCGTATAATAATTGTACTTGAATCTCCTGGCCTCCCGGTCAGGAGAAAGGGATGCAAGACCGCCACTTTATTCCTTCCAAAATTAATCCTTCCTTAAAATTTCTCACCAAAAGTTAGCCCACTTGATGTCCTCACATTACGATTGCATCCCTTCCCTTTTCGAAGGGTGGGAAGAAAGCCCGGATTTATTCGGGCCTTCTTTTTTTTAGGACCTGGGTTTCTCGGCCTTTGGAAATAATGAGGGCCATGGACATAAAGACTATTTTACTTGCGATTGACCACGAACGACAGCTTGCCGCGCTTCTTCCATCAAGTCGCGTTCCAGCCATGGGTCGCCGAAACGGAAGTTGTTTTGACCCGATTGGCGCTTGCCCAATAGTTCACCCGCCCCCCGTTGTTTTAGATCGAATGCGGCAATCTCGAAGCCATCGTGGCTCTTTTCCAAGAGCTTCATGCGCGCAAGGCTGGTTCGTGTGAGTTCGCCCTGGACGATGAAAAAACAGTAAGCCGCGCGATCACCGCGACCCACACGTCCACGCAATTGGTGGAGTTGGCAGAGTCCAAACTGGTTGGCGCCTTCCACGACCATAATGGAAGCGCTTGGAACATCCACCCCCACCTCGATCACGGTGGTGGCCACCAGTACATGGATTTCGCCGGACCGAAATGCATTCATTTGGTCTACAATGTCTTCTTTCTTCATACGGCCGTGGACCAGACCAACGGTGCGGTCAGCAAAGTGAACCTCGCGAAACTGGTCAACCATGGCCATGGCAGAAGTTTCCTGCTGCTCCTCATTGCCTTCAATCAGTGGGAAGACCCAGAACACGGATTCGGCAGCAGCCAGACGGGCACGCACGAAATCGATTACTTCGGCGCGGTTGGAAGCCTTCTTGAGAATGGTTTTCACCGGGGCGCGGTGGGATGGTTTCTCCTTGATCTGAAGGATTTGATAATCACCGTAAAGTGTCATGGCCAGGGAACGGGGAATAGGTGTTGCCGAAAACGCCAGGTAATGGGGCGTCTTGCCCTTCTGCAACAGGGCCCGGCGTTGTTCCACCCCAAAACGGTGTTGTTCATCGATCAGGGCCAGTCCCAAAGCAGCAAAAACCACATCCTTTTGGAAAAGTTTATGTGTACCCACCACCAGATCCACCCGACCCGCAGCGATTTCAACCAGGCTGGAACGAATCTCGGTATCAGATTGACGCGAGCTGAGTAAACAAACAGACATGCCCTTGGACCCAAGGAAAGCGCATGCGGTCTCATAGTGCTGTTCGGCCAGGATAAGAGTCGGGCATAGAAAAGCCGTTTGCAATCCGGCCTTGTAAAAAAGCCAGGCATTGGCAAGCCCGATCAAGGTCTTTCCACAGCCCACATCGCCCTGAATTAGCGCGTGCAAACGCCGGCCCGCGACCAGATCACCGTAGAGGGTTCCAATCACCTTCATCTGGTCACCAGTCGGTACAAACGGCAGATCTTGCAGGAATCTGTCGAGCCAGGATCTCTGAGGCGCGATACGGGGATGGTCTCGGTCCTGGCTCGCGGCCACGATGCCCTGCATTTTCTCTTGAAAAGCAAGAAACTCCTCAAGCGCCATCCGCCTGAGGGCCGGGTGCGTACGCTCGACAATAGCTTTAACAACCGCCCCGTTCTCTGGATTGTGGAGTTGTCGCAAGGCATCCTTGCGAGATGGGAACAGGTGGCGCGCCAACAATGGCGCCGGAATGGGTTCGCTGTCGGGTAACTTCTCAATCAGTGTGGCAATAAAAGCGGCAATTTTATGCGAAGCCAGACCACCAACCTGACGGTAAACCGGAGTGATACCTGCTTGCTCCGAGTCAGGCCCAGCTAACTTGAACCTGGGGCCATTCATGGTTCTTCCCAGTTTGTCGAACTTGATTTTCCCAAAAAACGAGGCCTTTTCCCCCTTGTTGATCAAACCCTTGAGATAAGACTGATTGAACCAGACAATGCGCAGGGTGCCTCGGCCATCGTCCACCAGGATCTCCAGCAATGGGATTTTCTGTTTGGGTGTTCTGGAGACTTTCTTGGAAATAATCTGACCATGAATGTGAACGGGTTCGTTGAGTGGCGCCTCGCTGATAGATGCAATCTGGGTATAGTCCATGTATTCGCGGGGAAGAAAGCCAAGCAGGTCGGCGGCGGTGACAATACCGGCACCGATTAATTTTTCCTGCGTACCCTTTCCCAGGCCCCTCAGTCCCAAGCTGGCAAGCGGTGCCTCAAATTGTAGTGGCTGGTCCATAATCGCCTCGGTGTGGGGGTCGATGTACAACCCATACCGGAATATTT
>Ga0316189_10007383_pt1 | contig 10400 bp, 7 predicted proteins | sample LowCovwburrow_MG_FD_204930 | JGI IMG/M metagenome (GOLD analysis project Ga0316189, IMG submission 204930) | Coastal sediment microbial communities from Maine, United States - Lowes Cove worm burrow | ecosystem: Environmental > Aquatic > Marine > Coastal > Sediment | place: USA: Maine... | reverse complement strand
AGAATCAAATTCTAATCTAGACCCAAAGTGTTGTCCTCTTGTACTATTGGGAAATGCTTTATAAAGCACTTGTTTTTCAACTAGTGTATTATTATTAAGCTTGCATCTCATAATTGTGGTATTGGCTCCTCTGCCTTCACCACTATTTGAAGCATAAGATAAGTACAACCAACCATTTGTTTCGTATTCTGGATGTAGTTCAATATCCATTAGCCCACCTTGACCTAAAACTTCAATTTCTGGTATGCCATTAATAATTGTTCTAGTTCCATTATTAAAATGAATTAAGCCACCTCGTTTTTCTGTAATTAAAAGCGATTTGTCTGGCAGAAAAACAAAACCCCATGGAATATCAATATTATTGACAATTACCTCATAGCTGTAATTGTTTGAAGACGGATTGCTTTTATTTTGTGCGCAAGAAATGAAGTTAAAAGACAAAAAGAAATATAATATTTGATGATGAACTTTCATAAATTGAATTTGTCATGAATTTACAAATAATTATTGCTCGGTTACAAAAGAAAATTTTATATTTGCATCCCGCTACAGATAATTAAATTCGGGGTGTAGCGTAGCCCGGTTATCGCGCCGCGTTTGGGACGCGGAGGTCGCAGGTTCGAATCCTGCCACCCCGACAATTAAAAGCCTTACAAAATTGTAAGGCTTTTAATTTGATTATCCTTTTTGTTTAAAATCACTTATCTTTGATAATATTCACTTTTATCCGTTTCACATGAATAAAAATCCTGGAATTTTTAATGATGTTATTGGCCCTGTAATGCGAGGTCCTTCCAGTTCTCACACAGCAGCTTCGTGGAGAGCAGCCAAGATGAGTATGGATATTTTAAATGAGCCTCTTAAAAATGCACTTATTGACTTTGATAAAAACGGAGCATGGGCACCAAACTATAGAGAGCAAGGCACAACACTTGGGATTGATGGCGGGTTGTTAGGTTTGGAGATGGCAGATGATAGAATGAAGAACACCGAGCTCGTCGCAAACGAGATGGGTATATCCATCCGATATGAAGTTAATTCGTTTAAGACGAATCACGTGAACACGGTTAGATTAGCTTTAGAAGGTATTCATGGTAATAAGATTCAAGTTTTAGTTGCTTCATTAGGAGGTGGATCTTTTGAAATTCAAGAAATTGATGGTTTTAAAGTGAGCATATGTGGGGATTATTACGAATTACTACTTTTTAATAATAAAAGTGATCTAATTCCTGAATTACTAAATGACTTATTTGCACACAATCAATCAATGTCAGAATCTATAAATGGTGATAATAGATTGATTAATTTGAAGTTTTCCAAAGCAATTTCCAATGATGTTTTGGATATCTTGAAAAACAGTTCATTGTTCATCAATGTTATTGTGGCTAACCCTGTACTTCCTATTATCGCTGGAAATGAAACTGAATTACCTTTTAACTCGGTTTCATCTATGCTTGACTATGCAGTAAATGAAAATTTATCATTGGGAGATATCGGATTAATTTATGAAAAATGCCAAAGTGGTTTACCGGAGTCTGAGGTTGTTGATAGAATGAAGTATTTAGTCGAGATTATTGAAAATAGTATCAAAACGGGATTGGCAGGTACAGTTTATGAAGACCGTATTTTACCACAACAATCCCATTTAATTGATAATGCAAAAAAAAGAAATAAAATTCTTCAAAACTCAATTGTAAACCAAATTGTAGCCAACGTATCCGCTATTATGGAATCCAAAAGTGCCATGGAAGTGGTTGTGGCTAACCCAACAGCAGGGTCATGCGGAGCTGTTGGAGGAGTTATGAGGGCTGTAGCAGATGAAGTTGATGCCACTCATGACGAATTGATTAGTGCCTATTTTGCAACAGGTGTTATTGGCGCCTATTTTGCAATGGGACCAGGGTTTTCTGCAGAAGAGCATGGTTGCCAAGTGGAATGTGGCGCATCTGCCGGTATGGCCGCTGCAGGCATTGTACAGTTATTTGGGGGAACTGCGAGACAAGCCGTTGATGCGGCATCTATGGCCATTCAAAATATGATTGGTTTGGTCTGTGACCCTATAGCAGACCGGGTAGAAGCACCTTGTTTGGGTAAAAATGTTAGCGCAGCAGTAAATGCATTATCGTCGGCAACAATGTCTTGTGCTGGCTATAACGCCCTTATTCCGTTGGATGAAGTAATAGGTACGGTTTCTAATGTAAGCGCTCAAATGCCAACTTGTGTTAAATGTACAGGTAAAGGTGGATTGGCAATTACAAAAACTGCCTGCGCCTTAAAAGAGAAATTAGCAATGAACAGTAAGGTTTCGGTGAGCTAAACACATTTAATTATAATAATCCCTTTGCCCATTCGTTTTCTACGTCGCTTATTGTTTTAGGTTTAGGTTTTCCAAGTAATTGATAACCCTTTTCTGTGATTAAAAAGTCTTCTTCATTTCTTAGGCCTCCAAAGGATTTATAGTCTTCCAACTTCTCAAAATCTATGAATTCTGAATTGTGATTTGAAGATTTCCATTGTTCAATCAATTGTGGTATAAAATAAATTCCTGGCTCGATGGTAAATACAAAACCAGGTTCTAATTTTCGTCCTAACCGAAGCGATTTTAATCCAAATTGAGCGCTTTTTGGTTCTCCATCATATCCGACGTAGACTTCGCCTAAATCTTCCATATCATGTACATCGAGCCCCATCATGTGACCAACACCACAAGGGAAAAATAGTGCATGGGCCCCATTAATAATGGCATCTTCAGTGTTACCTTTCATTACACCAAGACCTTTTAGACCTTCCACTATTATCCGTGAGGCTTGAAAATGCACCTCTTTAAATAGTATTCCAGGACGTAACATTTCAATGGCACTATTGTGACTCTCTAAACAAATATTATAAATGTCTTTTTGTTTCGATGAGAATTTTCCGTTTACGGGTATTGTACTCGACAAATCTCCACTATAACCCATCGTGGTTTCGGCACCAGCATCTAAAAGAAAAAGATTACCATTTTTCAAGGTATTGTCATGATTATGATTGTGCAATACTTCACCATTAATTGTTGAAATTACAGGAAACGACAAGTGCCCACCAGTTGCTACTGCAACTTCTTGAACCGCTGCAGCAATCTTAGCTTCAGAAACATCAGGTTTTGCCATTCGCATTGCCAAAGTATGCATGTCGACACTTGTATTTACAGCTTTAGTGATCTCAATAATTTCCTCTTCAGTTTTGTAATTACGTTGGTTGACAATACCTTTAATTAATTCACATGAATACACATCTTTTTGATTACTTGGTAAGACTCCCAACCACTCAAAAATCTTTATTTTGTTCTCTGGACGGTATGGTGGCAGATAATGAACAGTTCTATTAGATTTCTTAGCGATATCTAGTTTATGCCTTAATTGATCTAACGAGTCGATTTTGCTAATACCAACCTTAAGAGCTTGCTGTGCAATAGTTGGTTGAGGTCCCATCCAAACAAAATCTTCAACGGTTAAATCGTCGCCAAAAAGCCAATCTTCACCAGAATCACAATCCAAGACTCCTGCCAAATTGGGAATGTTCAACCCAAAATAATATAAAAACGAACTATCTTGTCTGAAGTGAAAGGTGTTATCCAAAAAGTTCATTGGACTTTCATTATTTCCTAGTAGGAGAATAAGCCCAGAACCTAGAGACTTTTTTAATTCTTCTCGCCTTTTAGTGTACGTCTCTTTTGCAAACATATTTTCAATACCTTATTTAATAAGTTCTTATTTACCTCCAGCTTGGAGGTTTTGCTTTAGGTAATTAAACATTGTCATTCTTAAGTGAAGTGAAGTGTTTTCTCGCTCAGAAATACCATGAGAACGCATTGGGTAATCAATCATGCTAAAATACTTATTATGTTTTATAAGTTCATTTACAAGTAATTGACAGCTTTGGTAATGGCAATTGTCATCTCCAGAACCATGAATCAACAACACATTACCCTTAAGATTTTTGGCATGGGTTATTGGGCTACCTTGAGTATAACCTTCTTCATTATTTTTTGGCAGATCCATGTAGCGCTCTTGATAGATTGTATCATAAATTCTTTGGTCGCTAATAAAAGCAATAGCAATTCCAGTTTTGTAAATCTCAGGGTATTTAAACATGCAGTTTAAGGTCATGGACCCACCGCCACTCCAGCCCCATATGCCAATTCTATCTGGATCTATAAAATCCCATTCCATAATTTTTTTTGCAGCAGCAGCTTGGTCTTCAGTAGCAATGATGCCTATTTTTTTATAGATGCTTTTTCGCCACTTACGTCCTTTAGGTACTTTGGTTCCGCGGTTATCAATACTAATAACTATATACCCATTTTGTGCTACATATTCGTTAAATAAATCTCTTCCGTAATTATTTTGAACCGTAGTTCCCGCAGGTTCGCCATAAACATGAAATAAGACTGGGTATTTTTTGGATGGATCAAAATCATTGGGTTTCATTATCCATCCATCAAATGTCAATTCATCTGAAATGTCCAATTTAAAAAAATCTTTTTTTGGAATATTGTGAATTGCACGTTTACTAATTAATGTTGCATTATCTTCTAGTGTCCGCAGCACTTTATGATCTGGTAAACTAACCACTTGAATTTGTGGTGGTGTATTTGAATTAGAAAACGTATGTATGGCATATTTACTATTTGGCGAAATAATATAGGAGTGATGTCCAACGGCATCTATAGGTGAGAGACGTTCTGGTTTTCCTTTGCTATTGAGTTTGCTTCTGAACAAATAACGTTCTGTAGGTGTATTAGGTGCAGCGATATAATAAAGCCATCCTGTTTTTTTGTTTATGGATAATAATTTGACAATTTCAAAATCACCCTTTGTTATAGGAATAACTTCTTTACCATCTCTTGAGACTTTATACAAATGTAACCATCCGGTATTATCACTTCGCCATGTAAAGTATTTTCCCTTGTCCAACCAGGTTAAATCATCATAAACATCAAGCCAAGTATCAACTTTCTCAGTATGAATAACTTTAGCAGAACCAGTTTCAGCATTTCCAAAGTAGACCTTGTTTGTATTTTGTTGTCGGTTGAGTTGTTGAACAATAACCTCTTTTGATGATTTTGCCCAGTCCATTCTCGCTAAATAGTTATTTCTGGGGTCACCAGGAATATCAATCCAAGTTGTTTTTTTACTATCAATATTAACCACACCAATCTTTGCTGCCGGATTTGTGGTGCCTACCTTAGGATAAGGGATTGGAATTAATTTAGGGTATATTGAATCAATATTATTTATCATATTGAAGGTACCTATACCTTCAGTATCAATTTGCCAATAAGCTATTCTTTTACCATCTGGACTCCATCTAAAGCCGTCTCTCAATTTTAATTCTTCCTCGTAGACCCAATCAAATGTTCCGTTAACAATATTGTCGTAGCCGTCTGATGTCAAAGTGGTAATTACTTGAGACTCTAAATCTTCAACATAAATATTTTTTTCGCTTACATATGCCACTTTTTTGGAGTCATTAGAGAATTTTGCAAATTGCAGCGTTGTAGGTTTTAACGATTTTCCCAACTGTTGTAATTTTCCTGATTTTATGTTAAGAACCCAGAAATCACCTCGAGAATGAATGCGCCATACACGTCTAGTATTGGTAGCTATTAATAATTTTTCTGTATCTGCAGACCATGAATAATCTTTAAAGCTAAGGGGTTCGCTACCTCCGTTCGGTATAAAAGATGATGATGCTACCAATATAGAGCGGTCTCCAGTTTCAGGATTGTATTTGATGATGTCTTTACCATTACCCATTTCGGAAGGCTCTAACGTCGTATAACCAGAACCATCTTCTAGCCATCTAACAGGACCAAAACCTTTAGTTTCAAATTCTTTTTGAGAGTAGATTTTCTCTAATGTTAAATTCTTGGTTTGCGCATAATTGAATGATGATGAGATAAGAAATAGAAAAAATAAGGGAAGAGCTATTTTAATTTTCATGATGAATTATTTGAATGGATTCATCTCAAATATAATCTTTAAAATTATTACAATAAAGTTCATTTATATTTATGGATTGAATAATATCGAAACAGGAATAAATAATATTGAGAATCAAAATTAGATTCAATGTTTTTATATAACAAAATTTTATCTTTTAATAAGAACTGTTGATAACTTATAAGTAAGGATTTCTTCAAAAAAACTACTTTTGTTTTGTTAAATAGAATAAGAAATTATGTCAGAAGAAATAGAAAAAGTAAAATGTTTAATAATAGGATCAGGACCTGCAGGTTATACTGCTGCCATCTATGCAGCCAGAGCCAATATGTTTCCTGTATTATATCAAGGAACGCAACCTGGTGGTCAATTAACAACCACAAACGAAGTTGAGAATTTCCCTGGTTATCCTGATGGTGTAACCGGCCCAGAAATGATGATTGAACTGCAAAAACAAGCAGAACGTTTTGAAACTGATGTTCGTGATGGTTGGGTTACCAAAGTGGATTTTTCTGGTGAAGTTCATAAGGTATGGGTTAATGACACCAAAGAGATTCATTGCGATACGGTCATTATATCAACTGGGGCATCAGCGAAGTATTTAGGTTTGGAGTCTGAACAAAAATATTTGAAATTAGGTGGTGGCGTTTCAGCTTGTGCCGTTTGTGATGGGTTTTTCTACCGAAATCAAGAAGTGGTAATTGTAGGTGCTGGAGACTCAGCATGTGAAGAGGCACATTATTTGTCAAAATTATGTACCAAAGTTACCATGTTGGTAAGACGGGATGAATTTAGAGCTTCAAAAATAATGCAAGCTAGAGTTAAAAACACCAAGAATATAGAAATCATGTACAATAACAATACTGATGAGGTATTAGGAGACGGCCAAGTGGTTACTGGTGTACGAGCTAAAAACAATGTAACTGGAAAAATTACAGAAATACCTGCCACAGGTTTTTTTGTGGCTATTGGTCATAAACCAAATACAGATATTTTTAAAGGGTATTTGGATTTGGATGAGACTGGATATATTATTAATGTTCCAGGAACCTCAAAAACCAATATCGAGGGTGTATTTGTGAGTGGTGATGCTGCAGATCATGTGTATAGGCAAGCCGTTACAGCTGCAGGAACTGGTTGTATGGCAGCTTTGGATGCAGAGCGTTATTTAGCCTCTAAAGATTCAAATTTTGAGGTATCGACTTCAAATTATAATTAAATAAATATTATATATAATGAAGCCGGAACTACTGTTTCGGCTTTTTTAATTTTATATGAAAAATAAAACCGTCGTCATTTTAGGAAGTTCAAGATCTTTTGGCAATACAAGAAAAGTATTGGATAGTTTGTTGTCCATAAGAAATGATATTGATATTATTGATTTGAATAAATTCGATATTGGGTATTTTGATTATGAGTTTAAAAACAAAAACGATGATTTTCTGGGCTTGATGGAAAAAGTGATTGCTTATGATACTATAGTTTTTGCCTCCCCAGTATATTGGTATACCATGAGAGCTCAACTTAAAACATTTTTTGATAGGATATCTGATTTATTGACCGAAGGGAAAAAAGATATAGGAAGAAAATTGAGAGGTAAAAATATGGCCGTAATAAGTTGTAGTTCAGACAAAGAACTTATTAATGGTTTTGCAATACCTTTTAAAAAAAGTGCAGATTATTTGGGGATGACATATTTAGGACATCTCCATACTTGGTTAAACGAAAAGAAACAGTTAGACGATAAGGTCCTTAGAAAATTAAAACTTTTTTCGTCTAAGCTATAAGTTGTTACTGCTTGAGTTCTTTTTTGTACAGTTTCGCTGTATCTGTGAATTTATTCAGATTTATTTTGGCGTTACCATAAATAAAAATTTCACTGCTACCAGAAACATTCAAAGATAATTCTTTTGTAGTGTTTACAGTGACATCACAATTATCTTCTGCCAATAATTCACATGTATTTGTAGTTAATTCACTTCCAGAAAAATCAGAAGAATTGTCCGCTCTAATATTTAATTTGGTAAGAGTTCCCCTGACTTTGGCATTTGCTTGAAGGTATAAATCGGCATTTAAACTATCAGCATTGATCAGCATATCAAGTTTACTATTATCACTTAAAACAATATCAGCCAATTTTGTAGTAAGGTTGAGTTTTACTTTAGAGCGATTACTAGCAGAAAATTTTAGGCTGTTTGATTTTATATTGAGAAAGGCTCTAGATGTTCCAGAATTTTTTAACACAACATCATCAAGGTTAATAGAAGTCAATGAGCTAATTTCGCCATTTTCGCTTGTCTCTATGTGCTTTAAAGCACTGGTGTAGACCACTTTAATGTTAAGTTTTTTGCTAAATGTAATATTTTTTAAGTATTGAAAACTTAACGTACTATCCGTAACATTAAATTGTATAACGTCGTGAAGATTGTCATCTGTTTCAACAAACACAGAAGCTTTCTCACCTACAATGATGTCTATATTAAAATTTTTACCTATAACAATTTTGTTAAAAGAATTAATTGGTGTTTCTCTAACAGTGACGTTTTTGTCACCCTTTATTCTTTCTTTTTTTTGACCGTAAACAATTGTAGTACAAGTCAAAAATATAGTAAACAGGAGCATTTTCTTTTGCATAAGAATCAAATTTTATCTAACAAATATATGCAAAAAAACCATCTCAAAGTTGTTAAATACTATTGAGATGGCTAAACATGATTGGTTAGATCTTCTTCTTAACGCCTGTTGGTTGATGGTGAGATATATTCAGCCTAGTTGGGTTTATTGCTTTCTTACGCTTCCTGAGACACCATCTTTTTTAGTTACTTTTTCTGGGTCTCCGTAATATTTTATGTCTCCTCCACTAGTTGCCTTGGCATATAGTTCGTCCGATGTGTTTACTGTAATATCAGCACCACTGGTAGCTCTAACTTCGCTGATACTAGCTTTTAAACTTCTAGCTTTAATATCACTACCACTTGTAGCTTCAGCAAATAATTTGTTGGTCTTCCCCGATAATCTTAAATCGCTTCCACTGGTAGCTCTGCATTCAATGACTTCGGCATCAACATCTAGTTCCATATCACTTCCACTTGTTGTGTTGAGCTCTAGGTTTTTACTGGTTATTGTATTTGTAGAATATACATCACTTCCACTAGTTGCTGTAATCTTTTTAATATTTCTAATGCTGACCATAATTTTTTTAGATGCTGCATAGCTGATGTTCTCTTCGGCATAGATTCTAAGTACGCCTTCTTCAACTTTAGTCATTATTATATCATGTAAATTTTCGTCAGCTTGGACCTTTAAGCCCACTGTTTTGCTTTGCGTTATATAAACATCTAAGCCCCGACTTACTTTAATGGCCGTAAAATTGTCGTCAATATTGCGCTCGACCGTATCTACATTACCGTTTCCGCGAACACCGCCAAATCCAAAATCCGAATTGAACTGACAGGACATGATAGTAAGACCTATTAAAAAGCCTACAATAATTTTGATAATAGTTGTCATAATGGTGTGTATTTTGATTGATTGATGATTAATTACAGTTCAAATATCTAAGTTATTGTGGTTGATTAGAAACTTAAATATCTGAACTGTTGTAATTTTGGTTTGAATTGTTAATTCTCTTTTGATTTAATTGTAATTCCAGAAGAATCGATTGTTGCTTTTACTTCTTCGTCTTTATACTCAATTTTGTTTTCATCTATTTCTAAAGAACCAGCTTCACCTTTTATTTTAATTATGGTATCTTCATCTCCACAGTCAAGGCAAACAACATCGTTATTAATTACTTTTAGGTAATGTTCTTCCATGCCATTGTCAAGAATATCATTGTAGTATCTTCTGTTTCTATGGAAATGATATGTATTGTCATCTGCATAAATAATACTGCCTTCTGATAAGTAAAGTGTAACCGTTACTTCTTGATCTCTAAATTTATTTTCAACATCGGTTTCAAGATAGCTATCTAATAGGAGCTCTTTTCCATCAAATGAGTAATTGTAATCAATGAGATTCGCTGACTCTCTTGCGTCTTGGTAGCTTCTACCTTGAGCGTTTTTCTCAATAGATATAGTAGATACAGAATCTTTTGTTGATTTAACAATTAATCTAACATCCGAAGAGTAAATTTTCTTATTGCCATTTTCATCATGAACTATTCTAAAATCATCTGTATGATATCTGTTACGTTTATTAACGTAAAGCTCATTATTTCTCATTCTTACAACTATCGTATCGTTGACGGCTATATTAAGCTCTGTTCTTTCAATTACGCTTTCGTCAATGGCATGTTCGGTAGCTTCCCTTATCACTAAAGTTATGAGCACTAAAAAAGAGACCAACCAAACACCAAATAAACTGATTTTCGCTATTTTACCTATAGACTTCAAATTGTTCACCAATATTTTTAAG
>Ga0316189_10007382_pt1 | contig 10401 bp, 6 predicted proteins | sample LowCovwburrow_MG_FD_204930 | JGI IMG/M metagenome (GOLD analysis project Ga0316189, IMG submission 204930) | Coastal sediment microbial communities from Maine, United States - Lowes Cove worm burrow | ecosystem: Environmental > Aquatic > Marine > Coastal > Sediment | place: USA: Maine... | reverse complement strand
CGGGCGGCACCGGCCTGACGGATTGCGCAGACCTGTCCGACGATAAGGCCCGGCTTACCTGCTATGACACTCTGGCCGGACGCGGTGCTGTGCGCAAATCGCCGACAGACGACACCCTGATTCGCGAAACCACTGTGGCTGCCACACAACAGGACACTGACAGTGAGCAGCCCGAGTTTATTTCCCGCAGGTTTGAGGAGGAACAGGAAAACGCCAATAACCGCTTCGTGATCATCCCCTACCAGCGCAACTACCTGCTGCCGATTACCTACAACAGCAATATCAACGAGGAAGCCTGGAAGGTCGCCTACCCGGGCACGGGCATGGATCAGGCTGAGGTGAAGTTCCAGATCAGTATGAAAGCGATTATCTGGCAGGATGTGTTCGGCAAGGATATGGACCTCTGGGGCGCCTACACCCAGACCAACTGGATGCAAGCCTACAATACCGATGCTTCATCCCCGTTTCGGGAGACCAACTATGAGCCCGAACTGATCCTGAGCATCCCCAATGACTGGCACTTTCTCGGTGTGCACAACACCCGGCTTGATTTCAGCCTGAACCATCAATCCAACGGCACGTCCGAACCCCTGTCGCGCAGCTGGAACCGGGCAATTGCCTCTGCCCTGTTCGAGCACAGAAATTTTTCCCTGGTCACCAGCGCCTGGTACCGGATACCGGAGGGCAACAAGAACGACGACAACCCGGATATTGACAAATACATGGGCAACGGCCAACTGCAGGGCGTGTGGAAATGGCCGGACTACACACTGGGTTTCACCTTCCGCAACAACCTGAGGAGCGACAACAAGGGCGCCATTCAACTGGACTGGACCTTTCCCATCAGTCCGCGTTTCCAGGGGTATATACAGTATTTCAACGGCTATGGTGAAAGCCTGATCGACTACAACGAAAGTACCAACCGCATAGGTATCGGTGTCAGCATTACTGATCCATTCTAGGACACCGCCAGGGCCGCCACCGAGATGGCGATGATACTCATCAGTTTGACCAGGATATTGAGGCTGGGCCCCGAGGTGTCCTTGAACGGGTCACCCACCGTATCACCGATGACGGAGGCGCGGTGAGCCGGCGAGGCTTTGCCGCCATGCTGCCCGGTCTCGATATATTTCTTTGCGTTATCCCAGGCCCCACCCGCATTGGAAAGAAACACGGCCATGGCAAAGCCGGTACACAATGCTCCGACCAGCAGGCCGATAACCCCTGCCACGCCGAGCAGCAGACTGACTGCCACCGGGGTGACCACCGCAATAACGGAAGGCCAGACCATTTCACGCTGGGCAGCTTTAGTGGAGATCTCTATGCAGCGGGCATAGTCCGGCTGGGCAGTGCCCTCCAATATGCCCGGGTTTTCCCGAAACTGCCGGCGCACCTCAACCACCATTTTGCCGGCGGCGCGACCCACTGCCTGCATAGTCAGGCCGCTGAAAACAAATGCCGACATCGAGCCAATAAAAAGCGCCGCCAGCACCACCGGATTGAGCAGGGTAACGTCGAAATAGGCCATGAAGTCAGGCAGAGTGGCATCCCGGGTTGCCACCTCCACTGAGTGTCCCAACTCAAGTACGACGCGCCCGCTGTGCAGCAGCTGAATGCGCACCACCTCCAGGTAGGAAGCTATCAGCGCCAGTGCCGTCAGGGCCGCAGACCCTATGGCAAAACCCTTGCCAGTAGCTGCCGTGGTATTGCCCAGCGAGTCCAGCGCATCGGTTCTGGCCCTGACTTCCGGGCCCAGGCCACTCATTTCGGCATTGCCGCCAGCATTGTCCGCAATAGGGCCATAAGCATCGCTGGCCAGGGTAATACCCAGTGTGGACAGCATTCCCACGGCCGCAATAGCAACGCCATAAAGCCCCTGGGTTACAGCAGCCATATCAAAGCCGGCGCTCAGCACGAAAGCACCGAGCGTACCTACAGCAACGGCCAACACCGGTACCACCGTGGACATCATCCCTGTTCCGATACCGGTGATGATAACGGTGGCCGGCCCACTTTCGGCAGCTTCAGCGATCCCGCGTGTGGCGGTATAGGATGGCGAGGTCGCATATTCAGTGGCGCGCCCGATTACCAGCCCGGTGACCAGCCCCGTTACCACAGCGCCCCAGGTACCCCACAGATTGGGCATACCCAGCCAGTACAGCGCGGGTAGTGTCAGCAGTACCACCAGCACAGCGCTGGTATTAATTCCCCTGGAAAGTGCTGCAAGCAGGGCGCGCTGGTCCGCCCCCTCCTTCGTACGGACCAGGAACACACCCAGGATCGACGCCATTACACCTAGCCCGGCGATCAGGAAGGGCGCTGTAATTGCCCTGCCTTGCAGGTCGGCATCACCAACAAAGGCCGCCGCCCCCAGTGCGCAGGCCGCGAGCAATGAGCCGCAATACGATTCAAAAAGGTCAGCACCCATGCCTGCAACGTCACCCACATTGTCCCCGACATTGTCGGCAATTACCGCGGGGTTGCGCGGGTCGTCTTCAGGGATGCCTACTTCCACCTTACCTACCAGGTCTGCCCCCACATCGGCAGCCTTGGTGAAAATACCTCCTCCAACGCGGGCGAACAGGGCCTGCAGCGAAGCCCCCATGCTAAAGGTGAGAACGGTGGTGGTTATTACCACCAGCCGGTAGTTGTCAGCAGATTCCGGCGTAAGCCAGTTAACCAGCAGGAACCAGCCCACACAATTGGCCAGGCCCAGGCTCACCACCGTAAGCCCGATGACTGCGCCACTGCGGAAGGCCACACGCAAACTCTGCCCCAGTGACGATCGGGCCGCCGCAGTCGTTCGGGTAGAGGCCAGAGTGGCAGTCCGCATGCCGATATATCCCGCCAGGGCAGAAAAAAAGCCGCCGCACAGAAAGGTAAAAGGGAGCCACGGGTTTTGCAGGCCAAAGCCATAGGCAAGAACGGCAAACACCAGGGCCAGCGCAGCGAACACCAACCCCATAATGCGGTATTGCTGGCGCAGGTAGGCCATCGCACCAAGGCGCACGTGCTGTCCGATCTGGCGCATCAGATCGGTGCCTTCATCCTGCCGCCGCATCTGCAGGAAAAACAGGCGTGCTACCACCAGCGCAACCAGGGCGGCAGCCGGCGCAAGCCAAAAGAGGGGTTCATTCATGAGTCAACTGCCTTCCTTTGGCATCCGCTGGGGCTTATATATCCCTGGCCGGCGCCTGGGCAGAGCGCCACCAGTTATAGTGATGCGTCTCCAGGTGGGCCACTGCCGGAAACCGATAGAATGCGAAATCGGATTGGTCACCCACATAAAAGCCGCCGCGAATAGTGCGGTAGAAAACACCTTCATTGACCTGTTTCAATACCAGCTTGCTCTGTTTCTTGTCGCTGCTGAGCAATGACGCAAGTACATCGCGCAAATGGGGGATATTGGGATAAGGTAAATCATTCGCCAGCCCATTAATCGGATCGGTGGCCAGTTCACGCAGGGCCAGTTCTGAAAAGACAATACGTGGCACATGCACGGGCCGCTGCGTATCAGTAATCGCGCGACAAAAATCCCGTGGCTCCAGTAAACTGGCCACCATTGGGTCGATAGGGCAGAACTCCTGGTAGAGATGGGCGCGCCTCTGGCTGTCGCCCTCATAGGGGGCGCGCTCAAGTGAGAGCGTCTTGCCATCACGCGTAACCAGGTGCAATGCTTTCATGGCACTTACGGGTACCCGGGATAACACCCGATAAATGGCAAGATAGACAGACTTTTTCGGGCTGCCATCGGCTTTCGCCACACAGCGCTCAGGCACCAGCTCCAGCGGAAACTCGCCCTCAGGCAACTGCGCCGGATCCAGCTCAAAGAAAATCGCCTCACCGCGGGAATGCACTTTGGTGCCCACGGCGTAATAACGCCCGAATGCCTCCGGCTCCAGCATGGACGCAATGAGCGCCTGGGGAATAAGTGATAGATAAAGGTATGTGGCAGACATGACAACCTCCCGCGGGACATTATCAGGCTAGCGACAACAACTGGCCTTGATTTGCATCAGCTACCCATGCACTAGTGGATCAGGCAACAATAAAGTGGAGAGCGCCGTTATCCCCGGGAGTGACTGATATGGCAAGGCCCGCGCACTTCGAAGACAACACGGCGGCGATGGTCTCGGAATCAACCGAGTTGGCCACAAACCGCAAGCCCTCCCCGGTCTCGGCGATCACTATCGCCTGAACAGGCTCTCCGCCTTTGTAATTCACGACATGGCTTGTCACCACGCCGGCTTCAGGCGCCGCAACAATGGCCTTGCGGGGAATCAGGTCCCTGTCGAGCTGTATATCAGCGTTTGCACAATCCAGCGAAGAAGGCTGACAGGAGTAAATACCCACGGCATGCTTGGACATGATCCCCCCCAGAGAGGCCACCAGAGCGCAGGATTCAGGGGACTCCCGCAGTTGGGTTACCGCCTCCGCCAAGGCATGCATACCATAGTTATTGCCTGCCCCACCAAAGTAGGGAAGGCCGCCGGTGAGGGTCAGGTCGCGGGAGCCATCGGCGGGCAAACCCAATGCCTCGGCGGATGACGCGACGGCACAGGGGAAACAACTGTAAAGGTCGATGAGGCCAATATCATCTATGGTCTTACCCGCCAATGCCATGACACGCTCAAGTACCGCTTCTGCCATCAACGAGCGCCCCAGGTCTTCGCGTTCGCTGAGATTCACATCGGCCCCTTCCGCCAGGCCGTGGAGGAACACCCAGTGTTCGCGAGGGATACCCAGCTGCCGCGCGGCACCAACACTGCACAGCAGCAATGCCGCTCCCTGGTTCACACCATCCTGTGCAACCATGCGCCTGGTATACACGTGGTTCAGCGAATCGGCCGAAAGAATATCCTCCGCGGACAAGGCGGCTGGAAACTGGGCGTAGGGATTGGCCGCAGCAACTTCATTGAGTGATACCAGCAGCCGGGTCATAAGCAATCGCTGCTCTTGTGTGGAGCGCCCGGCGGCAAATGCCCGGGCCTGCTCGATCAATGCGTAGTAAGACATCGGCGCGAGCAGGCCATTGTGCACCTCCTGCATCGTCACAAATAACTCGCCCCAACCCCGGTCCTCTAATGGAAACTTTGCCTCATCGAAAGTTTCGTTCCAGTCCAGTACCCGACCACTGCGCTGCGCATTGCGCTGATTGCGAATGGCTTCGGCCCCGGCCAGCAGGACCACCGAGCGCTCTCCCCGGGCTATGGCGCCGGCAAATTCGATAACGCGACTCTGGGGGTCATTACCGCCCACCAACCCGTAAATACAGTGAGCGGGTGCCGCACCAATGGCGCGGGCAATAGACATGGGGGGGTTGTTACTGCGCCCGAAGGGGCAAGGTGGCATGCCCATGGAGTCTGCGAACAGGCGGGTGACAGACAGGGTATCAATCGCGGCAGGCAGATTACCGCCGCCGGCATGGGCCAGCGCGCGGCGCGCCGCCTCGGCTGCCAGCATCATGGGAGAATCGTCGGTAACCTCGCGCTCTACAACCTGGCCTGCACCCACCAGTATCGGCGTGTTGTCTGCCACCGAATTCCAGTCCATCTTTTTACCCTCCATTACAAAACATTATGCCGGAGGAGTGTATCAGGCGTTGGCCGTCCTGTCGGCCAGCTGCTGGCTGGCGAGGTATTCTTCATAGTTGCCCTGAAAATCGACCAGCTGCTTATCCTTAATCTCAATGACGCGCGTGGCCAGGGACGAGACAAACTCGCGGTCGTGGCTGACGAAGATCAGGGTGCCATCGTAGTGTTCAAGCGCCAGGTTGAGCGCCTCAATGGCTTCCATATCCAGGTGGTTGGTGGGTTCGTCCATTAACATCACATTGGCGTCAGTCATCATCAGTTTGCCAAACAAAAGACGGTTTTTCTCGCCACCTGAGCACACCCGAACCTGCTTCTTGAAATCGTCGGACGAAAACAGCAGGCGACCCAGCGTGGCGCGCACAATCTGGTCGTCGTGATGGGCACGCCGCCACTGGCTCATCCAGTCGAAGAGGTTTAAGTCGGTATCAAAATCGGCGGTGCTGTCCTGCGGACAATAGCCGAGTGTAGCGCTCTCAGCCCATTTGATTGCGCCGGCCTGGGCGTGCAATTCGCCCATCAGGCAGCGCAGCAGAGTCGTCTTGCCCACCCCATTCTCGCCGATGATGGCTAATCGGGTGCCGGCCTCCAGCATAATACTGGCCTGCTGAAAAAGTGTCTCACCGTCGAATCCATGGCCCAGTTTTTCCAGGGTAACCGCCTGCCGGTGCAGCTTTTTGTCCTGTTTGAAGCGTATGTACGGGCTTACCCGGCTGGAGGGCTTGATGTCGTCCAATTGTATCTTGGTAATCTGCCGGGCTCTTGACGTGGCCTGCTTGGCCTTGGAGGCATTGGCGGAAAAACGGCTGACAAACTGCTGCAGCTCGGCAATCTGTGCAGTTTTCTTGGCGTTCTCGGACTGCAGTCTCTCTCTCGCCTGGGTGGAAGCCGTCATGAAATCGTCATAATTGCCAGGGTAAACCCGCAACTCGCCGTAGTCGATATCAGCCATGTGTGTGCATACGGCGTTCAGAAAATGGCGATCGTGCGAAATAATGATCATGGTGGAGCGGCGGGAATTCAGCACGTCTTCCAGCCAGCGTATGGTGTCGATATCCAGGTTGTTGGTGGGCTCATCCAGCAGCAGGATGTCCGGATCAGAAAACAGCGCCTGGGCCAGCAGCACCCGCAATTTCCAGCCCGGGGATACCTCGCTCATAGGGCCGTAGTGCAGCTCCTGGGCAATACCGGCGCCCAGCAAAATCTCCCCCGCCCGGCTCTCAGCGGTGTAACCGTCCATTTCCGCAAACTGCACTTCCAGGTCGGCAACCTTCATGCCATCTTCTTCTGTCATGTCCGGTAATGCGTATATACGGTCGCGCTCCTGCTTCACCTCCCACAACTCCCTGTGGCCCATGATCACAGTATCTACTACCGAGAAACGCTCGAAGGCAAACTGGTCCTGGTGCAGGCGGCCCAGCCGCTCGTTAGGGGTAATGGAGACGTTACCCGACGTGGGGGTCAGGCTGCCATCGAGGATCTTCATCAGAGTCGATTTACCGCAGCCGTTGGCGCCGATGAGGCCATAACGGTTGCCGTCACCGAATTTTACCGAGATGTTTTCAAATAGCGGTTTGGCACCAAACTGCATGGTGATGTTGGCTGTAGAGATCACGGGAGTATTCCTGGGGTATTGGATTGCGCGGTCCCGGTATGGGAGGCGCAAAGAGGCGGGGCATTCTAGGGAAATTGTGCGCGGATGTCGAGCATCCAATACCGCGACCACCCCACAGCAGGTCACTCACTGCAATCAACTGACAAGCCATCCACCCGGTCGTGTGACAGACCCCATGAGTGTTATGATTTCGACAGGCCATCAGGAGCCAGATATGAAGAAGTACGCTATAAGGATGGGGCTGGCGCTGGTCTTGTTGGGAGTTGTGGCTTGCGGAGAGACCGGCCCATCGCAACAAACTCCTGACGACAACGATAATGGAAGCGCGGCGACATCTGTAGGCCCTTTGCCCGGGGAAGAAGATGAGCTCTCAAATCCCTTCTCTGAACCGTCAACCCTGGCAGACAACCTGTTGGCTGCGGACGACATGCTGCTTGCACCGCGCGTTGGCGACATGAACAGTATGAAAGAGTGGCGGGGAGTCCGGATACTGACGGTGTACAGCACGGGCCAGTATTATTTCCACAAAGGCCAGGAGAAGGGCTTTACCAAGGACTGGGCAGTTTTATTCGAGAAGTTCCTCAACCGCAACAAGCCGCGCAAAGAGCTCAAGGTCCGCGCGGTCATTGTCCCCGTTGCACGAAACCAGTTAATTCCCGCACTGCTGGCGGGTCGCGGCGATATCATCATTGCCAATTTGTCCATCACACCAGAGCGCGAGGAAGTGCTGGATTTCAGTATTCCTGTGAGCAAACCCCTGTCGGAGATCCTGGTCACCGGGCCTTCCGCCCCGGCACTGGCCTCAATCGACGACCTGTCCGGGCAGGTCGTTCATGTGCGACTCTCGAGCAGCTACCGGGAGAGCCTTGAGGAGCTGAACACAAAGCTTGAGGCAAAGGGCAAGGCGCCAGTCGAAATCGAACCGGTATCGGAGTTCCTTGAGGACGAGGACCTGATCGAAATGGTGAACTCGGGGTTATTGCCCTGGGCAGTTATCGATGACTACAAACTGCTGATATGGAAGGATGTATTTCCAGATCTCGTCCCCCGCCCGGATATCGTGCTGCGTGAGAGCGGCCAGATCGCCTGGGCTTTCCGCAAGAACAGCCCACTGCTGGCGGCAGAGGTGAACGCGTTTCTCAAGAAGAATCGCCAGGGAACGCTGGTGGGAAACGTGCTGGTGAAGCGATACGTCACCGAATTCGACTGGACAAAAAATGCCTTCTCGGATGAGGATTACGCCCGATTCCAGCAGCTACTGGGGATTTTCAAAAAATACGGTGACCTCTATGAGGTCGACCACATCCTGGCAGCGGCACAGGGCTACCAGGAGTCACGCCTGGACCAGAGTGCCCGCAGCAAATCTGGTGCGATAGGTATTATGCAGCTGTTGCCGAGCACGGCACGGGACCACAACATCGCCATCGACAATATCGAGAAAACGGAAAACAACATTCACGCTGGCGTAAAATATCTCAGCTTCCTGCGCAGTCGCTATTTCAACGACCCAGAAATTGAGGAAACAAACCAGACACTGATGGCCCTTGCCGCCTACAACCTGGGGCCAGCGCGTGTAACACAGCTGCGCAACAAGGCAAAAAGCAAAGGCTACGACCCGAATGTCTGGTTTGATAACGTTGAACTCGCGGCCGCGAGCCATGTTGGCCGCGAGCCGGTTCAATACGTCGCCAACATATACAAGTATTACGTTGCCTATCGTGGCGCCCTGAAGGACGTAAGCCGGCGCAATACAGCCCGGGAAAAAGCCGGGATTGGTGAATTGTAGCTTCCCATTTATAGCCAACAGATAACGAATCATCATGCACAAACACAACATCGAAGACTGGTCCCACGATCATACGTTTGCACAGGATCAGCGCAGGCCAGGTGAATCCCGAACGCTGATCGTGATTGCGATCACGGCCGTTATGATGGTTGTCGAATTGTTCGCTGGCGTCCTGTTCGGTTCCATGGCATTGCTGGCCGACGGGCTGCATATGGCGTCTCATGCCCTGGCCCTGACAATCACAGCATTTGCCTATGTTTACGCACGCCGCAATGCTCGCAACAGAATCTACAGCTTTGGTACAGGTAAAGTGAATGCTTTGGGCGGCTTTACCGGGGCCATTTTGTTGGCAATTTTTGCAGTATTTATGGGTTTTGAAAGTGTATTGCGAATAATCAATCCCGTTGAGATAGTGTTTAACCAGGCCATATTTGTCGCGGTACTTGGCCTTATTGTGAATGGCGCCTGTGTGTTCATTCTGGGCGGAGGGGGTCATGGGCATGATCACCATCACGGACACGGACACGGACACGCGCATGACCATGACCACAATCTGAAATCTGCCTATCTACATGTGATGACAGATGCCCTGACTTCAATTCTGGCCATTGTAGCTTTACTTGCCGCCAAGTATTTCGGGCTGGTATGGATGGACCCGGTGATGGGTATCGTAGGGGCAATTTTAGTTGCGCGTTGGTCCTATGGCTTGCTGGGTAGCACCAGCGCGGTGTTACTGGATCGGCAGGCTCCGAAGAGCCTGCGAGAGAACGTTCGGGAATTGATCGAGGGAGACAATGATTCGCAAGTTGTGGACTTGCATGTATGGTCCATTGGTCCAGAAATCTATTCGGCGCAAATAGCCCTGGTCGCTCACCAGCCTCGCTCGCCCGCAGAGTACAAAGACCTGATTCCAGAATCCCTAGGACTGGTTCATATTGCCATAGAAATTAACATATGCTCCGAAAAGGAAATAACGGCATAACAGCACTGCATTCAGGGATCACACTGCAGCCATGAGCTGTAGCTGTCGCCTCCGCCACAGCAGGTAAATTGCCGGCAACACCAGCAAAGTCAGCAGTACTGCGCTGACCATCCCTCCCACCATAGGGGCAGCGAGCCGGCTCATCACTTCCGAGCCCGTGCCGCTGCCCCACAAAATCGGTAGCAGTCCCACAATGGTAGCTGTGGCCGTCATCAACACGGGACGTACCCGCAACCCCGCGCCCCGCCAAACCGCGAGTTCCAGATTCTCCTGTGTCATCTCACACTCTTCAGCGAGGAGGCGATGCCAGGCCTGGTCCAGATACACCAGCATGATCACCCCGGTCTCTACCGCCACCCCCGCCAGGGCGATCATGCCCACGCCAACCGCGATGGAAAAACTGTAGTCGAGGGCGTACATCAACCAG
>Ga0316189_10007379_pt1 | contig 10402 bp, 11 predicted proteins | sample LowCovwburrow_MG_FD_204930 | JGI IMG/M metagenome (GOLD analysis project Ga0316189, IMG submission 204930) | Coastal sediment microbial communities from Maine, United States - Lowes Cove worm burrow | ecosystem: Environmental > Aquatic > Marine > Coastal > Sediment | place: USA: Maine... | reverse complement strand
AACACAAGCTGCTACAAAGCGAGAATGCTATGCCGAGCGCTGCTTCGTAGGGGGACATCGCGTGAAGGTGAGCAGGTGGCCAATTGCGGACATAGGATTAGATCATTTGAATGGCAGAAATCGCGCCATAGTGGACGCGCAGAAATTTTGATGAGCGGCAAAACCGACCCGAAGCCGACCGATGGAGCCAGGACCGTGACGGTCTGCGTTGCAGCGTAAGCAGTCATTCTGCCGCGTCGGTGCCACCCCACTAACGCTCTGAGACTGAGTATCAAACGCGCTGGTTGTCGGGTATTTGGCGCAGCGTCTGAAGCGGGTGTTCGGTATCGACGTTGAGACCTGCCGGGCCTGCTGTGGGGCGGTGCGGATCATCGCCTGCATCGACAAGATCCTCAGCCACCTGGATGCGAAAGCGGTTGAGCCCCAAGCCACGAGGCGGCCACCGTATCGGGCGCCGCCCGAGCGGGGCTGTTCGACTAGAGGGGGGCGCCCCGACGATGTCCCTCCTTGGGCTGTGCCGTCGGCGGCGCGGCCACGGAGGCGGCTGACCGGTTGGGAGGGGGAGCGTGAAGAGCGCGCCGGCGAGCCCGTCGTCGAGACGGATTCGGACGCCGTGACGCCACTCAGAGGCGATTGGTGAGTCGGAACGACCGCCGACCGCAGGTGCTGACAGCGTTGAGGAGAGACTACCGGCCGCTGAAAAGGTGGTTTATCCGGACTATGCTCTCAATTCCAGCAGCTGGACCGGAAAAGAACATAATGTTGGTCTATATATATATGTCTGACACTATTAAGCGTTGAAAGCCATTGCACCTGGTCTTCCTAAAAGGTGACTAATTATGACAGCTCACAATCACCCAAATGCTGAACTGATGCGGCGCGCTTTTGAGGCTGTAACAGATGGCAAGGTGAAGGAGTTTTGGAAACACCAGGATACCTGCGTCGAAGCCCGTGTCGCTGGCGACGGGATCCTCTCCGGCATCTATCGAGGCAAGGGCGACGAGGACTGGATCCCGTGCACTACGATTGCGAACCTAGCAGTCTTCCAACGGCCAAAAGGGTCGAAGGCAGAAAACGCCATAACCCTACTTTCCGTGCTTGGCGATGACGACCACGCGGTCGCGATTTACACGGTTAAAACCTGCGACGGCGACGAGCTTGGCGCTGTGATCGGGCAAGTGCGCGATGGCAGTTTTACGAGGGTATGGCATTTCGACCCGATTATCGAAAAGGGCATGGGCGCACTCGCGGGTGATAAAAATCCTGACCCACCGCCACCACCTAAGCCCAAGGAATCGTTCACGATGTGATCACGCGACCCGGGCTAATGTTCCCGGGGTTTTAAGTGAGATCAGCTTTCGGGCTCTGGGATCGGTGTTGGATCGATTGTGAAGCCGATGCAGAATGAGGCGCCGTTGTCACATTCCCACTCGACCCCGATGCACCATTCGTCGTCTTCATCCTCCGGGTCCAACAACGCAGCCGGCGACGCAAGAAGTCTCACGATTCCATTTGCATCGGCTGGCACATCCAAACTTCGGATCTCGTAGCGGGCCGGAAAGGTATACTTGCAGCCGTCTTTGCGTTCTGCAACGACGGCCCCCAGAGCTCGGCCAAGCGTAATCTCTGGGACCTTGGTCCATAGTGTGTAAAGTCCACGACTGATCTCTGGTTTGAGCCTAGGAATATCGAAATAGGCCGTCCCGACACGCACACCTTTCGAATAAGCCTTAGGTGGCGTGGTTGCGAGCATTGGGTCTACTCCCACCAGCACCAGAGCGTTGCCCCGCAAAATCCCAAGTGTATTGCCGGGCACAATAGGTGTGCCCGCGGCACGCGAATCGGCTTCAAATTTCGCAAATTCCATGATCTGTCCTTACTAATCTTACAGAAAGCCATGTAATGTCACGATATATTGGCATTCGGGCTGTTGGGAAAATGACTGGACCAGTTCTGGGAGTTTCTGATTTGCCTCAGCGCACCGAGCGCTAAACGCTTCAATTGATCCTTGTCATCGACCCCACGTTTCGCCACCTCTCGTTTGACGTGCGCCCACACTTGCTCATGAGGGTTCAGATGCGGTGCATACGGCAGGAGAAAGAAAAGCTTCAGCCGCCCGTCGGCGATGCCGCCTCAGTTGCGTATTCCACACCAAGCGTGCCACTGATTCCAGAGCAAGCCTGCCACCCATTCCAGAGAAAAGCTGCCACTGATTCCAGGGCAAAGCTGCCAAGGTGCACCTGGCCTCAGAGGGCACGTTCTTACCGGAGTATGTCGAGCAGGAGTTCGAGGCGAACCTCAAGTGCGGCCGCCTCCGTGCACGGTATTCTGCGGGTACGCTGCGAAACCTGTCATGCCGAGCAGCTGGTAGCGTTCAGCTGCTGTCCGACCTGCGGTTCCCGGCGCATGGTCGAGACTGCGACGCTGCTGGTTATTCTGGCACATCCGGTGCGTTATCGCTCCCCGAATGCATCGCAGCACCGCTGGTCCTCGCCCCACACTCCCGCGCCAGAAGCTGGAGCGGCTGTGCCGCTACATCAGCCGCCCGGCGGTGTCGGAAAAGCGCCTGTCGCTCACCGCGAATGGGAACGTTTGTTACCAGCTGAAGACCCCGTACCGCGACGGTACGACGCACGTCATCTTTGAACCCCTCGATTTCATTGCCCGGCTGGCGGCCCTGGTGCCCAGACCGAGAGTCAATCTGACCCGTTTCCACGGGGTGTTTGCGCCGAACAGCAAATACCGCGCGCGGGTGACACCGGCCAAGCGTGGCAGGGGAGGCCAGCGTGCTGCGACGGGGGATGGGGAGGAGGCGACGCCGGCCGAACGCCGCGCCTCAATGACCTGGGCGCAGCGTCTGAAGCGGGTGTTCGGTATCGACGTTGAGACCTGCCGGGCCTGCGGTGGGGCGGTGCGGATTATCGCCTGCATCGAGCAGCCGGAGGTGATCGACAAGATCCTCAGCCACCTGGATGCGAAAGCGGTCGAGCCCCAAGCCACGAGGCGGCCGCCGTGTCGGGCGCCGCCCCAGGCGGGACGGTTCGACGACTGAACCGGGCAACCCGGTAACACCCCCCGACTGCGACGCTGAGCGTTGCGGCTTTGATCGCGTTCGGCCCGATGCGGGGAATTCGTTAAGAAATTGGCTGAACTACTCGATCTTGGCCGCTTCTGCCGGCCCAGAAGGGCCGATCACGGCCGACACCACACTGAAACGCGGTTTGGCGACTGTTTGATGACTTGGGGATACTCGATCAACTTTCGGAAAAGGGCGTTTGTTCGTCTTATACTCTTCCTCCCGCACAGCCCTCTGAATGCCAAGTTGGCCGCGTACACCCAGGGTTTCGGACGGCAACTCTCCAAATTGGATTTGATATTCGGCAGCCAATGCACCCAGCCGCTTAAAACCGTAGCGTTGGGCCAGGGCCGCGACCGTTTGGTCACCACCCCGTGCTGCTTTGAGTTCATGCCGCAACCGATTCAGGCGCAGCAACCGGTACATGGCCATCGACCCCATACCAAATGCCTGCTTGAATACCCGCCGCAAGATCCGCTCGTCGACTTGCATGGTGATGGAAAGTTCCTCGGCTTTCAGCCCACATTCGATCCGCTCGTTCATGATATCAAGCGCCCGGTCAATCAACCCCAGGCGCTTGGCACCCAATTTTTTCATGCGCCGATCCGGGTCGTTGGATAACAGGCAGATCGATAGATCATCCAGGCAGGCTCGTTCCATGATCTCGGCCTCGGCGCGATGAGTCGGACCGGGCGAGGTCAGCAAGGCCTCGAGCGAGGCCTGAAACCGCTGCATGGCCTCGTCGGGTGGCTGGAGCGCGATGGAGGTAGACGATTTTCGGCCCACCATGACATCGGCTATCGGGCCTACCATCTGCGTGAAGCTATGCTGTGGCACCAGCAAGGCTTTGATGACGGTGCCGCGCGAAGTCTGATTGTAGTATTCGACATCGGGCCCCTTTATCAGCAGGTGTCCCCGGGTGAGTTGTCGGCCCCGCCAGGAAGTGGTCTCGTTGGCTTCAGTAATGGGAATGACCGTCACCAGGTCTGACCGGTCAAGGCCTCGGGTAAAAATGGCCTGATTGGTTTCGGCCAGGAATGCACGCACGCTCAATCCGGCATAAACCGCAGCGGTCCCGCCGAACCGGCCGCGCGAAGTTTGTTGAAACCGCCCGCCCCAGGTGCCAAATAGGTGGCGGAACTCCTCGAAGTCCGTCAATTGACGAACCATTAGAGTGGGTGGATGCAGCTTGTCAGTTTCCATAGGCAAGACCGATTTGTTCAGCGAGAGGTGGGTCTATTAATCGTCCGAAAGCGGATAATACCGGTCCACTTTTTTCCATAAGCGGATAGTTCTGATTTTCACCTGTAGACGCTATCCCTGTCAAAAAGCTATGTTAAAGCGCTCTGAAGTGGAGCAAACATGCGCTTCAAATTGGACTCAAACGCGCCGCTTTGTATAAACCTTGAACGTGTGCCGGGAGATTCGTAGATGGTGGAATCATTGCAAGCGGCCGCGGAAAATCATCTGCCCGTGTTCATCACGGCGTCAGGAGAGACTGACGTACTATTTATCTTAATGGCTGTCTTCGTGCTAGTCGCCTTGATCGCTCTAGGTGTCATCTACCTTAAGCTCCACGCGTTGCCGGAGCAGGTGGCGCATCGCGGCCAGAAGGTTCAGTTTGAACTGGTCGCAGTGTTGGCGCTGCTGGCGCTGTTTACTCACAACCATATTTTCTGGATCGCCGGGCTGCTGCTCGCCCTGACCCCGTTGCCGGATGTCAAGACGCCGGTGAGTGCAATCGTTGGCTCGCTCGATAGAATCGCCGATAACACAGAACGCGACGTTTCAACTCCGCCGCCGGCACGGGAAAAGCGGTCGTTGGACATCGATCAGCCCATCCCGCACGAAGGGGACTAAGCGATGCTGGAGCTTTTTCTGTGTTCGATACTGACCATTCTGCCGGATTATCTGGTTCGTCGTTACGTACAGGGCAAGCGGTTCGGGCGTGAGATTACGCTATTTTCGGTATGGTACGAGTTGCGCTGGGGTATCACCTTGTGCCTGATCCTGACCGTAAGCCTGATAACGGCAATTTTTTACTTTCATCCTTCAACCAAGTCCGCTACGTCTGTGTACCGGACCGTGACTGTGCTACCGCAGATCAGCGGCCGAGTGGCTGAGACTTTCGTCGAGCTGAACCAGCGGGTGGAGCAAGGCCAGCCCTTGTTGAGGCTGGACAGTTCCGAGCAGCAAGCCGATGTTGAGACTGCGCGCCGTCGTATAACGGAGATCGAGGCCGACCTGGTCGTGGCCGAGTCCAAACTCGCGGAGGCGGATGGCCGCATCGTCCAGGCGCGCGGTATGCTGCAGCAGGCCTTGGAGGACTTCGAGGCCCGTTCGCAAGCTAACCGCAAAATGGCCAGCACCTTCGCAGATCGTGAGGTTGAGCGGATGCGTATCCGGGTGGACACCGAGCAGGGCGCGCTGGACTCGGCTCTGGCGAGCCGCGAAGCGACCTGGTCGCAGATCGCATTTAAGCTCCCGGCTCAGAAGGCGAGCGCCGAAGCGGCATTGAAGGAGGCCGAAATCGAGCTCGAGAAAACCTTGGTCGTAGCCGGGACAGCCGGTACTGTGCAGCAGTTCGCGGTGAAACCGGGCGATGTGATCAACCCCATGCTCAGACCCGCCGGCGTGCTGGTGCCTGATCTCAAGGGGCCTCGCCTGTTAGCTGGTTTCGGGCAGATCGGCGCTCAGGTGATCAAGGTAGGCATGATCGGCGAGGTCACCTGTATCGCTAAGCCCTGGCAGATCGTACCGGTGGTGGTGACCGAGATCCAGGACGTTATCGCCGCAGGCCAAGTGCGCTCGACCGACACCTTGCTTGATGTGCAACACTTCGCTAAGCCGGGCTCCGTCACCGTCATCATGGAGCCACTCTACCCCGGCCAGCTTGACGACCTGCCCCAGGGTGGCAGCTGCATCGCCAATGCCTATACCAGCAACCATGAAGCCTTGCAGCATCCTGATATTGGCATCCTGCGCAGGCTGGGGCTCCATGCTATCGACACCATTGGCGTGGTTCACGCGATGATTCTGCGCATACAAGCTCTGCTCTTGCCAGTCCAGACCCTGGTTTTAGGTGGGCACTGATTTTTATTATGCTGCTCGTGTGCACTTCACACGGAGTACGTTTTCCGCTCCGGGGCACTGTGATTTTCTGATTTTGCAAGGTGTTTTTCTTCTGGTCGCCGAAAGGCTCGATGCTGGTCATCAGAAGTGCTAATACGCGGCTGCTTGAGAACAAGGTTGGGCAGCATCCGAGCCAAGTAAGGAGATAACAATGCACATTGCACGAATTCTCACACTGGCTGCCATTGCCTGTGTCTCAGGTTTGGTCGTCGCAAATGAAGAAAAGCCCAACATCCTGATCATCACCAGTGATGATACCGGTATCTGGGATATCAGTTTTAACCATCGCGGTGCGCGCGGATACAAGACGCCAAACATTGACCGTATAGCCGAAGAAGGTATGGCGTTCACGGACTATTATGCCGATCAATCTTGCACTGCTGGTCGCTCTTCATTGATTACGGGGCAGACCACTCTTCGTACCGGACTCGCAAAAGTGGGCCTGCCAGGTAGCCCTAACGGTATGCGATCCGAAAATCCGACCATTGCCACTGCCCTAAAAGGGCTGGGGTATGCCACTGCCCAGTTCGGCAAAAATCATCTGGGGGACCGAGATGAACACCTGCCAACAATGCACGGGTTTGATGAGTTTTTCGGCATTCTCTATCATCTGAATGCGTATAACGAGCTCGAATCTGGCGACTATCCGAAAGACCCGGCGTTTCGCAAAAAATTCGGTCCGCGCAATCCCCTGCGAACGATTGCGCAAGCAGATGGAACTCAAGCTATTGAAGACATGGGCCCGCTAACCATAGCACGCATGCGCACCTTTGATGATGAGGTGCTTGAGGCGGGACTGGACTTCATCGAACGCAAACACAAAGAAGGGCAGCCGTTCTTTCTGTGGATGAATTCCACCCGGATGCACTATCCGACTTATGTGCCAAAGCAGTGGGAGGGTGCCTCGGGAAAAGGTCTTTACGCTGATGGTGTGCTGCAACACGACGCATGGGTTGGAAGCCTACTGGAGAGGCTGGATTCGCTGGGAATAGCGGAAAACACTATCGTTATTTACAACGCCGACAATGGCCCGCAGTTTAGTACTTGGCCTGACGGTGGGAATACACCCTACCGCAGTGAAAAGTTCACCAATTGGGAAGGCGCCTACCGGGTTCCCGGTGCAGTTCGCTGGCCCGCGCGTATCAACGGCGGAAGCGTCTCCAACGAAATAATGGCTAATCTCGACTGGTTCCCGACGCTGCTGGCGGCTGCAGGGGACCCGGATATCAAAGACAAACTGGTTAAGGGTTATACGATGGGGGCAAAGAAGTACCGTGTTCATTTGGACGGGTACAACCAGCTACCGCTATTGACCGGCCAAACGGACAAGGGCGCGCGTCGCGAGTTTTTCTACTTCACAGACAATGGTGATGTATCGGGCTTGAGGTTTGGCGATTGGAAGTTGGTTTTTGCCGAACAACGCGGCAAAGCGCTTGGCGCCTGGCAAGAGCCAATGGTTGTCCTGAATTTCCCCAAACTCTTCAATCTTAGAATGGATCCGTTTGAGAGAGCCGATCTGAATAGCAATTCCTATGATCAATGGGCCTTCGACCGTACCTTTGTCGGCCCTGTGGCTCAAGCTATCGCCATGGACTATTTTCTTAGCCTGAAAGAATTTCCGCCTCAACAAAGGCCCGCGTCATTCAATCCTGATGTGATTCTGCAAAAAATCGAATCGAGCAACAACTAAGGGCATAGCTATAGAACATCTTAGCTGGCGTTCAGGTATAGCGGGGCGAAGGTCATGTCAAGTGCTCGTCTGATCCGCTTAAAACACAAGAGAGGTGTCTACGATGACCAACGAACGCAACCCAATAGCAGCGCTCGATCGCTTTGTCGCAAGTGCGCTGATGTTAATAACGCCTGAATACAAGACCGTCCGAAATGCGCGCCTAAAATCAACGGTACGCATGCAAGCCCATCAGCCTACTGCTCATATCAAACCCGAGTACACGCAGGTGGAGGGTAAGAAAATTCGTTTCGCGCGAGGTGGCGTTGAAGGACAGCCAACTATCTTACTGCTCAACCCACTGCCACAAAGTATCTTGTGCTACGAGCAAATCTGGCCGTTGCTCTCCCAGAACTTCCAGCTTTATGCCTATGATGTGCCGGGATTTGGTGGCAGTGAGGGCGGCGCCGAGGTGATGAATACTGAAACTCAGAGTCGCATGCTTGCAGAGTTTGTAAGCCAGATGAAGATCGCTGACTTCCACCTGGTTGGCCCTGATATCGGTGTGCCTGTTGCGCTGCATTATGCGTTGCGAGGAGACTGCCGCGCAAAAAGTCTTGTGATAGGCGATGGCCCATGTGTATTACCCACATTCAACGGCTCAATCATTGATCGAGCGGTTGACTCGGCATTCTGGCGGCTTATCTTCCGGATTGGCGGAGCAGGAACCTTTGTGGCAGGCGCGAATAAGCTTTGCTACATCAACTATACTCCCTGCCCCGAGGAACTCGCCGACTACGTGGCCTCCTATAAAGGCCGGATTGGGTCGGTAATGGAGTGGTTTCGCGCCTACCCGGAAATTATTGGCTCAATCCAGCCACGGCTGTCAGAAATTGAACTGCCCGTACAAATATTCTGGGGAGACCTCGATCAGTTATTGCTGGTCGAGACGGCCAATAAAATTCACGAACTGCTACCTAACAGTAAACTGACTGTTTTTGAAAACTGTGGGCATTTTTCATACCAGGACAAGAGTCATGAGTTCGCCGCAATGGTTGACAGCTGGATAAAACAAGATGGCTGAGCCGAGCATTGATACCAACAGTAGTGATATAAAGCTGTTCTTGAGCAGGCCTGACAGCAGGCTGTCGGGGCTAACTAAGCCGTCAGGCTTGTTGCCAGTCGAACGGCTCGCCCGTGAGCCAGATCCGATGAAGAATCATCGCCAGCTTCCTGGCCACCGCCACCCGCGCTTTGCCCGCTCCCTTGCGCGCTTGAAGCCTCAACCCCCAGCGCTTCAGTGGACAACTTTTCCGGGTACGGGTCAGCAACACATGGGCCGCCTCCACCAGCAGCCAACGCAACAACCCGTCGCCCTCCTTGGTGATCGAGCTTCGCAGCTCCACCTCACCCGACTGATGCACCCCTGGCACCAGCCCCAAGTACGCAGCGACCTGGTCGCCGCGGCGAAACCGTCTGGGATCATCGACGGTGGCCACAAACGCCGTCGCCACCGCTGGGCCCACCCCCGGGCGCACTCATCAGCAGCGCTCGCAGCGGATCACGCCGGCTCCGCATCCTCAAGCTGCGGTACATGCGATCGGCCGCCTTCGTCGCATCCCGCCAGATCTTGAACAGTGGACGCAGGAGCGCTTGGAGCTCAGGCGCTTCAGCGCACACCCGATCCCATACCCGGGCTTCAAACTCACCCTCACTCACCTTGCCTACCCTGATTCCATGGGCCCGCAACAGGCCTCGGATTCGCGCCCCCATCGCGTTGGCCGTCTCCACCAGCCCCTGACGGGCCTTGAGTTCACTGCGCGAAAGCCGCGCCTCGGCCGACTTGCGATGCACCTGCGTATACCAACCCGTACACGACATCCTCGCCAGATTGCGCGCATCAAGCCGATCGGTCTTCTTCTTGGTGCAAATCACCGCCTTGGCCCGGCGTGGATCAATCACCACCACCTCGTGACCCAGCGACTCCACCACCCGTGCAGTCCACTCGGCCAGGGGACTGGCCTCGATGACCACCTGCATCGACTCACAACGGCCCAGGCAAGTCCGAAACCCGTCTTCATCCGTCGGAACCATCCCCTCGCGCACAATCCGACCGTCGGGCTTCATCACACATACCGCACTTGTCTTGCTCGCCAGATCGATGCCACAGTGTTCCATGGTCAGTCTCCTGTCGTTTGAGGCGTCCCCAAAGGCGACGACCTCGTGGTTTGTTTCAGCTTCAGGAGGCTGACCCATCACTCAACGACTGTCGAGTGATGGGCCGCTTTAGGACATCTAAATTGCATACGGTGGAACTCTACCTGCCGACCCAATGAGCGAGATCAACAAGATCAACGTGGAGGGGTAGGCCAAAGCCAGCCCACCGAGATTTGCACAGGTTCCGAGTGCGCACCGAAATTGCACGCCGTTGCATCGTGTTTCGGATGTGCGGCGCTGGGTCACGATATCAAGTGCCAGAACGGAAGGCGCCCTCTGAAGCCGGCTCTTGTTCGATAGCGTGCTGT
>Ga0316189_10007378_pt1 | contig 10403 bp, 6 predicted proteins | sample LowCovwburrow_MG_FD_204930 | JGI IMG/M metagenome (GOLD analysis project Ga0316189, IMG submission 204930) | Coastal sediment microbial communities from Maine, United States - Lowes Cove worm burrow | ecosystem: Environmental > Aquatic > Marine > Coastal > Sediment | place: USA: Maine... | reverse complement strand
CGAAGCCAACTCGCCTGAGCACAACGAGGTTGGATCATGAATGCGCCAGCCCTGGCCGATGCCGAAGCCCGACACCGGATTATCACCGACACCTCCTCGACCTTGTTTGTTGAGGCTGGTGCGGGCAGTGGCAAGACCTCCTCGCTGGTGGCCCGGATCGTCAACTTGATTACCTCTGAAGTGCGGGTCGAGGAAATTGCGGCCATCACCTTTACCGAGGCGGCTGCCGCCGAGCTTCGAGAGCGCGTGCGAGCCAAACTCGACGAACGGGCGATGGCATGTACCGAACCGTCAGAGGCTGAACGGTTTCTGGAAGCCGCGGCCCAAGTCGAGGTGTCGTCGTTCACCACTCTCCACGGTTTCGCTTTGCGGATCCTCACCGACTACTCGGTTGAAGCCGGACTGCCACCCGGTTTCGCGGTGGCTGACGAGATCGAATCACTGGCATCGTTTGATCGGGATTGGCGTCAATTTGTCGGCCGTCTTGGCGACGACCTCGATCTACTAGAGCTGGCGATGCGAAGCCAAGCACTCAAAATCAAGACCGACAGCCTCCGGGCGGTCGCTCGCCTGTTCGAAGACAACTGGGATCAGCTCGAACTGGTTCCGACCACGATCGATCCGCTCCCACCCTTGGATTTCGGGCCGCTCATTCACAAGCTCAGCCAACTGGATGACCTGCGGAGCAACTGTGTTGACCCCGAAGACCTCCTGGCCAAGGCGCTGGCTGATCTCTTTGCAGAGATCAATGAACTCGCCGCGCTGGATCCAATAGCTCAGCTCCGGTCATTGGCCAAACTGGCTTTGGGAAGAAACGGTACGAAATCGAAATGGGCCGGGAGGTTAGGCAAGAAGGGCAACTGGGTTGGTCTCGACGTCGGCGAGGCTCGGGAAACCGCCAGCCAGCTACAACAAGAGACCGGTGAGGCAATCGATCAGCTACGAAGCGATGTGGTTTCGAGCTACCGGGTGCTGGTGTCCAACTTTGTTCGGGAACGGGTGGGCAAGAGGATGGCCGCCGGCGAACTTGCCTTCCATGACCTGCTGGTGCTCAGCCGCCGCCTGGCAATAACAAACCCTGAGGTTCGTGCTCAGCTTCACCAGCGATACCGGCGGATCCTGCTTGATGAGTTCCAGGACACCGACAGCATCCAGATCGAGCTGGCGGTACTACTGGCCAGTCCAGCCGACGCCGTGGGTCGCCGCTGGGAGGATCTCGCTGCACAAGTCGAGCCGGGAAACCTGGTAGTGGTCGGTGATCCGAAACAGTCGATCTATCGATTTCGTCGGGCTGATATCAAGGTCTACTCGGAAACGGAAAAGGTTCTGACTCCATCCGTTACCCGTTTGACCACCAACTTTCGGTCGGTCCCCGGAATCGTCAGCTGGGTCAACGCATTCTTTGCCGTTGAAATCGGTGATGGCGTTCCCGGTAGCCAACCGGCCTACACGCCTCTCACCTCGTTTCGCTCGCCCGGGCCCGACGATCAGTCACCGGTGCTGGTGATAGGTGGCCCCGAAGATGCCCCGGTGGCTGAGATCCGACAACGAGAAGCGGCTGATTTGGCGGCTTTGGTCGGGGTTGCGGTGTCCGAGCAGTGGCAGGTGGCTGAACGTAGCGAGGAAACCAACGATGAAACCTGGCGCCCGGTCCGGCTGGCCGACATAGCCATCTTGATCCCGTCCCGGCTTTCTCTGCCGGCGATCGAGGCTGCGTTCACCGCCGCGTCGATCCCTATCCGGCCCGAAACGTCATCGCTGGTATATGCCACCCAGGAAGTCCGTGATGTCTTGGCCGGTGTCCGAGCAACCGTTGACCCCGCCAACGACATCGACGTTGTTGCCGCCCTGCGATCGAGCCTGTTCAACATTGGCGACGATGAGCTGTTGAGTTGGTATACCGCCGGCCGTTCATGGGATTACCGTCAGTCGGAGCGTCCTGATGAAGAACCGAACTCCACCCCTGACGGCTCTACCTCTCATGAACTTGAGCGGGTTGGCGAGGCCATGGCCACGCTGGCTCGTTGGCACGAAAATCGGTGGTGGACCGAACCGGCCGATCTGGTTACACAGATTGTGACCGAACGCCGGTTGAACGAAGCCGCGCTGGCCACCAACCGTCCCCGAGATGCTTGGCGCCGCTACCGGTTCCTGGCCGACCAGGCTCGAAACTTTGGCCACTCGACTGGGGGAGACCTCCACGATTTCGTCCAATGGGTTGAACTGCAAGCCAGTGAGGTAGCGCGAGTCGCTGAACCGGTGCCGGCTGAAGAAGACGACGATTCGGTCCGCATCCTGACCGTTCACGGCTCAAAAGGCCTTGAGTTCCCAATGGTGATGCTGGCCGGTGGTCCGACGGCCGACATGTCACCGTCGCGGGGATACGGTGTGCTCTTCGCCGATGGGGAAATGCCCGAAGTCAGTCTGAATGCCGGTAACGCCACCGCGAACTACGATGCGATGGCAGCGGTGGAAGGGGTTCTCGACAAACACGAACGGATCCGTCTGCACTATGTAGCGGCCACCCGGGCTCGTGACATTCTGGTGGTGAGTGCCCATCACAAACTCAAGGGCGCTTCCAGTGCAGGTAGGCGAACGTGGAACACCGTAACCAATCACGTTGACGCCGAACTGTGGCGCAAATTCACCGATCCGAACGATGACCGGCCCGAAGTGAAACCCGGTTCGGCGCCCGACCATGAAACCCAAGCTGCCCGCTTTCGCACCGAACTCGAACAGTGGGGTCTGGAACAACAGGCCATAATCGCTCGATCATCGATTCCCCAAGTGTTGTCGGCCACCGCGATGGCCAAGGTTCTTACACCCTCGGAATCAGCGCACTACCTGCCTCGCAGGGCTGACGCTGCTGATAGTGGGTTGGAGGACCGCAAGTCATTTGCGACCGCAATCGGCACCGCAGTGCATGCCGTCCTGCAGTACGTCGATTTCGCCAACCCGAACAACGTGGCTGAACTGGCCAAGATCCATGCCGAGTTGGAAAGCATCGAACCATTGGCGTCCGAGGTTGCGGCCTATGCCGAGGCCGCATTGACAGCTCCGGCTATTCGTCTGGCCGCTACCTCGGCTGATCCCCACTGGCGGGAGTTGCATGTGGCAACGACTGTCAGAGGCACCCTCATCGAGGGGTTTGTCGACCTGTGCCTACAGACTCCCGACGGTTTGATAATCGTCGACTACAAAACCGATGCGGTAGCCGACGAACACGAGGCCCGGGCTCGGATGCAGAGCTACCGGCATCAGGCTGCGGTCTACGCCATCGCCCTAGAAGCCGTCAGCCAATCGCCCGTCGTCGAGTTCCGCTTCCTGTTTCTTTCACCCACCGGCCCACTCGAAACCCCACTCGATGATCTAGCCAAAGCCCGAGAGGAAGTCGAACACCACCTCGAAGAACTCGAGTCCGCAAAAGGCCGACTTACACAAGTCAATTTCGGGAGGCACGGATCCCCATAGTCCACCCCACGTGGACTCAATTATTACTCTGTCAGAAATTCGATATCGCGTAGCTCGGCAACGCCTTCGCGTACTCGAACTGCAACCGCCAACCAAGCCGGAATAGATGCCAATTGGCCGAGCACGTACCGAACTTGTGCATCATCTGAAGGCGGCAGCTCATGCCAGCGGCTTAAAATAGCCCACCGGCGTAGCTCTTCAGCAGCGTTTAGGCCAGGGTGAGGTTGACGGCGGGGGCGTGGGCCGGCAGAGTTCCCTCTTCTGAGCGGCGTTTGATTTCTTCTGTTCCGGCTTCGCAGCGCTCGACGAAGGGGCACCAGCCACACAAAACACCCGGGCTGGGCTCGAACTGGTCGTTGGTGCATGATGACGAGATGTTGGTCCAGGTGCCCGATAGTTGTTCGGTTGCTTCTTCCAGCCGGCGGTCGGTGACGCCTACTTCGATGATTTTTTGGCCCAGATACAACAAGCGGGCCCGCTCTGGCATTTCGCCACCATCGGCGCCGAGGGCAGCGGCGTAGAGCATGACCTGAAGGAGTTTGTCGCCCTGCCAGCGTGAGCTGGGAGCTGTGCCCGATTTGTAGTCGCTGACCACCAGCTTGTCATCGATGCGGTCGACCCGGTCGATGATGCCTTTGAAGGGGACGTCTCCTAGCTTGACGGCCACCTTTTTTTCGGTGGAAACAACATCAACGGTGGCCGGATCTTCCAAATCCCATAGGCCGGTGATGGCCAGCCAGCCTTGCCACCTGAACGATCGGGCCTCTTCTTCGTCCAATTCCAGGCTTAGGTAGTCGTCGTCGGTGGCGAAATCGGGCCAGATCTCACTGGCGATTGCCTTGGCCTGATCCGTTGTGCGATGCGCCGATGGTAGGCCGCACAACAGTTCCAGAACTTGGTGAGCGAACGTGCCGACCAGAGCGGCGCGGCCCGAAGGCTCAGGCAGTCGCTCAATGTATTTGTATTGCCAACGGCGAGGGCACTGTTCATAGGCCGAGGCCGACGATGGCGAAAGGTAGGGGGGCGGGGTTTGGTGTAGACCGGGCAAAGCGACTGAGGCGGTTGCGGAGTTCATGTCAGAAACGTCGCCCACCGCCACCACGGGACTTTGAACCTCGACCAAACGATCGGCCTCCGCCACCGCGAGAACTTCGACTGCCACCTTTCTTGAGTACTCCGCCGCCTAATCCGCCCGGGAGCCCACTTGAACGACGACGTGACCCGCTTCGTGAACCCCCACTGGGGAAGCCACCCGGAATGCCAATGCCGCCGGGCAGGCCGCCTCGGCGTGATGAGCGGCGTGAACCGCCACCGAAACCACCGCCGCCACTGGAAAGAATGCTGCCCAGGACGCCTCCGAGGATGCCACCGACACCCCCCGACCTTCGGCGACCCACTCCGCCACCCATTCCACGGCTGCGGCCCGCACGTCGGCTTCTTGGCTGGGATCGGGGCACAGACGGCCGGCTTCCCGGCCCGAAGACCGACTCGTCACGGCCAACGGCCGGCCGGTCGCTGCCACGGCTGGACGATCCGGGTGCGTTGGCCGACTTCTCCGCTTCGGCTTTGGCTTTTGCCTCGGCGGCAGCCGTTTCTTCCGGGGAGAGTGGAACCGGTCGACCTTCAAGGCTGGCCTCGATGACATCGAACTGCCATTCGGCTTTGTCGATCTTGTCGTCCAGGGCGTCGATCTCCTCGGCCGACTGGGCTGAATCGATCGATTGGCTGACGTCCTGGTAGGCCCGGCTGGCCTCTTCGTAGGTGCGCTCCAGTTCGGCGTTGCCGGTTACCCGCTCGCCAAGATTGATCACGTTGTCGGCGTTGTCGAGCAGTTGCTCTTTGATCTCGGCCCGGTCGAGAGCTATCTCGGTTTCGAGCGCCTTTTTCTTCTTGCGTGATCCTGAAAAAGCCCGGAAGGCAACGAAGCCACCGCCGGCTACCAGGAGGCCAAGGAGAATTTTTCTGAATCCACCACCTGAACTGGAAGAATCACCGGAGGAAGAAGTACTGCCACCCGTCGTGGTGGCAGTCGTCGATCTGCTCGAGCCAAGCGATGCAATGAACTGCTCAAGGCCAGTTCCTGGGTCACCAACGGCGAATGCATCCAGGCCGGCATCAAGCGCATCGTCGATCTCGCTCGTGCTCCACTCGTCCGACTGGGCTCCGACACTGGAACTGGCCAGCACAACGACGGTCGCGTAGGAGGGGGAGACCCGGTCGATGAGTTCGATGGCCAACTCTTCGGCATCGGCATCGGTGTCGATCCAGGCAAAAGCGGTGTTGGCTTGCTGGGCTTGGTTGATTCCGTTCGCATCGCCGGAGGTGTCGAACTCGGAATACACCCCGCTTCTGAGTAACTCGTCGGCGATCTCGTCAAGGTCTTGAGCCGATGCCGGAGCCGCCCATAAACCTAAGATCAGGAAGCTAGCTAGAAGAGTAATTCGCCAACGCACCCCACGAGCCTAATGGTTTCGCCACCACAGGGTGTTGCTATCGATAATTCGATCCCGCTACAGGAAATCTATTAGATCGGGGTCGTCGGCGAAGATCGAGCCGGCTTTGATCCCGAGCCACCGTTCGGCCAACGTGCCCAGGTAGGAGGTGAAAGGAACTTCGGGTTTGAGGTTGCCGTAGCCGTCGAGATCACCGACTGGTGAAGGAGCCCCATAGCGACCGGCCTTTGCCGGCCCGACCACCATGGCCATCGAGCCCGCCCCGTGATCAAGACCGTTCCCGTTTTCGGGTACCCGGCGACCAAATTCGCTGCTCGTTGCCACCAGGACGTGATCCGACATGCCATCCTGCTCAACTTGGGTTAGGAATCCATCAATCGAGGCATCGAGCTGGCTCATCAGGTCGGAGTGTCGGTTCCTATGATTGTCGTGGGTATCGAAACCGCCGATTTTGGCATGGATAACCCGGACACCGACACCAGCCGCGATCAGATCAGAAGCCAATGACAGGCGCTTTCCAAGATCGCCGCCGTCGGTCAGCATCGGGTTGTTTTTGTCCTTCTCCCGCTGGGTTTTTTCACCGATCGTTTGTCCAAGGCCTAAGAGTTGCTCCCATGCCGACCCGACAATGCCAAGCTGAGATTCTTCATCTTTGGCAAAGATTCTAAATCCGTCGTGAACGGCTCGAATTTGGTTCGAGGTGTCGGGTGTGCTCGCCAGGAAGCTGAAGGCTTTCGGGTTGCTGATAGCCAACGTGGGGGAGTACGACTGCGCAAATCGTGGTGTTGAACCCCCGACCGATAAACCTACGAGCGGTGAATCGTCGGCCAAAGTATCGGTCATCCGGGCCAAGAAACCACTGCGGACATTAGTGCTGAGGTCCATCACGCCTCGGTCCCACTGCTGAACCATCGTGAAGTGTGATTGGCTCGCATGGGTTGATCCGATTCCCTCGATGAGGGCAACACCCCGTGAGTGTATCCGGGCCAGGTTGGGGTGTAGACCAACCTGATCATCGATGGCGAGAACCTCTTCTTCCGGGATGGCCATATTGGGTCGTACGTCGTAGTAGGTCCCGTTTCCATAAGGCACCAAGGTCGAAAGCCCGTCGTTGCCACCCGCCAGTTCAACAATCACCAGAACCCGTCCGCCCAGCGCTCCCGAGACCAGTTCGCCTTGAGTGTCGCTTCGCCCGGTGACGGTGCCCAAATGAGTGCTGGGCTCGGGGACCATGATTTCGGGGCCACCACCAATCCCGATATCAAGGCCACGAGTGGCGACACCTAGGCCCGCAATTGCTGCTCCACCGCCAAAGACCGCTTGGATGAAACGCCTACGAGACAGCCCGGACGTCTGCCCTGGTGGTGGCTCGGGTTCGAACGGAGCCGGGGGGCCGGAGCCACCGTTGGGGGCTGATTGGGGGACCGGCCAATTTTGGTAGTTCTCGGCTAGCTGGCTGTTTGCTTGGCCGTAGTAGTAGCCCGTCTCGCCGTAGTCGGTCGTGTCGTAGTCACCCTGATAGTCAGGTTGGGGAGGGTAGGGCGACGCTTCGATTGGCTGCGTTCGGTAGTTCGAGTAGGAAGCCGCTTGCCCATAGCCATTCTCGGAGTGCTCGCCGTTGTTGGCATGCCATTGGTCGTCGTCGCCGTCGGGGGTCTGATCCTCGGGGTAGGCCGGCGGCGCATAGGAATGGGTGTCCAGGTCTCGAGCCGACCGGGTTTGGGGCGGGGGGTAGCCCCCATGACCGCTGGGGGTCGAGTCGATATCGTGAGCGCCGCGGCTGTCTGACTGCTGTTTCTCGTCATGGTTGGAGGACTTGTGTGAGGGCAAGGGGAAGTCATCTGATACGGAGCCTTTGCGTCGGTTGGCAAGGCTCATGTCATTTGAAATTCGGGGCAGGTGAGCGCTAGGCGCCAACGGGTAAAGGCCTTGGCCTGGTCATCCATCTCGCTGTTGAGCCCAACGAGATTGAACGCTTCCATCGTTGTTGGGCTTAGCTGGTAGAGACCACAGCGGTCGAGGACGTGATCAACATCGCCGGGCATCGGCTCGTAGTAGTCCTTTTGGTTGATGCCGAATGCAAGCGAACCCCGGCTCAACATCGAACCGGGTTCCAGCCAGCGATTGTCGGTTGGCCAGCCTGCCACCGTGGGTGGTTCGAACATCAGCTGGCCTAGTGACCGTAGATGGTTGATGTCATTGGTCGATATCCCGAGGGAGCCGCGTAAAGCTCCATAAAACTCCACACCGGTTCGAGGCCGGGAGTAGTGGGTTTCCTCAAACTTGTCGTGGCGGAGGATTCGTTCAACGAGGGGCAGAATCTCCAAGTCTTGTTTCTGCCACCACTTGCCCAGAGCGATCGAATCGTGCTCACCAAGCCAGCCGCCAGCCAGGTGATGCCAGAGTTTGTTGGAGACAAAGGAGGCCGTGGCCAAGTCGTCGCAAAGCTGATCGACGATCATGGCGGTATCGAAATTGTCCTGTATGCCGCGAAACATGATGGGCGAAATAAACGCCCGTTCGTGCTTGAATTGAACCTCTTTGGTGTCTTTGTCGATCACCCATCCGGCAAGAGCCCGGGCCGCCACTTTGATGTCTTCCTCGGTGTGGTTGCCGATGCCGACCGTAAAAAGTTCCATCAGCTCGCGAGCCAGGTTCTCGTTGGGATTTGATGCCTGAGAGCCGGCGCCGTTCAAATATTGGAGCAACGCTCCGTCGATGACGAAACCCTGCAGGAGGTCTCTAAAGTTGCCGAGTGCGTGGGTGCGCAGCAGCTCAAGCTGCCTACTGATCAAGACGTCGGCGTTGACCGAACTGTGGTTGGTGGTCAGGTGGGTATGCCAGAACCACACCATACGTTCGTAGAGGCCGCTGGATGGGGCCATCATCCGCTCGATCCACCATTGGAAGATCTCTTTTCTGCCTTCTTGAGGTGGTCGGCCTACTTCGCCTTCATCGGACAGAACATGTTTGATGGCATCGTCGTAGCTGCCCTGGGACAGCGTGCTGATGAGGTCGGAGTCGACCACCATTGTTGTTCGTCGGAGCAATCTGGCGATGCGTCCGCGACCGGAATCTCGATCTATCAGATCCATCGTCGGCGATTCTAGTGCCGTCGACAACGTTGTTCAGATTCAGCCGGGCAAAAGGTAACGATGGGCCCAGCCCCGAAACTCGTTTCAGGGCTTCATTCTTCGGGGATCTGGTCGGTGTGAGCCCGGCGGCGTGTTAGCCAGTCTCTGGTGAGCTGCCGGGCTTCCGCCTCGGCATTAATGTTGCTATAGGCCTTCATCCAATTGCGGTGAGTTCTGACCCCTTTGAAAAAATCTTGGAGATATCTCACGCTAAATCCGACGACTCCAAGTTCGTTCCATTGCCGAAGATGAACCAACTCGTGAGCTAGCAACGCACTGTTTCCATCGGCTTCGACTGGCTTGGTGAGCCACACATTACGGCCCACGGCAAAGCCCTGAAAGGGGCCCGGTGGCTTGGGGATAGTGATGACACGGGCCCGCCGAGCTATCGATTCAGGGATCAGGTCATAAGCCTTGATCTCGGCTGGGGTGAGCGATCTGACGCGGGGAGGGGGGTCGGCGGCCACCATGGCTTTGAGCATAGTGGCATTGGGCACAGCGCCATATTCGGGTGGCTATAGATGCGGCACTTGCCGCCCGAGGCGGTGACGGCCACGTTTGCCTCATACTCTGATAAGCGGTGATTTCACGAAACGAAAAAAGTACAAAGGGCATGAGTAAAAAGGGCATGAGGAAGCGTCCCGTTTTGGGAAGCCACGTTATTGGCCGAGATTTTAGATTGGCTCGGTTGGCGCTTCGAGGTGCTCGTCGATACGCCATGCTCCGCGCCCGACGGCGGTTTGCTTCAGCCGAGCGGGCCGTCGAGCTTGACACAAGTTTCCAGCTAAAAACCGCCGAGGACGTTACTGCGGAGTTGGGAAACATGAAGGGAGCCATGATGAAGATCGGCCAAATGGCGAGCTATCTTCACACCGGCCTACCCGACAATGTCCGCTCGACGATGGCCTCGCTTCAGCACGACGCTCCTCCGATGAGCCCCGAATTGGCGGCGCAGCAGATCGAGGCTGAATTGGGCCGGCGACCTGAATCGCTGTTCGAGACATGGGATCCCGTTCCGATTGCATCGGCGTCGATCGGCCAGGTTCACCGGGCCATCACCAAAGACGGCCAGGCGGTTGCGGTCAAGGTTCAATACCCCGGTGTGGCCAAAGCGGTAAGTTCCGATCTGGCCAATGCCGGTTGGATCTTTGGGGCCATGGCCACGATGTTTCCCAGCGTCGATCCCAGCCCGATTGTCGACGAGATCCGAGAACGGCTCCTGGAAGAACTCGACTATGAGATCGAGGCCGAGAACCAACGCCATTTTCACCGCTATTTCGACGGCCACCCCTACGCCTCCGTGCCGGGTGTAATCGATGAACTGTCGACGCAAAAGGTACTCACT
>Ga0316189_10007377_pt1 | contig 10403 bp, 13 predicted proteins | sample LowCovwburrow_MG_FD_204930 | JGI IMG/M metagenome (GOLD analysis project Ga0316189, IMG submission 204930) | Coastal sediment microbial communities from Maine, United States - Lowes Cove worm burrow | ecosystem: Environmental > Aquatic > Marine > Coastal > Sediment | place: USA: Maine... | reverse complement strand
GTGGGAATTTAACCCGTTAGCCTTCATTACGACCAACCAATTAGATTCTCGCTTACTCGGGAAATAAATATGATTAAGTTTTTTAGACTATCTGAATATAATTTTGCAATGCAAAATCAAAGGTCTAGCAGATCTTTGATGAAGATACAAATAGAAACTAAAATATAAAGTTATGATTCAGTTTTTTAGACTATCTGAATATAATTTTGCAATGCAAAATAAAAGGTCTAGTAGATCTTTGATGAGGATACAAATAGGAACTAAAATATAAAGTTATGATTAAGTTTTTTAGACACATCAGAAAAGACCTTATGGAGAAAAATAAAACCACAATGTACCTTAAATACGCCATCGGTGAAATAGTTTTAGTAGTTGTTGGCATTTTGATAGCCTTACAGATTAATAACTGGAATGAAAAAAGAAAACTATCCAATAGCGTAGAAAATTTATTAACTGTATTTGAAAAAGAATTAAGCGACAATATTAAGAGAAGTAACCCATTAATTAGGAGCGGCTACTATTTAGATTCTTTGATTTCGCGATACATCAATAATAAAATTACTCGAGAAGATTTATTAAAAAACCCGAATTTGTTTTTGGGATTTCCTACTATGACAAGACGTTATACTGATCATCACCTTGACGAGCTTATAGACCTAGAAAAGGACTTACCAAAAAAGTATTCCAAAATAATCCCAGAACTCAAGGAATTAAAAATACGCATAGAATCGCAACGTAAATGGGAAAAAGCAGTTGTCGAGCTAAGTTTAGAAAGACATAAAGAGATGGCTGATCAATTACCTTGGCTGAATTTGAATGATTCATTATCAATGGAAAAACGCATCAATTATCATTTAACCGACCCTTTTTTAAAAAACAAGATTTTGAATTATAACAATATCAATCTCGATGAAAATACTTGGGATGCCTCACTAATCAGAACGAGTTCTGTTGCTCTTTTATGGACCATTAAAAGTTTAAGGGGAACAGAAAATACGTCTATAGATTTTTTTCTCGAAAAATTTGGTATGAGACCTTTTCAAGAACTAGAATGTGATGGCTATCCTTTTGAAAAAAAAGAAAATATAAATTTTAGATTAAACTATATTTTTTATAACAATACAGATGAAACTGTATTTTATAATTACATGAATCTAGAAGGCAAAATCTTGAATCGTAATAAAATAAGTTTACCCCCTAAATCCTTCAATATTTCAGCTTCTAGATTAAAAACGAATACTTTTATTGAAGTTTTAAAAAACGATTCTTGTAATAAAGTATATCGCAGAATTAAAGAAGATTATCTTGTGATTAATTAAAGTATTGAATTACTAGGTGTTATTAAAATAAAAAAAGGCCAAAACCATATATTATTAACCAGCCCAACGAAGTCCTTCTGGTGAAGACAACTATTAAAACGAGCTGATTTTTGTTCAATATTTTGGGACAAAATAATGCTAAACAAAAACAAGCTTGAGAAAATAATCAGCGCAGCCAAACCATATACCAAACGTTGCCAAAACCTAAAAAAAATCCGAAGGCTAAATGAAAATCGAATTTAAAGAAGAACAAAAGTTTACACAATGGTGGATTTGGCTGATTCTAATCGGATTAGGAGTTGTATCGATTTTTGGAATTTACAAGCAACTAATTCTCGGAGAAAAATTTGGAGATAATCCGCTGCCTGACATCGGACTTATTATTGTTTCAGCACTTATTTTTAGTATGATAGCGCTATTTTGGTTTATGCGACTTAAAACTGAAATTGACCAAGTTGAAATACGAATAAACTTCTTCCCTTTCGTTAAAAAGCGCGTAAGTTGGAAAGAAATAAAAAATGCCAAAATTGTGAATTATGGATTTGTCGGTGGTTGGGGAATCCGAATTTGGACAAAATACGGCACTGTATATAATACAAAAGGAAATAAAGGTTTAGCGATTGAATTTATGAATGGAAAAAAAATTCTAATCGGAACTCAAAAAGAAACTGAACTGAATAAAATAGTAGAAAAAGTCAGCGGGCGGCACCATATATAATTAACCAGCCCAACGGAGTCGTTCTGGCGGGGTACTTGTACAAGCCTACTTCTAAAATTACTGTTTAAAATAGCTCGTCTTATATTCTAATCCTATTTTCTGTTCCAGAAGTAATATCTCAGGTTTATCTTTTCTCAACCCTACCTGCCAATTATTAAAAATCTCCCAGTCATCATTGACAAAAATAGGGTCACCAAACTGACGGATCAAGGCTTTTCTAATCCTGTTTTCTTCTTCTTTCGCCGTTAATAACCAAACTGCATTTAAAATACTATCCCCAAACCGAGCTTCAATTTTTCTTGGAAACCCCAAATAGTCAACCCCAAAACAGTTGATTTGCAATTGAGCATTGGGATCAGTGCCATCTAATTTTTCAGTGTTTGTGAAATTACTATTGGCTTCTAATACGGGCTTTAATTCATCAAGGGATGCGCCCATTTTAATAAATGCTGGTATTAAACTGGAGGATTTAGAGTGTTTTTCAGTCTTATAACCTGGCTTTAAGTATGGATTTTCCCAAGCGAACAAACCTGTATGCATGCCCTCCTGAGTCAATATCCAAGCAGCATCCTCCTTCTGCTTTAAAAATAATTTTTGAACAACGTATACATCGTAATCGAGATACGTTCTTGTGGTATCTGTAAGCGTCCTAGTTAAGACCTTGCGTGCATTTCCTCTGGCTTCAATATACTTTAGCTTGTCATCAGCAAAAGTAAATACAACGCTACTAATTACTCCATTATCAGTTTTTACTTGAGAGCAAACTAAATGGTCTTCTTTGCTTTGCGCTAGTGGAAAACTCGGGGTATCAACGGAAATGACATTTGCACTTGCAGATATTTTACTTAATTTCTGAGTTACAACTTGCAATGACTGGTTCAATCTAATGTCATTAAATACGGATTCCACCTGTGCAAAAAGCATAAATGGAAGGACGAGGCATAGAAAAGCTAAACTGATTTTGACTATTTTCATGGTATTATAAGTGTCTTGTCTTTTATAAAGATTACTATTTGTCTTAAGTGTTACACTTAAAAATTACGAGGAATCACATATTTAGAAATGTATTTAATTAATATACAACAAGCTGACATTAAGTTGATATAACAATTTCAATCGAGAATCGTCTTAAAGGAACACGTTGTGCTTCATTAAGACCAACTTATAACCAATGATAAAATTAATTAACATTGGCTTGATGAAGTGATTCAGGCTGCGTATGAATAGTTCAATTATAACCAAAACGAATAAAAAATAAACACCCTTGAAAATATAAATTAACAAGGGTGTTTACTGATTGTTTTGATTGCTGTGTTATCTATAGATAACCTATTTATTAACTGTAGCGTCTTTTTGTATTCCAAACAAATGTTTTAGTGCTATGTGTTCTAGCTGTAATTCTGTTTGTATTTAATGTTCTCATGATTTTGATTTTAGATTGATTGATGGTTGTACTCGTAGTTTAGTTGTAACGTCTTTTCGAATTCCAAACAAAGGTTTTCGTTGTGTTCGTTGTCGCCGTAATTCTGTTTGTGTTTAATGTTCTCATGATGTTGTTTTTAGATTGATTGATTGATTGATGGTTGTACTCGTAGTTTAGTTGTAACGTCTTTTCGAATTCCAAACAAATGTTTTCGTTGTGTTCGTTCTATCTGTAATTTTATTGTTATGTAATGTTCTCATTATTTTAATATTTGATTATTTATACTCTATAGACGGAGGTCTTTTAATAATGTTACAGCAATTAACCCTTGTTAACAGAGTTTAACAAAACCTTAAGGGACTGGAAAGCAATCTTTTAAAAAGAAAGCAAAAAAAACGTAGCAACCAACACGTATAATTAATCAGCCCGACTGCGTCGTTCTGGTGGGTTGCTTGGTCTGCGTTTACTCTGACAGGCTCAAGAGAGCTATCGAGAAGCTTTCGATGTTATAAAGGTTCTCGATACATTTCTCGCTTACTCGAAACACTCGAACTGACGGTAATGGAAGCATAACGTTACACAAGCTTATTTTTAGTAACTTAAACCCTGTTGTAACTAACTAGAACTTATAACGTCCTATACGCAATCAATCAACTAACAAATCACAATATGAAATCAAATAAAAAAGCGGGAAGGCTTGTAGGCCTATTGTTTTTACTAATTTTTGCAACAGGGATTACCGTCTTTCAAATTTTACAAGGTCCTGTACTATTTTCAGATGATTTTCTAACGATCACTGCTGCACACTCAACTGAAATTATTATTTCGACATTACTTTTATTTTTTAGTAGCATTGCCTCTATTGTTATCGCTACAATTTTATTACCGATTTTTAAAAAACATAGCCTCACCTTGGCCTTTTTATATTTGGCTTTTAGTATACTAGGCTTTATAGCTATTGCTATTGATAATAGTAGTGTTCTATCTCTATTAGAATTAAGTCTAGAGTATACTAAAAATGGATCTGACAGTTCTGACACATTAAATGCATTAGGTAATGTGTTTTATAAAAAACATTGGTGGACGCACTACTTGAGTCTGCTTATTTCTTGCTTCCCAGTTTTTATTTTATACTATACATTGTACCTGTCTAACTTGGTTCCAAAAGTCATTTCAATTGTTGGGGTAATAGCCGTAGTGCTGATGTTTATTGAAATAATGTTTTCGATTTTTGGACACAGTATTAGTATGAATATGATGCTTCCAATGGGACTCATTCAACTCATTCTTCCGGTGTGGTTAATTTTCAAAGGATTAAATTCGCCAACTTTAGAAACTGATATTAAATAACGGGATTAAGTAAGGGAAAACAGCCGCAGGCTTGCAGGAGCTTAGGATTGACGAAGTGATTTAAACGCTTTATTTTTGCTACAAACACCTTGCAATTAACCTTGACGTAAAGATGGCGGTAACATGACGCAACCACCTATAGGGATCACGTTCTATTTTTGTTAAGAACACATAATACATTTAAAATGCACACAAACAATTTAGCAAAACGATTAAAAGAATTAAGAGCACTCAGAGGTATGTCTCAAGAATACTTAGCCGAGGAATCTCAAGTAGGTTTAAGGACCATACAACGAATTGAGAATGAAGAATCCGCACCAACAGGCGAAACTATTAAAAGAATAGCTGTTGCCTTAGATCTTGAACTAAACGAGCTTATAGGTTCTAATGCACTTGAAGAAACTAGTGATTTAAAAGGCACCATTATTTTTCTAAAAAGACAACGTTCTAAAACCAGTAAAAAATCTGAAATAAAAACCTTTGAAAAGTTTATTGCTGTTTTAGACTATCTAAAAGAAAAGGATTTAAACCAAAACCAATTGGATGGAATCGCCGACTATCTAAAATATTTAGATCTTGAAAAAATACCATCGTTTAGCAATAATCTATTCAAAGAAAAGTTAAAGAAATTCAAATCGTTTTTAAGCACAAAACTACGATTCGTACCTACTAATTATTACCTCTCATTGGCTCTCATTTTCGCAGTTCCTTTTGCTTTCACATTTACAATACAGCCTAAAATAGACCTCAGCATAAGAATAGCAGTAATTTCTGCGGCACTCTTACTCGTAGCAATAGCAGTTTATATGGATGTGAGAATAAAAAAACAAGGGCGCTCATTACATTTCTAATCGAACGTCACTTCGAGTGAAATTTCCTTTATTTGGGATTTTACACTTAGGCAAGCGCTCTCAAATCGATATAAAGCCACCTAATTAAATAACTCATTTTCAATTTTTTAATTTTTATTTTAAATAATATCAATAATTTTGTCAGGATTTTCGAAATTACAATTGTTATATAATAAAAACACTATGAAAAAAATATTTAAAGTAAAACGATTATTTTTAGTACTCTTATTACCACTATTTGTCGCTACGACCTGCGAAGATGATGATGCTAGCATCTCTGGTTTCGAAACCCAATACATAATACAAAATGATTCTAGTATAGATCTCATATTATTTACCGAAGGTGGTGGCCAATTGCCAGTGGCAAGCCAATCTGATTTTCGTATTGCCAGTGATCTTAATGCCACAACAGACCCGATAACACCATCAGAATCTTTTATTTTTAGTAACATAAAGCTATATAAAATGGTTGATGCTAATTTTATTTTGGCTTATGAGCAAAATCCTATTGATGATGCTTTATGGGTTTTTAGCGAGCCTACCGAAAATAGATTTGAATATAAATTGATAATTACAGATGATTTAATAGATTGATATCTTTAACTAAACAGAAAAAATCCTGATATAACCTATCAGGATTTTTTTGTTACCATGTTGTCGCCAACTCATCTGCGATGTTAAAAAAATAGTTAGTTAATTACTTTCACATAGTCCGTGTGTGTTTCTCCCATACCTTTTGCCATTGCCATAAACTTTTCCCACATCGCATCTTCACCAAAATCTTCTACTAATTCACCTGAAGCAGGATAAATGCGATCTCTATCTTCTATAGTGTCAAATGTTAGAATTAAAGCATATTTTTTAGTACGCACACCACGATCTCCTTTAACAAATATTACGTTTTGCCCCTTCATTTTATTATAAACAGGAATAATTCTTTCTAATACAAAAGCCTCAAAGGTTTTGGCATCAACTCCCGGCATAAGCTCTAACTCATGTATCGCAACTACTTCTAATTCAGATTTAACGCCCTGAGCGTTCGCGGTCATCATAAAAAATACGAGTAAAAAAGAAATTCTGGCTAATGTTTTCATAATTTATACTTTTTTGAAATGGTTATTAATGCTTTAAATTAATCTTTTTTTTTGTAATACATAAAAAATACCTGACTATTTATTGACGACATGGCTATCTAACACATTGTTTAACAGATGGTTTGATTTGACACCACCCAATTATGAGCGCGGAGAACAGGTGCAGTAAAATGCTTTATATTTTCTTATAGTTGGTTTTCTTTTACTAATTTAGTTCTAACCAACGCCAGTAAGCTCCCACAAACACGTTGGCGAGAATTATATAAATGTTATCACGATTATAAATCTATATATAGCTTAATTTCAAAATAGGGTACTATGAATTACATTTCTATTCGTCTCTATCGTAAAGTGGTTGATCATGCCCTCCGTGAAGGGCTAGATAGAAATCATTTACAAAGTTTACCAACACCTATTGATGAAATTTCCAAACTAAATGCTGTGCCGGCAGAACATTTTTTTGAACTCCATGAATTATTAGATGCTATGTTAGGTCCAGGATTCTCCATAAGGGTTGGACAACAAATGAAACTTGATGACTATGGCGTATTGGGATTAGCTTGGAAAACCTGTTCCTGGGTTGCTGAAATTTTTGATAGAAGCGAACGGTATTTTAAGTTATTATCTGACACCTATGTTTTTAAAGTTGACAAACATTCTGATATTTCTAAAATATATCTTTACAGAGATGCCCATAGACGCGGTTTAGAATTATCAAACGAAGCAACATTTTCAGCTACAGTTGTTGTAATTCAAGCAATTAGTGGAAAACAGTTGTATCCTAAGGCTGTATCTTTTAAACACAATGCACCTGCTAGCCTTGATAGTTATGAACAAGCGTTTAAGTGCCCCATACTGTTTAATCAGCCTTTCAACTTCTTATGACTCAGAGGATTTAAAAGCACCAACGGCACACTTTGATTTAAGTATTAATAAATTCTTAGTAGAACGTGTAAAAGAAGCTACAGAAGGTATTAATTTAAGTTCAAATAGTATGGTCTTAGATACTGAAAAATTAATTAAAGATGCGCTTCCAAGCGGTATCCCTAGTGTCGCTCACATCTCAGAAATGTTAGGCATGAGCAACAGAACCCTTACCAGGCGTTTATCTGAAAACGGCGTTACTTTCCGGGATTTAATTAGAAAGAAACAGGAAGAAGTCTCAAAATATCTTCTCAAAAAACCGCATGTGAATTTAGTCGAAATAGCTTTTGAAACTGGCTTTTCAGAACAAAGCGCTTTTAATCGCGCCTTTAAAAGATGGACAGGAAAAACCCCTGTTGATTATAGAAATTCCTAATATTCTTCGGCATTGGCTTAAAGGGTCAAAACATTGTCTTATACAGTCAATTAGAACCTCACCATATTTCAGAATTTTGCTTCAGAAATGAACAAACCCTTAAATATGATAGTGCTTTTTAAATATCTGATTATCACAATTACACTTCAGACGTCTTATCTATTTAACAAAACTGAGCAAGTTCAAAGTTCTAGTCAAGACCTGTCTCTTGCCTATAGTGCAAAAGATTCATCTAAAGATAAGGCATTCTCTGTTCTAGAAACCAAGTGCAACATATGTCACAAAACTAGAAACAAAAGAAGACTTTTTACAAAATTAAATATGGATAATTGGGCTGAAGATGTTTACAAGCAGGTATTTATAAAAAAAAGAATGCCTAAGGGTAAAAAAATCAAACTCACCAATGAAGACTATCAACAAATACTAACCTGGATTACATCCTTAAAAAATTAATAACAACATGGAACTATCACTAAAATCATTTATTCTCTTCGGTTCAGTAATCTTAACCGGACTATCTGCAGGCCTATTTTATGCTTGGTCGGCATCTGTAATTCCAGGCACCCAAAAATTGGCTAATCCCACGTATTTGGAAACGATGCAAAGTATTAATCGTGCTATACTTAATCCCAGATTTTTTCTGATCTTTTTTGGAAGTGCGGTATTTCTGAGTATAGCCAGTATTTATGAATTTCATACTAATAAGGTAACATTCTGGTTGATACTATCAGCTTCTATCTTTTATTTATTTGGAACCGTTGGCGTGACTGCTTTTGGTAATGTTCCACTGAATGACCAACTGGACCTGATGAAGCTTGCCGAGCTAAACTCAGATAAAATCGACGCATTCAGAACGTTTTATGAAACAAAATGGAATCGCTTGCACCTTATTAGAACTGTTTTTGCGGTTATGGCTTTTATGTTATCGCTACTGACAGTATTTATAGAAACAAAAAAATAGTAGAACAAATAAAAAAAACGCTTAAAACTGTTGAATCATAATTATTAATCTTAAAACGAATAGAAAAATGGAATCAGAAAACATTTTAGTCATTGGAGGTACTGGAAAAACCGGTCGCCGCGTCGCAGAAAAATTAGAAAAACAAAACCATAACGTCCGCATTGGATCTAGAAGTAGTGTTCCTTCATTCGATTGGGATAACCCTGACACCTATGCCCAAGCTCTGAAAGGTATGGATCGTGCTTATATTACGTACTACCCAGATCTTGCTCTTCCTGGAGCTAAAGAGGCTATTGCTAGATTAACGGAAATAGCATTAAAAGATGGGCTTGAAAAAGTAGTATTACTTTCAGGAAAAGGCGAAACTGAAGCCGAAGCTTGCGAAGACATTGTGGCTAACTCTGGCTTAAACTATACATTGGTTCGTGCATCTTGGTTCAATCAAAATTTTAGCGAAAGTTTCTTTTTAGAACCCATTTTAGCAGGCCATGTGGCATTACCCATGTCAGACATTCAAATTCCGTTTGTAGATGCAGATGACATCGCCGATGTCGTAGCTAAAGTTCTTATGGATGATTCTTATAATAATCAAACCATTACAGTGACAGGGCCACGGAAATTAACACTAAAGCAAGCTATAGAAGCCATTGCTGAACGTACAGAAAAGGAAATTAAATTTCAAGCTATTTCTATTGAAGACTATAAAGAAGGCATGAAGGCTGCTGGATTACCAGATGATTTTGTTTGGCTTTTTAGTTACTTGTTCAGAGAAGTTCTTGGGAACCAGGACAATCAAGTGGTGTCTAATGATATCGAAGGTGTATTAGGTAGAAAAGCACTAGATTTTTCAGAATTTGTAAAGCGTACTACGGAAACTGGTATTTGGAATCAGTCAATTCCTCAAAGTTTATAAGATAAGAAGTAAAATATCAATTTATGAAAACAAAACGCGACATACTATTTCCGATATATGCATGGTTAACCCTATTCATTTCATATATAGTTATTGTTTATCCATTTATCAGTTATGATTTAATTGATAGACCAGAATATGCTTTGAGTATATGTATTATACCCACATATTTCATTTGGACTTCATTGTACTACAGAAAAAAAAGTAAAATAAACATGCTGTCTTTCGCTTTAATATCGGCCTTGGTAGCTGTCTTTTTTGATGGAATTATAACAGTCCCATTTTTTGAAATCCCAGAAGGTAGAAGTTATGGCGCCTTTTATGGTAATCCACTATTTTGGATCTTAATTATAGAAATTATAACTGTGGTATATGTAACTGGTATATTCAAAAGAAAAGGAGTTTAAGTAATAAAAAACATGCAACCTTTTAAATAAATACAATTAAAAAATAACTATAAAGCATCAGGTTTAG
>Ga0316189_10007376_pt1 | contig 10403 bp, 10 predicted proteins | sample LowCovwburrow_MG_FD_204930 | JGI IMG/M metagenome (GOLD analysis project Ga0316189, IMG submission 204930) | Coastal sediment microbial communities from Maine, United States - Lowes Cove worm burrow | ecosystem: Environmental > Aquatic > Marine > Coastal > Sediment | place: USA: Maine... | reverse complement strand
ATAGCCAATATATTATGACCAATTCCAATATACAGTACATGATGGACATAGTCATTAAAAACATCCAAATTTTTAGAAAATGCAATAATTACAATAGCTACAAACACAATAATAGATAATGGTTTTAACAACTTTGAAAGTGTTATAGTTAATTTCTCGTTTTTATGTCTTAACATCATCCCTAAAGCTAAAGGCAATCCTAAAATCATTAAAACAACTTTTGCTAATTCCAAAGGTTCAATTGCTACTGTCTTTAAAATTTCAGAAGTTGGCTCATACAAATTTCCATAAAACTGAAAATTAAAAGGTGTCATAAACATGGCAAGAAATGTTGCGAAAGCTGTTAAGCTTACCGATAATGCAGTATTTCCCTTAGCCAAATGTGTCATGAAGTTTGATATATTCCCACCTGGGCAAGCAGCTACCATCATCATTCCTAATGCTATACTTGGCTGTGGTTTTATAAGAATAACTAAACCAAAAGTTAATAAGGGTAGTAAAATAAATTGTGAAAGCACACCAATCAAAACTAATTTTGGTTGTCCTCGTATTCTTTTAAAATCATCTATTTTAATACCAAGAGCCACGCCAAACATCACAACTGCCAAAGCAATGTTAAGAACCCAAAGTCCATTACTATCAAAATTTATTTGAACACTATCAAGCTCTTGCATAACGACTAGGCTACAGTTGTACCATTTTTAACCTTTTGCTCAGGCTTTAATAAGGTAACATCGTCTCCATCAACAGCTCCCATTACTAAGCATTCACTCATAAAATTAGCTATTTGTTTTTTTGGAAAGTTAATGGTTGCTACAATTTGACGACCAACAAGTTCTTCTTTGGTATAAATAGTAGTTATTTGAGCAGATGATTTTTTAATTCCCAAATCACCAAAATCTATAGTTAATTGATAAGATGAGTTTCTAGCTTTTGGAAAATCATCAACTTCAATAATAGTTCCTACTCGAAGATCAATTTTAGTGAAATCCTCAAAATTTATGGTGTTACTCATTTGTTTTATTAATTAGTTTAAGTTGAATATATAAATTTTAATTTATAATAAGCAGATATGCATTTGATTCTTTATTTTTGATACAATTATTAAATCCAAAATATGTCTCTGACACCTTCAAACATGCTTCCAATTGGGACAGTAGCACCAGATTTTAAATTAATAAATACTATTGACGACTCACTAGTAAGTCTTAAAGAATTTAAAGGAAGAAAAGGAACCGTTATTATGTTTATTTGTAACCATTGTCCTTTTGTCATTCATGTAAATGAAGCGTTAGTTACAATTGCCAATCATTATCAAGAACACGATATCCATTTTATTGCTATATCTAGTAACGATATCATTAATTATCCGCAAGATGCACCAGATAAAATGAAACAGCATGCCCTTGACAATAATTATTCTTTTCCGTATTTATATGATGCATCCCAATTAGTGGCTAAAGCATACGATGCTGCCTGCACACCAGATATCTATGTGTTTGATGACATACTGAAATTAGTTTATAGAGGTCAATTAGACGATTCTAGGCCAGGAAATAGCATTCCTGTAACTGGAAATGATTTAAGACATGCGTTAGAATGCTTGCTAAACAATAAGAAAAATATTCAGCCTCAAAAGCCAAGTATTGGTTGTAATATTAAATGGAAATAAATGATCCAATTAGTTAAAACCAACTCAAAAAATACTGATTTCATCAAGCTTGTTAGGCAATTAGATGCTGAACTTGCTATAAAAGATGGTGATGACCATGAATTCTATCATCAATTTAATGGTATTACAAACCTTAAACATATTATTGTAGCTTATAAGGATAAGCACGCTATTGGCTGTGGTGCCATAAAATCGATTGATGACAACACCGTGGAAATAAAACGCATGTTTGTTCCTGAAAGTTCTCGTGGATTAGGTGTTGCAACTAAAATATTAAATGCACTTGAAATTTGGGCTGAAGGATTAGGTTATACATTTTGTGTTTTGGAAACAGGAAAGAATCTACCTAACGCTATCGCACTATATAAAAAATGTAATTATAAAATCATTCCAAATTATGGACAATATAAAGGCATAGAAAATAGCATCTGTTTTAAAAAGAAATTATAATCAACCTTCTCGCCTCAATAAATTTTCAATATGTGCATAATGATGATTACTATGCCAAGCATAAATACCAATGTTTTGTTTCAAAAACACTTCGTCATTATGCTCTGGATGAATAAAACTTTTATTAAGTTGATCTTCATTTAACGATTTTAATAAAAACACAAGTTTATAATGTACTGCCTTTAAATGATCTAACGACATTTGTATTGGTGCTGTTTTGGCATCTAGTAATTCTGCCCACAATTGCTCATCATAATATTTTATTACTGGCTTATCTTCAGTTAAAGCCCATTTAAAGCGAATATAACTATGATGATGACTGTCAGACACATGATGTACAACTTGTCTAATTGTCCAGCCTTCTGGACGATATGGCGTGTCTAATTGTGCATCTGATAAGCTAATTACCAAATGCTCTAACCGTTTTGGGAAGTGTTCTAAAATAGAAATCCAACTAGAAATTTGATCATTTGAAATCTTACTAGGACATTCAAATGTACCAATAGGATACTTTAAACGCTCTAATTCTTGTGCTGTCATGTAACAAATATAGTAACTAGATTACTTTATCTTTTCACAAACCTTAAAAAGTCTTCAATTCTGTCTGAATATATTCTGATAAAATACACACCTTGAGGTAAGTCATTTATATTTATTTTTTCAATAGACGTTTGACTGGCTTTCTTTTCAAGTATTTTGCGTCCTCTTGAGTCAATTATTTCTAGTTTTAAATTAGAAACTTGATTTTTAAACTCTAAAGTTATTAGATCTGATCCTGGGTTAGGAAACAATTTTACACCATTTGGGTTAAAATCAACTAAGGATAATGTTGGGTTTGATGATGTAGCACTAATTATTGAACTAATTAAAGTACCATCAATAGATTTTCCGGTAACCCTAAACCAAACCTCATCGCTTTCAGAGATTGATGGATTTGACCATAAATAAGAAGCTTCAGTAATATCTTCGGCAATTGAATTAAACGTATTCTGGTTGTCTATGCTATATTCTAGGTCATAAGTAAGAGGTCTACCTTTATCAGGATTATTTAAATCCCAAGTTATAGGCATACTTGAATCATAGACACCTCCTACTGGACTTGTAATAGTCATATCTGGGTGTTCATAATAATGCAAAAGCTCTGTAAAACCTATTCCTGTAACAACGTTACCATCAATGGTTCCAGAAATTGTAGTTGCCCCTTCATAAAACCTAAAAGGCAATTGTACTTCATTTGTAGTATGCATAGATGTAATTACAATATCAATATCATGCTGATCACTAGAAGTTAAACGCCATTGACTGGAATAACAGTTAACTTCATCTGGAGTACAGAAAAAAGCTAAACGTTCAATTTCAAAACTGCTGGTTGTATATTGAGAAGATTCATCAACATAAGCAGAAAGAATTCGATACTTATTTGTATCAGGAATTTCACGGTCAGCGTTAAAAATATTCCATAAATTAATATCCATTCCATTAGACAATTGCATGCTAAACCACTCATACTTTTCACCAGTAAGTGGGTTAAAACTTCCATATTGGCGATCTATCCAAGCTGTTCCAGTAACATTTTCTGTGGTTCCGTTTACGGTTAAAGACCCTGTAAGAGTATTTCCTGTTTGCGAATAATAATACGTGTAATTAACACTGCCTTGCTCTAAATAACCATCATCATCTAAAATTAATGGTCGTTTTGTGGTTACCAATTCAAAATCTAAAGTAACACCTCCTCCAGACGCATTTATTTCATATTCAAATGGTATCAAGTCATTACTACCATCCAACTTGTTTTTCCAGGTTTCAGTACCTCCTAAAAAAATAGCTGCTTCAATATTTAATTCAGTAGTAGAAAGATTCGTATAATTTACTGGTAATACATTTTGATAAAAAGTACCATCACTATGATCTGTTAAATTTAAAATTCTAAATCCGTCAAAGCCAGATTCAGGATAATAAAAATAAGTAAGCATATAGCTATATTCTTTTGCAGAAGTTTCACCTGTAATGTGACCTGTAGTATACCACCATTCTATAGGTTCAGTTGTATGTCTGCCTTCATCTATTGAAAAAGACACTAAGCTTCCTGATGGAGTATGTGGATATGTTTTCCAGTCTTGAGCACGACATAGAAATGTTGCCATAATAAGCACAATGAGGGAGATTTTGAGCTTCATGTTTTGAGGGATTAATTATACTACCAAATTATAAGATTATATTATTATACCAAAAAAACGATGTCAAGTGGTAATTATTATGGTATTAAAAACAACTTTTTCTTTAAAATGTTTAATTTTTAGGATACAAAGAACTTCGATTAGTTGGTATTAATCATATATGCAATTAGTGAACTAAAGTTTTTTATAGTCATTTACATACTGCGCTGCATTTTTGTTATCGCTATCCAGGTCTAATGCTTTTTTATAGTTATTATAAGCATTAAGACTATCACCACTTTTTAAATAAGCTTCAGCCAAACTATCATAAACATTACTGCTTTCAGGAAAAAGAGCAACGTTAATCTTGAAAACACTTATAGCATCTTGATATTCTTCTTCTCTTAAAAACCTATAACCTAATCTGTTAAATTCATTTTGATTAAATAACTCACTATTGGAGTCCTGTTTCTGAATTTCCAAATAACCAGAAAGCGCCTTATCATAATCACCATTCTTTAAATATGCACTTGGTATATCAGTAGAATCTGAAAGTTTTAAATAATCATATGTGATTAAATCATCATGGTCTGGATTTACAATTGATAAATAACGACTGCCAGTATTTGGGTGTTTTACAAAACGAAGCTTTTTATACATATCTGCAACAAAAAAAGTGTTTTGATCTAAAATTACAGGTTCAATTTTCGTTACACTTCTCCATTTTAAGAATAAATTATTACCCTCATAATAAACTTCTATAACTTCATCTGGAGTAAACAAATAACGCCCTGATGTTTGCTCTATGTGCTCTGGAGAATAATCCACAGATTTAGAACAGCTAACAACAAAAAGAAAACAAAATAGTATAGTTATGGGTTTCATTGCAATTTAAATGATTGGTTTGAATGTTTAATATAAGCAAAAAAGAGCCTCATTTGTAATGAGACTCTTTTTTATACTATTGGTTACTTTATTTTGTAAAAAACAACTTTCTATTTTACATCCATTAATTCAACATCAAATATAAGTGTTGCATCTGCTGGAATAACTCCACCAGCACCTTGAGTTCCATAACCTAAATGACTAGGTATTACAAAGCGAGCTTTATCACCAACATTAAGTAAACTAATACCTTCATCCCAACCAGCTATGACTTGTCCTTGACCTAAACCAAAATCAATAGGTTCATTTCTTTTATATGAAGAATCAAATACAGTTCCATCAGTTAATTGACCTTTATAGTGTACAGAAACAGTTTTTCCTTTTTCTGCTTTTACACCTGTACCTTTTTGAATTATTTGGTAGCGTAAACCACTTTCTGTTGCATCAAATCCTGCAGCAATTTTATCTAATGCAGCTTCACTTGCAGCCTTTTCTTCAGCTAAACGTTTAGCTCTTGAGCCTTCAAAAGTTCTGAAAGCTTCTACAGCATTAAAATTTTCAGCATCTGCTCCTACTCTTACAATTTCTAAAGAATCTAAGGTATCTTCTTGTGCTACTGCATCAACAATATCTTGTCCTTCTAATACTTTACCAAACACTGTATGCTTATTATCTAACCATGGTGTTTCAATATGCGTGATAAAAAATTGACTTCCGTTAGTTCCTGGTCCTGCATTTGCCATTGACAATACTCCTGGAGCATCGTGCTTAAGATCAGGATGAAACTCATCGTCAAATTTATATCCAGGGTTTCCTGTGCCAGATCCTAAAGGGCAACCTCCTTGAATCATGAAATCTGGAATTACTCTATGAAACTTTAAACCATCGTAATATGGAGTACCTTGAGCTTTAACAGAATTCTCTAAATTCCCTTCAGCCAAGGCAACAAAATTACCAACTGTTCCTGGTGTCTTCTGATATTCTAAAGCGACTAAAATAGCGCCTTTAGAAGTATTAAATTTTGCGTATAATCCGTCTTGCATTATATTTCTTTTTTATTGAGGTGCAAAGATAGCAAGGATTTACGATTTTTGAATTACAAATGATGAGTTTTTGATTCTAATTTTATATTAGTTTGTTATGTTTGCCTAAATTTAACCATGAAATTTTCAATAAATAAAGTTTTAACGGCTTTTAGCAATACAAAGGCAGAAGGTGCTCACATAGATAATTATACTGAAGATATTATCAATTCAATAGATGAAGCTGCTTTTGCAGTGTCTCAACAAAATGTTATGTATGCAGCAACTCAAGAATTAGGAGGCTACTACTATTTGAAAACAATAATTGTAGGCACATTTAAAATAAAAACCATGAAAGGTGCTTTGCTGAAATTTGAAGCAAAGGATTTTAATTTAGATTTAAAAACTGATATGGATGAATTTGAAACTGACCATTCTAATATTTCAAATAGATTTATTACTAGAATAGATTTTCAAATTGAGAAAGAAGACATTCCCAAGTTAAAAGATCAAAACATACAAAACATAAAACTTATTGCTAAGAAAACTAAGCTAGATTTTGGATTAATCAAGTCGTGATAAACTATTGACAAAAGTGATTTACACCTATTAATTAGCAACCTCGCTTATAAATTTAATACGATATAAGCGTAACTCTTCATCATCATAATCACCATCAAATTCTTCCATAGCATCATCAATTTTATCGGTTTCTGAATCCATAAAATAATCATGAATCTCTTCTTGCTGGTCTTCATCTAAAACATCATCAATCCAATAATTAATATTGAGTTTGGTTCCTGAAAAAACAATGGCTTCCATTTCCTTGATAAAAGCGGTCATATCCATCCCTTTTGCAGATGCTATATCATCAAGTGGTAATTTTCTGTCTATGTTTTGAATGATATATAATTTTAACGCTGAATTTGAACCCGTAGATTTAACAATTAAATCATCTAATCTTGTTATTTCGTTTTCTTCAACATACTTTCCAATTAGTGCAACAAAATCTTTTCCATATTTTTTGGCTTTACCGTCTCCTACTCCATGAACGTTGCCTAACTCATCCAATGTTATCGGATATTTAAGTGCCATATCCTCAAGTGAAGGATCTTGGAAAATAACAAATGGTGGAACTCCCAATTTTTTCGCATTTTGCTTACGCAAGTCTTTAAGCATTTTCATTAAAGTCTCATCAGCAGCAACGCCTCCTCCTTTTGCCGCTGTAATAATACCATCATCATTAACTGAATCAAATACATGATCTTCAGTCATCATAAATGACTTAGGCTCATCTACATATTCTTTTCCAGCATCTGTAACTTTCAAAACACCATAGGTTTCAATATCCTTTCGTAACATTCCTGCAACTAAAACCTGACGAATTAATGCCATCCAATATTTATCAAGAAAATCTTTTCCGCTTCCAAAAAATGGTTGCTCGTTGGTTTTATGTGAGTTTATCAATGCATTTTCTTTACCAATAATAACATTGACTAAGTCTTTACTCTTATATTTTTCCTTGGTTTTAGAAACAATTTCAATCAATTTAGCAACTTGATCTTTTGCTTCAACTTGTTTCTTAGGGTTGCGCATATTATCATCAAGATCACCACCTTCACCTGTTTCATTATCAAACTCTTCTCCAAAATAATGTAAGATGAATTTTCGTCTAGAAATTGAAGTTTCAGCAAACGCAACAACTTCTTGTAACAATGCATGACCAATTTCTTGCTCAGCAACAGGTTTTCCAGACATGAATTTTTCAAGCTTTTCAATATCCTTATAAGCATAATAGGCTAAACAATGACCTTCTCCTCCATCGCGTCCTGCTCTACCAGTTTCTTGATAGTAACTTTCAATACTCTTTGGAATATCATGATGAATTACAAAACGAACATCTGGTTTATCAATTCCCATCCCGAAGGCAATGGTTGCAACCACAACATCACAATCTTCCATTAAAAACATATCTTGATGCCTTACTCGTGTTTTTGCATCTAATCCAGCATGATATGGCACTGCTTTAACACCATTTACTTGTAGTACCTGAGCAAGTTCTTCAACGCGTTTTCTACTCAAACAATAAATAATGCCTGACTTTCCATCATTCTGTTTAACAAATCGAATAATATCGGCATCTACATTTTTTGTTTTTGGGCGTACTTCGTAAAATAAATTTGGCCTATTAAAAGATGCTTTAAATGTAGTAGCATCAGTTATTCCAAGATTCTTAAGAATATCTTCTTGTACTTTAGGTGTGGCAGTGGCAGTAAGTCCTATCATAGGAATATCGTCACCAATGCGCTTAATTATATGACGAAGGTTTCTATATTCAGGTCTAAAATCGTGTCCCCATTCACTAATACAATGTGCTTCATCAATGGCCATAAATGAAATTTTTACTTGACGCAAAAACTCAACATTTTCCTCTTTAGTTAAAGATTCTGGTGCCACATAAAGAAGTTTTGTTATACCACTAACAATATCAGCTTTCACCTGTTTAACTTCAGTCTTATTTAAAGATGAATTTAAAACATGTGCTATTCCTTCTTGTTGTGATACACCTCTTATAGCATCAACCTGATTTTTCATTAGTGCTATTAATGGCGAAACAACAATAGCTGTTCCCTCTTGCATTAATGCTGGAAGTTGGTAACATAATGATTTACCTCCTCCAGTTGGCATAATAACAAACGTATCTTTTTTTGAAATTAAACTTTTTATTACTGGTTCTTGTAAACCTTTAAAGGTTGAAAAACCAAAATAGTGCTTTAGTGCTTTGTGCAAATCGTTTCCTTCAATACTCATTAATCCCTCAATTGGTAAAATTCCTCATTATAAATTGAATCAAAAGTTAATTAATTCTTCTTTTTCTAGTTTATAAGAGACCTCTCATAATTTTTTTTTGTTTTTTTGTAGTAACATTTAAAGATAGTAAAATCTTTATACGCATCAAACCTAAAATTATAAATTTTGAGTTCAAACCAATCTATCCTAAATATTGCTAAAACTACCATTAACATGGAGAGCGAGGCCATATCAAATTTAGTACAGTTACTAGATGATGATTTTGCTAATGCCGTCCAACTTATTTATAGCTCTAAAGGACGAGTTATTATTACTGGAATTGGTAAAAGCGCCATCATTGCAAATAAAATTGTTGCTACATTAAATTCAACTGGAACACCAGCGGTTTTTATGCATGCTGCTGATGCCATACATGGTGACTTAGGCCTAATATTAAAAGATGATGTGGTAGTTTGCATTTCTAAAAGCGGCAACACTCCTGAAATTAAAGTGTTAGTGCAACTCATTAATAATGGTCCTAATAAAATGATCGCTATTACTGGCAACAAAGAATCTTTCCTAGCGCAACGCGCAGATTTTATTTTAAATGCTTATGTTGAGAAAGAGGCTTGTCCAAACAATTTAGCACCAACAACAAGCACAACTGCACAATTAGTTTTAGGCGATGCATTGGCAGTTTGCTTACTTGAGTTGAGAGGATTTAGCAGTAATGATTTTGCTAAGTATCATCCTGGTGGTGCTTTAGGAAAAAAACTATATTTAAGAGTTAGTGATTTATCATCTATTAATGAAAAACCTAAAGTAAATACAAATACAAGTGTAAAAGATGTAATTATTGAAATTACTGAAAAAATGCTTGGTGTAACTGCTGTTGTTGATAATGATAAAGTCATTGGAATAATTACAGATGGCGATTTAAGACGTATGCTAAGTAAAGCAGATGATTTTAGTTCGTATACTGCAAAAGATATAATGAGTGAAGCTCCAAAATGCATTGACAATAATGCAATGGCTGTTGATGCTATGGAAATGATGGAAACAAATGGAATTTCACAATTATTAGTTGAAGAAAACGGTAAATATGCAGGTGTAGTACACTTGCATGATCTCATAAAAGAAGGTATTATATAATGGCAAAAAAGAATATAAACGAAATGTCTTTTCTAGATCATCTTGAAGATTTAAGATGGCATTTAATTAAAGCAACTTCTGCAATTATGATTGTAGGAACATTGGCCTTTATCTTTAGTAGGTCCATATTTGAACTTATCATTTTTGCGCCTATTGAAATGGATTTTCCTACCTATAAGATGTTGTGCAAAGCTGCACAATTTATTAATGTTGAAACGACATTTTGTGGAGAAGAATTACCAATGATAATACAAAGTAGAACCATGGCTGGACAGT
>Ga0316189_10007375_pt1 | contig 10404 bp, 6 predicted proteins | sample LowCovwburrow_MG_FD_204930 | JGI IMG/M metagenome (GOLD analysis project Ga0316189, IMG submission 204930) | Coastal sediment microbial communities from Maine, United States - Lowes Cove worm burrow | ecosystem: Environmental > Aquatic > Marine > Coastal > Sediment | place: USA: Maine... | reverse complement strand
TTTGGCAAACTGCCTCCGAAGAAAAGAATGACTATTTTACATTGGAGCGCTCGTCTAATGGCATTGATTTTAGTGAGGTTGCCAGAGTGGATGGAGCTGGAGATAGTTTTGAAACACTTGATTACCAACACGAAGATATGAATCCACATCAAGGCGTGTCTTATTATCGTCTGAAGCAAACGGACTTTGATGGCACATCCGAGACTTTCAAAGTGGTGGCAGTTGAGTTTTATGGTATGGCACATCCTGTCACGGTGAGTCAGACTCTTGGCAATACCAATGAGCTAGTGATTTATAATAATTTGGATGAAGAAAATATAGCATACATCTATGATATGATGGGCAGAGGAGGAAAAGGCACTATTCTTAAATCAGGAGAGAATGTTTTCACAAAGGATCAATTGAATATACAGTCTGGGATGTATGTAATGAAGGTGGTGAATTCATTAGGAAAGTTATTGACGAGTGAGAAGTTTATAGTACAGTAGTTTTATTCCAGTAACAATACAAAGAGAAGCCCGATGGACTATATCAATCGGGCTTCTCTTTTTTATACCTCAATTTTATGTCTTTCATTAGCACGTTCATTCCGGTTTCGAGGAACGAGAATACCGGAATCTATTGATTATGATATGAGATTCCTGAATTCCGCTGCGCTACATCAGGAATGGCGATGAGTCTATTGGGATAGTCTCCTTTTCTCCTATCCGAATACTTCTCTACAAAAGCTCATTCGCAATATTAGCCAGCTCTGATCGCTCCCCTTTCTCTAAGGTGATATGTGCATAGAGTTCATGGTTTTTGACACGATCTATCAAGTACGACAGTCCATTACTCTGTGAGTCGAGATAAGGAGTGTCGATCTGATGGATGTCACCAGTGAAGATGATCTTCGTGTTCTCGCCAGCTCTGGTGATGATGGTCTTGACTTCATGAGGAGTTAGGTTCTGTGCCTCATCCACGATGAAGATGATATTGGAGAGGCTTCGTCCTCTGATATAGGCCAGAGGTGTGATGACCAACTTCTCTAGATTGACCATCTCGGTCAGCCTCATGTATTCTTTGTCAGTTTCATGATACTGATTTTGAATGAATTTAAGATTATCCCACAATGGCTCCATGTAAGGATTTAGTTTGGATTTGATATCTCCAGGCAGAAAACCAATATCTTTGTTGCTCAATGGGACAATTGGTCGAGCGAGATAGATTTGTTTAAATTCTCTTTTTTGCTCTAAAGCAGCTGCCAACGCTATCAGCGTCTTTCCTGTCCCTGCGACTCCTTGCATGCTGACCAGTTTGATATTCGGGTTGAGGATGGCATTGATCGCAAATGCCTGCTCTGCATTTCGTGGTTTGATGCCATGTGCACTGCGCTTCTCAACATGCTCTAAGTCTTGGGTGAATGGGTTGTAGTAAGAAAGAATAGACTTCTTTCCACTTTTTAGGATGTAATATCCATTGTTATCAGGTTTAAAATCTCCTAGTATTTCAATTGCTGGACACTTACCCTTGTCATAGAGCTGGTTGATCTTATCTGGAGAGATTTTATCTAGCGTCTCTTTACCAGTATATAGTGCATTGACATTTTTCACTTTACCCGTATTGTAATCCTCAGCTTGTAGGCCCAACGACTTAGCCTTGAGCCTCAAATTGATGTCCTTTGTGACTAGGATTACCTTTTTGTCTTTTTCATCTTCTTGTAGCTTGAGCGCAGAATTGAGAATCCTGTGATCTGCCTTTCCTTCATCGAATACTTTGGTGGCATCGATTTCGCTGGCACCCGACATCAACACCTTAAATTTACCCTTTTTACTACCGTTTAGTGGATTCCACTTCTGTAGCATTTGGTCCTTGGCAAGTTTGTCCAACAATCTGGTGAATTCTCTAGCTTCAAAGTTCTTTGTGTCATTGCCTTTTTTGAAGTTATCCAATTCTTCCAGCACAGTGATCGGAATGGCTACATCGTGCTCATCAAAATTCATGATAGAGATGTGCTCGAATATGATTACGGAAGTATCTAGAACAAATATTTTTTTCTCCTTATTCTTTGTTGGCATAGTGTCTTTTTTTGAGTGAAGGATAGAGATATAAGTATAGTTATTTATTCGGATAATCAATTGATGATCAATAGAAAAATCAGTAAAGCTGGGGATTAAACCCGAAATATTCAATAGAAAATCTATTCCGACACAAAACAACTGTGAATCAGCCACTTTGCTTGATTTATGTCCTTAACCATAGCGGTGCTATGCTTTTCGTCCATAAATCCCTGATTCTTTGTTCTTTTGAGTCTCATTACGAATCCTATTGAATAATCCGGGTTAAAAAGAAAAGTGGTGATCCGAATATCACGATATGCCGACAGAATTCACCTGTGTAATAAATCGAAGTTTTTCGACATAAAAAGTAAGATAAAGGACACTACTTTTGACATGTGATGAAAGAAAAGGATACTAATAAGGAAGTGAAAATGGATAATAGCAAGAAGAATAATAAGCTTTGGATAGCTTTGGTGAAGATCGTGAAATACAGACTTTATAGGTACTCGACCAAAGGAAAGTTATAGTTGTTGTGAATGTTAGGCATGGCCTAATAAATATATGGTTGAAAAAAGGAGCGTTTCGCTCCTTTTTTATTTATGTGTTCTGAAAATGTAGTCCCACATTGGAGAGGATACACCGAAGATGATTGAATCATCTTTGTAGTGATGGATACTGTGATTGACCCATAGCTGGCGCAGGAAGTTTTTTGGTGGAGGAAAAGCATGGACAATGTAATGTACAAGTAGATACATGGCATATCCTACTAGAAAACCTGGCAAAAAAGCAAAAACAAAGTCTCCAATAAGTAATTTGAATCCAAACAATAAAAGGGTCGCAAATGTAATGCTCATTACTGGAGGCATGGCCAATCGATCTTTATCCTTAGGGTAATCATGATGCACCCCATGAAAAGCATATTGAAGTTTCTTACGAAGATTGTTGTGCACACTCATATGAAATATATAGCGATGCGCTAGATACTCCACCAAGGTGAATAGAGTCAACCCTACGAAGAATAGCCCTACGATGGTCAGAGGATTTAGCTCGATCGTGCTGATACTCCAATAAAGTAGCCCACCTGCATAGGTAAAGAAAATGATAATAGGGATAGATACATGTGTTCTGCTCAGCCTTTCAATGACTGGATTCTTGAACATAACCACAGTGTCCTTGCGCTGTGGTTCTTCTCTTTTTGAACCAATACTCGACATAAACAGTGAACATATTTGTAACTAATATAATTCATTGGTTATGTGAAAAGCAATAGTGGAATTAAATTTTTTAAAGCTACTGTAACACGTGTGTGCTCTCCAGAGTCTTTTCGTAGAAAGCTTCATACTTAGGAAGAATGGCGGTTATGTCAAATTCCTTAGCGCGTGCCAATGCATTTTCTTTGAAGGTTTGAAGGTTCTCATCCTTTAGAATATGCAAGCTCTTTTCTGCCATGTCATCAACATCACCAATGCTACAGATGAATCCAGTGACACCATCCACATTCAATTCTGGAATACCGCCTGCATCAGAGGATACTACCGGAACCTCACAGGCCATTGCTTCTAGTGCAGCAAGCCCAAAGCTTTCCTTCTCAGATGGCATGATAAACAGATCAGCCACAGAGAGCACTTCTTCAACAGCCTCAAGCCTACCAAGAAAGCGCACATGATCACACACTTTGAGTTCTCTACAAAGAATCTCCATATTGTTGCGTTCGGGACCATCACCTACTAGGAGGAGGCGAGCTGGAACCTGTTCTAATATTTTAGCAAAAACCTTAATAACGTCATCTACACGCTTGACTTCTCTAAAGTTAGAAGTATGAACGATAAGCTTTTCACCATCTGGACAAATGGCATGTTTGAAATGATCTTTCTTCTGTTTTTTAAATCTTTCTAGGTCAATAAAATTAGGGATCACTTCTATGTCTTTGGTAATTTTGAAATGCTCATAAGTATCATTTCTCAAATCATCCGAGACTGAAGTGACACCATCGGACTGATTGATACTAAATGTCACCACTGGTTCGTAGGACGCATCTTTACCAACTAGTGTGATATCTGTTCCGTGCAGTGTCGTGACGACAGGAATAGTAATGCCTTCTGTGGCAAGAATTTGCTTGGCCATATAGGCAGATGATGCATGAGGTATAGCATAGTGCACGTGTAGCAGATCCAATTTCTCATATTTGACTACGTCCACCATTTTACTAGCAAGGGCTAACTCATATGGGGGATATTTGAAAAGAGGGTAGCTTCTAATGTCGACCTCATGGTAAAACAAATTTTCATTGAAGAAAGACAATCTGGTGGGTTGAGAATAGGTAATGAAGTGAATTTGATGTCCTTTTTTGGCGAGACCTTTTCCAAGCTCAGTTGCTACTACTCCACTACCACCAAATGTAGGATAGCATACGATACCTATTTTCATATTGTTAGATCAAAATGTTTTGTGTCAATTTTTTTATCAATTTATTCACGAATCTCCGAGTCAACACCAAGTTAGAACAAATAATTCAATCAATAGTTTTTACCATATTCCCAAATGGATTGATAGATCAAATCCTGAATTCTAGTACGTATGTTCTCCCTGATGAGTTTCCTGTTATTGGCATCTGGATATATCCTATTGGATAGAAATACAAACACCAAATCAAATGTTGGATCTACCCAAACAGCTGTGCCAGTAAATCCAGTATGCCCAAAAGTTTCTTTAGATACAAGTGCTGATGTTGGACCATACCATGCTCCTGGTAGCGGCTTGTCCCACCCAGCACCTCTGCGATTATAATTATCATATTGTGGTTTTGAGAATTTCTCAAGTGTGTTTTGTTTGAAGTATCTATGACCACCATATTCACCTCCCTGAAGATGCATTTGCATCAAAGTGGCCAAGTCCTTCGCATTGCTAAATAGCCCAGCATGTCCCGCTACTCCACCAAATAGTGCAGCTCCTTGATCATGCACTGTGCCCCATACTTGAGTCATTCTGAATGTGGAGTCTTGCTCAGTAGGAGTGATACTAGTATTACTAAATCTATCCAAAGGGTTGTAACCTAGCGCAGACAGTCCAAGTGGCTCATAAAGATTCTGATTTAAGAAGTCTTCCATAGGCTGATTGAGCATTTTTTCTGCTAACCTATGCATCATATAATAGCCCATGTCAGAGTACTTGTAGCCATAGGGCTCATCTTCTTTTTTGAATCTGAGTTTGGACTCTATTACCCACTGCCAAACGCTTTCTCGAATGTCTTTGGATGTGAACAGCCCTTCTGAAACGAAATAGGGGAAGTCAGAACCAAACTGATGATCGTAGTATTCTGGAAGATGCTCTTCACTATTCATCGTTTGTTTCCAGAAGGGTAGGTATGGCCAAAGTCCAGACTGATGTGATAGTATATCTCTAATGGTCATGTGCTCTTTATTTGAACCCTTGAGGTCGGTGAGGTAGTGCGAGATTTTCTTATCTAAGTCGATCAAACCATTCTCTTCCATAAAGATCACTGCTTGTAAAGATGCAGCAACTTTGGTGATCGAGGCAATGTCGTAGAGAGACTCTGCCGTTACAGTCTTCAAGCTGTCGTAAGTATGGTATCCATAGGATTTATCAAAAACTATCTTGCCACTTCTGGCTACTAGGATCTGACAACCTGGTGTCGCCATTTGTTCGATGGCTTCTTGTGCGATGAGATCAATTTTTCCCAGCGTTTTACTGTCCATTCTTACCATCTCGGGAATGGCTCTGCTCAGTCGCTTTATTTCTGATATGTGAATACCAGACCCTGCGATCATCTTCTCTGAGGCCGAAACGGGAAGTATACCGTTTGCCGAGCTCGCACCAAAGATCACTTCTGGGGTTAGAGATTGTGTATAGCTATTGTTCTCATAGGCACAGATCAGATGATCTATGCCACTGAATTGTGACAAACTATATGGGTTGCCAAATATACTGAGGATGACTTTGGTATGCTTACTCAGTTCATTGATGAATTTAATATCCTCCGTTTTCAGCCCAAAATTTTTGCTTGGATAATTATTCATTCCAAAAACACCAATCACAACAACTTCATATTTCTGAAGCTGATCTTTCAGTTCCTGATAGCTCCTGCCTCCTACATTGCTAAACGAATCAAATTGTGCATAGGAGCTGAGTGATTTATGGAAAAGAGGTGCCTTATCGCTGAGCGAAAGTGATGCGAAGCTGGTCGTGTCGATCAAGGTGATCGGCAGTAAATCATTCTTATTGTTGACTACTGTAATGGCGCTGCCGTAGAGTTTGTGATTCAAAACTTCTGATCCTCTTTGATGCAGTTTTAAGTTCAGATTATCAGTATTGATTGGTTGATAGTTTGCTAATCCAGCTTTGTATTTGGCCATCAACACTTTTCTCACACTTACCTCGATCTGACCTTTTTTGAGTTGTCTTTTGCGCATAGCTTTACGGATGCTCTTGATCGCTAAAGGTGCATTTTTAGAAAATAAAAGGATGTCGCTTCCTGCCTTTAATGCCTCAACTTCTAGCGTTCCAGTTTTATAGAGCGCAGTGATGCTCTTCATGTTGAGTGCATCGGTCACCACAAGTCCGTTGAAATTCATTTCAGTTTTGAGCAGTTGATTGATCGCCTTCTGTGAAATTGAAGTGGGCATATTCAATGAGTTGTCTATGGCGTTGACTTGTAAGTGCGCACTCATAATGGCTGCTGTACCATTTTCAATCAACCTTTGAAAAGGGAATAATTCGAGAGAATCGAGTTGATCTCTGGATTTATCAATTGACGGTAGTACTTCATGTGAGTCCACATTCGTATCTCCGTGACCTGGAAAGTGTTTGGCACAAGCCAATACGCCATTGTCCTGAAGTCCCATCATGTATTGATTCACTTTTGAAGCTACTTGCTCCCTGTCTTCTCCGAATGATCTGTATCCGATAACAGGGTTTTGTGCATTGCTATTGATATCTGCCACAGGTGCAAAGCTCATGTGCACTCCCATGATCTTCATTTGCTTTGCGATATCAGCTCCCATTTCATAGATGAGCGTGTCGTTCTGTATGGCTCCTAAAGTGATTTGATTGGGATATCTCATAGTGCTGTCGAGCCTCATTTTCAGTCCCCATTCTAGGTCCATTCCTATGAGTAGTGGAATATCTGCTTGATCTTGAAGTTGGTTGCTCAGCTGAGCCTGCCTCATTGGACCACCTTGCATAAATATCAACCCACCAATTTTGTTTGTTTTGACAAGTGTCGAGAGTGCTTTATTTTGTTTGGTATTTCCTCGGGAATAGGCTGGCATCATGATCAGTTGGGCGATGCGTTCATTCCACGAAAGTGACTCATATACACTGTCTACCCACTGCGATTGGGGATCTGCATCAGATGATAGGAGGGGAAAGCCAGCGAAATTTTGAGCATTTAATGAAATTGATGAAAATCCGGCCAACAACACTAATCCAATTGCGAAAACATTTTTTACCATATGGTCGTAACCAATTTAAAATATCAACTATTTTTGTATCACACGAATTTATAAAAAATGAGGTTCCTATCCATACTTCGTATAGCTAAACATCAGCGGTTTCATATCGAACCGAGATACTATGATGAGGTGAAGGAAGATATTGAGCAACGCACTTCCAGAATCAAGAGAGAGTTGAAGTTGGAGAGGAGGGAGAGGAGAGAAGGGATTTCTGGATCTGTAGAGAACTCTAGGATCAATGGAGCCTTTGCTAAACGGAGTCGTATCGAAGCAGGGAAAACGGGTTTTCTTAGATTTTTGATTGTTGTATACCTGTTTGGGGGATTTGTAGGGTATGTTTATTTAGGCAACGTAGCCTTATACTTGATGCTATCCGTTATTCCAGTGATCTTTTTTCTACGCTGGAGAAAATTAATTTAAGCACATATTTCTGCTATGTCAGATATCATTCAGTTACTTCCTGACGCAATAGCGAATCAGATAGCAGCAGGTGAGGTTGTTCAGCGACCTGCATCTGTGGTCAAGGAATTGCTTGAAAATGCAATTGACGCTGGCGCTACAGAAATCAAATTGATCATCAAGGATTCTGGAAAAGCGCTTATACAAGTAGTCGATGATGGATCAGGCATGTCCGAGACAGATGCCAGAATGAGTTTGGAGCGACATGCTACTTCCAAAATCAGGAAGTCTGAGGATCTATTCAGCATCAAAACGATGGGATTCAGAGGAGAAGCCATGGCTTCGATAGCTGCAGTGGCTCAGGTAGAAATAAAGACTAAAACTGCTGATCAAGAACTCGGTTCGATGATCATAGTGGAGGCTTCTGAGGTGAAACAGCAAGAACTGATCGCTACTGAAAAAGGTACTTCAGTATGTGTGAAAAATTTATTCTACAATGTCCCTGCTAGGCGAAACTTTCTGAAGTCCAATCCTGTCGAGATGCGACATATCACGGATGAATTCCAACGTGTGTCACTGGCCAATGCACATATCAAATTTACATTACATCAGAATAGTCAAGAGGTCTATAATTTGCCTTCTGGCAAACTGAGTCAACGCATCATCAATCTCTTTGGGAAGAATTACCAAGAGCAAATGGCGACTTGTGAAGAGCATACTGATCAACTTCAGGTCAAAGGATATATAGGCAAGCCTGAGTCAGCAAAAAAGACCCGTGGTGAGCAATTTTTCTTTGTAAATAATAGATTTATCAAGAGCAATTACCTCAACCATGCTGTGACGAATGCTTTTGAAGGGCTGATTATGAAGGGTAGTTTCCCATTTTACGTACTATTTATTGAAATAGACCCAGCCCGGATTGATGTCAATGTTCATCCTACCAAAACAGAAATCAAGTTTGATGATGAGCGTACGGTTTATGCGATTGTTAGAGCAGCAGTGAAACGAGCATTGGGTACGCACAACATTTCACCTAGTCTAGATTTTGATCTCGACACCAACTTCAATAAACCCATCTCGATCAATGTAGGTAGATCACCAGCTACTTCTTCCAAGGATAGTGACTACACACAATTCCGCACCACTCCGCAACAGAAATCCAATCTCCAACAATGGGAGACAATGTATGATGGGTTGGAAAAGTCTTCATTGAATTTTGATGCTGAGTCTGAGCAACAAACCGTGACCATACAAAGTGCAGTCAATAGCATGGGTGAGTCCAATATGGAGGTAGGAACCATAGAAACACCTGATAATCATAAGGCCATTTTCCAATTGCATCAGCAATACTTGGTCACTCAGGTGAAGTCCGGCATGCTACTCGTAGATCAGCAAACTGCCCATGAGCGGATTTTATATGAAAAATATCAGGAATACATCGAACACCATTCTGGCGCCTCTCAGCAGTGCTTATTTCCTCAAAACGTAGAATTCAATCCTGCCGATTATGCTTTGATTATGGATATGAAGGATGAAATTGAGGCATTGGGATTTAAGTTTGACATCTTTGGCAAACAAAGTATCGTTATCAATGGTATTCCTGCTGATGTTTTGACTGGTAATGAGAAGGTGTTGTTCGAAGGATTGATCGAGCAGTTCAAGTTCAATCAGTCAAATCTATCTCTGTCAAATAGAGAGAATTTGGCCCGATCGTTGGCCAAGAGGTCGGCAACTAAGCACGGCAAGAAACTCGAGATAGAAGAAATGCGAATGATGATTGATAAACTCTTTGCTTGCAGTAGCCCAAACTATGCTGCTGACGGCAGGCTGACTTACAAGGTTCTTTCGATGGAAGAATTGGCAAGTAATTTTAGGTGAGAATAACGAATGCTGAATGAAGTAGTCACATTCGAGAATTGAATATGTAGATATTATACTAGGCAATACAAAATATTAACAACCTGATACCGACATACAATTATGCTAAATAGATTATCTCCGGTAGTAAAAAACTTACTCATTATCAATGTAGTGGTCTTCATTGGTCAGAAGTTGTTGTCAGGAATAGATTTGACTTCAGCTTTGGCACTCTGGAATATTGGGTCTCCAAGCTTCAAGCCTTACCAGTTTTTCAGTTATATGTTTGCTCATGGTGGGTTTGGACATATCTTATTCAACATGTTAGGACTGATCTTTCTAGGCCCATTATTAGAGCGATTTTGGGGATCACAGAAATTTTTGATATTCTACATGGTGACAGGAATAGGAGCAGGAGTGCTGTATTCAGGGATAAAGTATGTTGAGAATAATCAATTGAAAAAGAGCGTGGATACTTATTTATCAAACCCTTCACCAGAATCTTTTAACCTGTTGATAGTGGATAATTTTGATGGAAGAGTTAATCCTATTGTCTTCGATTTCATAGATAAATATGATCAAAGTCCCAATAATAGTTCTTTGGAAGGAGAGAGTAAGCGAATAGCTGAATCCTTACT
>Ga0316189_10007371_pt1 | contig 10405 bp, 2 predicted proteins | sample LowCovwburrow_MG_FD_204930 | JGI IMG/M metagenome (GOLD analysis project Ga0316189, IMG submission 204930) | Coastal sediment microbial communities from Maine, United States - Lowes Cove worm burrow | ecosystem: Environmental > Aquatic > Marine > Coastal > Sediment | place: USA: Maine... | reverse complement strand
TCGGGGCCGAGCGTCTCGGTGTAGATCGCCAAGGCCCCGCGCCCGTGCTCGAGCGCGTCGTCGTAGCGCCCGGCTCCGAAGCACGCCAGCGCCAGGTTGCTCCGACCGTTGCCCACTCGCGGGTGCCGAGGCCCGAAGCTCTCGCTCCACACCGCTACCGCGCGCTCGAAGGGCTCGATCGAGCCCGCCAGATCGCCGGCCGAGGCCAAGGCCGCCCCCAGCGCGTTGTAGCCCAGCGCCCAGTCGGCGTGCCCAGGCGGCCGGCTACGGGCGAAGATCTCGAGGGCCTTGCGAGCATGCTCGGCGGACTCGTCCAGACGCCCCTGGGCCAGCGCGACGTTGGAGAGATTGGCGTGGCCCAGCCCCATTCGGGGGTGCGAGGGACCGAGGGTCCGCTCGTAGACGACCAGCGCCTGCTCGAGCTGCTCACGAGCCTCGTCGGCTCGGCCGAGGGCGAGCAGGGTGTTGGCCACCGTCAGCTGCTGGGCGCCGATTCGCGCGCCGTCGGGGGTATGGATGCGGGCCAGCTCCAGGGCTCGGCGGTGCTCGGTCAGCGCATCGTCGTAGCGCCCCTGGGTGAAGCGGGTGTTGCCGCGAGCGTGGTGCAGGCGAATGCGGAGCGCGGGGGCGTCGTCGAGTCGACCGAGCACCGCCTCCGCGACGGCGGCCCACTCGAGCCCGGCCTCGGGCTCAGCCTGTTCGTGACCGATGAGATCGGCCAGGGCGATCGTGCTGCGGGTCCGCAGCCGATCGGCCTCACCGGCCTCGGCCGCAACGAGGGCCGCAACCAGCTGCGTACGGGCCGCGTCGAGCTGGTCCGCGTCGAGCAGGGCCTCGGCCCGCGCATGGTGAAGCTGCGCGGTCGTGCGCGGATCGAGAGGTGCGGGGGGAGGATCTTCGAGCAACGTGACCGCCTCGGGCGATCGGCCTACGGCGACCAGGGCATGGGCGCGATCGATCCGCTCGCGCTGATCGGCCACGACGGCCTCGGCCTCGGCCTCGGGCGTCAGAGACTCGGATGCATCGATGGACTCGGCTCCACAGGTCGCCGGTGACGGGAGGCCCTGGACCGCGAGGGTCGCCCGCGCACCCGGATCGCCATCGGGCTCGGTCAGCACGTCCAGGAGCACGGTGAGGGAATCGAGTCGCTGGTCCAGGCAGCCGAGGCGTCGCCCGAGCATCGGAGTGGATTGCACGCCCTCGGCATGGGTCGCCCGACAGGCATCGTCGAGCTCGGTGCGCCAGGCGTCTTCGAACGTGTCGATCGCTCGCGCAGTGGCGGTCATGGCCTCCTCGGCTCGCTCCGGGGTGTCTTCGCGCAGTCGCTGCGCGAGCCCATCGCGCCTGGCCGGAGTCCAGGCCTCGTCCCAGCGGGAGCCACGGGCTCGGCAGGCCTCGAGCGGCGAGTCGGGGGCGACGGAGGGACCGATGGCCACGAACAGGCCGACCAGGCCGGCCAGGCCTAGGACTCCCACGACCGCGGCTCCGATCCATCGACGTCGGCGGGCCCGCTCGAGGGCCTCGATCAGTGCATCCATCGATGGATAGCGAGCCTCCGGGTCGTCCTCGAGCCCGCGCTGGATCACCGCGTCGATCCGCGCCGAGACGCGAGAACGCGACGGTGCTCCCTTGGACTGCTCGCCGGGCCGATGACCGTGGAGTGCCTCGTGCAGCGCGACGCAGAAGGCATATTGATCGGCGCGAGCATCCGTCTTCCCCTCGCGCTGCTCGGGCGCCATATAGGCCGGCGTGCCCAGGACCGCGCCGGTCAGGGTCAGCTCCCCTGCGCCCCCGAGGTCCACCGGTCCGGCCGTTCCCGTGGTGTCGAGCCCCGCCAGTCCAAAGTCGGCCACGCGAACGCGTCCGTCGTCGCCGACGAGCACGTTGTGGGGCTTGAAGTCGCGGTGGATCACCCCGGCCTCGTGGGCCGCTGCCAGGCCTCGCCCGGCGGCCAGAAACACGTCGACGATCTCCCGCCAGGGCCGGGGGCGATCGAGCCAGCGCCGAAGATCCATGCCCTCGACCAGCTCCATGACGACGTAGACCCGCTCATCCAGCTCGCCCACCTCGTGCACGGTGACCACGTGGGGATGGGACAGCCGGGCCATCGCCTGGGCCTCGCGGCGCAATCGCTGGTGAGCGGGCTCGGTCTGGGAGCTGTCGCCCGTGGGCATCGGGCGGATCAGCTTGAGCGCCACCCGGCGATCGAGATCGGGGTCGTGGGCGGAGTAGACCTCGCCCATCGCGCCCTGCCCGATCCGCTCGAGGATGGTGAAGCGGCCGAGTCGAACCGGGCGCGGCGGCCCCCCGAACATCCGCTGCTGGAGCGCCGCGTGCAGCCGCTCGGCTTCGAGCGCTCCGCCTCCACGTAGCCCGGCCAGCGCGTCGTTCAGCGCATCAGCCACGAGGCGGCAGCGTAGCAAACGAGGCCCCGACGGTGGGCCCGGGGACGACCGGGCGCGGGTTGGCGCGTGCTCGATCGCATGCATCGGCCACGCGCGCCCGATGTGATAACAGCAGACCCATGCTTCGGTCTTCATGGATTGGGTCGCTGGTCGTGCTGTGCTTGCCCGCCTGCATCATCGTGGACGGTGATGACACCGGGGGTGACGCGACGGTCGGGGAGACCACGACGGCCACGACCACCGTGGGGGAAGCCACCAGCGCTCCCGAGGACAGCGGAGGCCAGACCTCGGACGGGAGCACCTCCTCCGAGCCGCCGGGCTCCACCACCTCGGACACGACCGATCCGCCCACGACAGCGACGACGACGGCAGACACGGGCAACGAGGACACCGGCAGCGGTGAGATGGGCGGCGGCACGATCGACGTCACGCTCGACGGCTGCGAGGTCGACTTCGGCGGGACCGTGGTCGTCAGCTACAACGGCTCGCTCGGGGTCGCGTCCGTCTATGACGGCGGGGCCACGCTCACCGGAAGCTTCCAGTTCGAGCTCGACGGCGCGGGCACGATGGAGCTGTCGACCCAGCACCGGGTGGACACGGGCAACGTCGTCAACATGGTGGAGATCGCCCAGGGCACCTGGACCAACCTCGACGCGGACTCGCTGGCGGGGGGCGTGGACCGGATCGGCGGGACGCTGGTGATCAACGAGTGGGATCCGGCGTCGGGAGTGTCGGACATCGAGCTGCAGTCGGTGTCGCTGCTCAACGTGGTCAACGGGGGCGTGTGCACGATCGACGGGACGATCGTCACGACCGAGCTGTATCCGTAGGATCCTCTGCGGGTAGAGATCCCCGCGCGCTCCTACTCGCCCACCTCGACCCGATCCGCCAGCCCCTCGAAGCGCCCCTCGTCCCCCGACGCCGACACCACCACCAATCCCTCGCGCCCCGGCAGCCCAAACGCATCCACGCGCATGTGCGTCGCCCCGTCGAGCACCACATGCGCATGCGCCCGGCGCTCCTCCCACCGCACCCACGTCTCCCGCTCCTCGACCTTCACCGCGGCCCCTTGCGCCGCCCCGGTCTGCCCTGCGAGCACCCCGGCGAAGAAGTCCTCGAACGTCTGCGCATCGCTGCCCATCTGTGCCGCGAGCACCACCATGAACACCTCGGACGAGGCCAGATCTGCATAGACCCACCCTCGCTCCCCGGGCCCCGAGGGCAGCGTCTTCGCCAGCCCCGGCTGCTCCACCAGACCAGGCCCTGGATCCGGAATCGAGAACCCCAGCACCGGATGCCGCAGCGCATCGTCGGTCCGCACCAGGTCCGCCACGAACGCCGGACTCGGCCCCTGTGCTTCGCGATCCCGCCTCGGAGCGACCATCGCCACCACGACGACCAGTCCGATCACCAGCGCCGTCAACAACCCGCCGGCGACGATCGCCGCGACCCGCCGCCCGGTCTGGGCCAGCCACGACACACCGATGGCTCCCAGACCGATGAACACGATGAAGCGACCCAGGCCCTCGCCGAAGCGACGAGGATCCGCAACGCCGTACACTCCCGCCAGTGCACCGCTGACGATCGCCACCAGCACGACCGCCAGCAACGCATGAACCAAGGCCCGACCCAGGCGAAACTCGGAGCGACCAGCCATCGCCCTGAGCCTACGGAACCCCGGTGATCTCCACCACCGTCAGCCGCCCCAGCGAGATCAACGCCAGCGCATCCAACACGGACATCTCCAGGTGCCCCGCGCTCGCCGTATCCCGCCCCCAGGTCGGGTCGATCTCCCGCCAGCGCACTCCATCGTGATAGGCGACCCACGCATGCGCGACCAGCTCGTCGCCCGACGCGGCCATGCCGTCCCGCATCTGCGCCGGAACCCCGGCGGCCCGCAGTAGCGTCACCGTCAGCGTCGCGTACTCGGTGCAATCGCCCCGCCCCGCCTCGAGGATCGTGGCCCCGTCGAGCGAGCGCGGCGTGACCTCGTATGTCAGCCGCTGATGCACCCACTGCGCCATCGCCTCGGCCGCGGCCTGGGGTGAGGTCCCCTCGGGCGCGAGCTGCTCGGCCACCTCGACGATCGCGGGATCATCGATCCGGAAGGTCGAGGTCTTCTCGGTGGCGTTCTTGCGCTCCTTGTCGGTCAGCGGCACCGGCTTGGGAGCCCGAGGCACCGGGGCCACCGTCAGCACGACATGCGTGTCGTCGATCACCTCGGCCTCGATGCGCGGCGAGTCGGCCACAGTGTTGCGCACGAAGTCCTCGGCGTCCGGCACCTCGATCCGATACCGCAGCGGCGACTCGATCTCGTCCGAGCGCAGGCGTCGCGGCAGCATGGCCGCGTTGCGCCCCTCGGACGCCGCGAGCCAGTCATCGATCACCCGCGTCCGATCCCCGGCCGGCCGCAGCTTCAGCCCTACGTGCCCCTCGAGCACCGCGGTGCGATCGGCGGGGATCCAGACCGCCCGCACGCTCATCTCGGTGAAGATGCCCAGGAGCGGCGCCACGGCCCGCATCAAGGCCTTCTGCTCCAGCGGCAGCCCCCCCAGCCCCGGCAGCCGATCCGCGGCCGCCCGCCCATCGAACGTGCCATGGGCGACCTGCAGCTGCGTCGTTGAGGGAGCGGGAGCCGGCGGTCCCGCAGCGGAGCGCTCGACCAGCCCGCAATCCCCCACCAGCAGATATCCGGCTCGCTCCTGGTAGCACAGCCCACCATGCCGGCGGCTACGACCGCGCCCGGGCGGCGTCTTGGCCTTGCGCAGCCGCTTGCGAAGATCATCGCCGAGCGGCGCGACAGCCAGCCATCGACGCCACAGCCGATCGCCGTCCTCCAGATACCACCCAAACGCCAGGCCCTTGGCATGCGCGAGCACGGGCATGGGCGGAACGCGAGCGGCGTCACCATCCTCGGCATTCAGCGCCTCGTCGAACGCGGCCGCACCGCCCAGCCCGTGCGCAAAGACGGTGACCGCCCCCTCCGGCAGCTGGGCCAAGGCCGGCGCAATGTCGCGAACCCCTTCCTCGGACTCGAACGCCCCCGCATACCGAAAGTCCAGCCCGCTCTCGTCGAGCACGACCTCCATGGAGGCTCCGCCCTCGGCCAGCGGCCACGCCCGCCCCAGCGACACCGCCTGCAGCGCTGCGCCATCCTTCCAGCTCGCCGTCAGCCGCTGGAACTCGGGGTCCTCGGACAGCGGTTCCTCCTCGTCCCGCCGCATCACCCGCTCCATCGTGCCGTCGGTCGAGAACACCCACAGCCGGTCGTTGACGAACAGATAGCGCTCGGAGTCGATCCCGATCCGCTGGGTCCGCGCATCGACGATCGAGTAGTGCTGGAGCGTCATGCCTCCGACCTCGATCTCCATGCGGACCCGCTCGGTCGCGTCGAGCACGTCCTCGGCCTCGTCGTCGTCATCCTCTTCGTCGTCCTCGGGATAGATGAACGGATGCAGGATCGCCGGCAGCAGGCTCAGCGCCACCGGCACGAACCCGGCGGTGGTGGCCACGTTGATCGGCACCGACACCCCCGCGTCGTCCCCCGAGGCCCGCTGTCCCAGCACCGCGAGCAGCGCGTCGCGATCGGTGACCTGGGCGGTGCACAGCCAGCCGTTGTCGTCGAAGGGCTGGGCGCACTCGATGGGCCGCGAGGTGTCGATGCCACCGCTGCCCGACAGCGCGGCAAAGCCCCCATCCCGGAGCATCCCGCTGGTGATCTCGCCCAAGCGCTGGTCGATGGCATCGTCGCCGGTGGTCAGCCGCTCGGCGACGTCGGCCACGGTGCTCGCGAACAAGCTCGGCGCCGCCAGCCGAGCGAAGGTCCAGTCGCGACCGGGGAGGACCTCCGCCAGCGCCTTGCCCCGAAGCTCGGCCTCGCGACGCCGCGGGAGCTCACGGCGCCGCCGATCGTTCCCCCAGCGTAGGGCCCGCTCGTCGTCGTCCTCCGGCTCGAGCGAGGGATCGGCCGCCAGCGCCCGAGCGCGACGATGATCGCGAGCGACCTCGTCCAAGAGCGTCCGCAGCCGCTTCGCCCGCTCGGGATCGTCCCCATCCTCCACCCGGCGGGCGGCCGTGCGCAGGCGATCCTCGTCCTGCGGATCGAGGAAGGTCGCCAGTGACACCGCCACGCTGCGCAGCACCGTCTGGCTCGGCTTGGTCTCCGCGGGCGGCAGCCCCTCGAGAACTACCCGCAGCCGCTCGACGTCCGCCGGCTCCCCGCGATCCGACAGCAGGAACGCGGCGCTCGTCGCCAGCCGAGGCTCTCCGGCGAGGGCCTGGTCGATCGCCGCCTCGGTGGCCAGCTCGGGCCGCAGACGCAGCGCGGCCCAGGCCATGGTCACATCGCGGGCATCCTTGCTCCCCAGCAGGCGCTCCACCAGCGGGCCCGCGTGCACGGCCGGCAAGGCAGCGATCACCTCGACCAGACCATGCGCGGGAAGATCGGTCCGCAGCAGGTAGTCGGGCGCCGCGACCGGAGGCGTCAGCGGCGTGCTGAGGACCGTGCGCACGTCGGCCACCACCCGCCCCGCATGATTGGACACCGCCCGCAGCCCGAACGCATGCGCGCGCGGGTCCTCGTCGAGCAGCGACACCAGGGCCAGCCGCCGAGCACTGGGCGCGTCGGGCTGGGTGCAGCGCAGCAGCGCCCGTCGCCCCTCGTCCCCGGGCGTGGCCAGCCATAGATCCACCAACAGCTCGGCCTGCTGATGCGCATGCGACAGGCGTCCGAGCGTATCGACGACCGGACACGCCTGGGTCGGATGCCGCGACTGCTCACGTCGCGCCTCGAAGCGCCACCCATCCCGCAGCGTAGTCCCGGCCGCCCGCAGCGACTCGGCCGGGAACGCGGGCAAGACCGCATCGAGCGGCCGGAAGCCGTCGCGCATCATCACCATCGCCGGACGCAGCGCGTCGAAGCGCTCCACGGTCCCGGCCACGACCACCGTCAGCACCCGGCCGCCGCTGGGCAGGACCCACGCTACCAGCACCTCCTCGGCGTTGGTGAACAGGGCCTGCGTCGCCGGCAGACCGGCCAGCGTGGTCTGTCGCATCCACTGCTTGGTGCGCCCCTGACCGGAGACGCCCGCGAGCAGATCCCGGGCACAGTCGGCCCCCTGACAGCGCGAGGCCCGAGGCGAGCCGAGCACCAGCATGCGCGCGCCATGCTCGTCGACGAAACGCAGCGGTCGCTCCTCGATCGCCCGCCAGCCCCGAGGCACGAACACCTCGGCCGCTCGCTCGTCGGAGGCGAAGCGCCGGGGCACCAGCCCGTCGACCTCGGCGTCGGTGACCCGTGCCATCCGCTCGTCGAAGCGAGCCGGATCGCGCACCCAGGCCGGGACCCCGTCGCGCGGCCCGGTGATCGACTCCGGTGCATCCGCGTAGACCAGCATCGCGTCCCGGGGATGACTCGCCTGCGACTGCTCGTAGAGCGTGCGCGCCCGATCCTCGTCCCCGGCGGCGACCAACAACGGCAGCGCCGACGCCACGGCCAGGGGGTCCTCGGGGTGTCGCTCCAGCAACGTCTCGGCCAGGGGCCCCGTCGGGCGAAGATCGTCGAGGGACTCGTGCGCGAGCAACAGCGCCAGCGTGGCGAGACTCGAGTGGGGATGAGCCTGGTGGAGCGCCTGCGCGCGGGGCAGCTCAGCGGTGAGGATCAGATCGATCGCCTCGGCCATGGACGCCGCGTCGAGGTAGCCCTCCTGCAGATCGGCCTGCGCCCAGTCCGCGAGGTGACGCAAGCGATCGGGGAACATCAGCTCGCTACGGTCCAGCATGCCCGGCTCGGCGGACACCCGGGCGCCCGCCGCCTCGGCGTAGCCCCGGGCCACGACCGGCGACGCCCCCACCAGAGCCAGAACGCTGCGGCGGATGTCCAGGCCACGAGGGGTCAGCTCCCGGTCGGGATCCTGCAGCGCCCGCACCAACGGCCCTCGCCAGCGCAGCTGCTCGTAGCCCTGATAGAGCCCCGCCCCACCGCTCAGGCCGAAGGCATGGGCCTGCCACCACGCCATCGCGGCCGCCTGATGCTCCCCGCGATCGCCCAGCCACACGGCATGGTTCTGGTGCCAGGGCTCGGCCAGGTTGTCCCGATCGGCCAGCCCCGGCTCGTCCTCGAAGCGGGGGGCGGAGATCGATCCCCCGAACACCCGGCCGGCCATCGCCTGGCCGGTCGCCGGCTCGGGATGGTTCAGTGAGAGGAACGCCTCGCCCACCGCGATCGACAGCGACTCGGGTTGATCGCGGCGGGCCTGCGCACAGACATCGAACGCGGCGGCGAGCTCGTCATCGGTCGTCAGCTCGCCGCAGGCGAAATCTTGGAGGATCGTCCCGTGCGGCGGGTCGACGAGCAGGGCTCGGACCCGGGCGGTCGCCTCCTCGTCCCCCTGAGACCACCGCCATAGATCCCATGCGAGCACGTCGTCGATCTCGCCGGCTCGTCGTGCGAGCAACAACAGCCGAATGGACTCGGCCTGCCCCATCGGCACGATCCCCTGCGAGCGATCGTCGAGGTCCGCCATCGCCAGTCCCGCCTCCGCCCGCCCCATGAGCATCGCCAGCCATGCGTGCTGACGCCGCGCCCACGCGCCATTGGGGCCGATCCCCTCCAGCAACGCGAGCGTGCTCGCGCCCCAGTGCAGGGCCTGCGACAGGTCCTCGGCCTCCGACAGCTGCATCAGGCCCCACTGCGCCGCGCTGTCGGCCAGCTCCGGGAAGTTCGCGAGCACCGCCGTGTCCAGCTCCCAGGCCTGCTCTGGCATGCCGTCGAGCGCGACGCCCACCTGCTGGGCCGTCGCCCGATCGCTCAGCTCGCCCCGGCGGATCGCCCGGCGGAGTCCTTCTTCCTCATAGCTCGACGACCCCTCGGCGAGGAAGGTCAGGACAGCCGTCTCGGGCACGGTCGGCGAATCGCCGAGCAGCTCGACCATTCCCCGATACAGTCGATGATCATTGGGGTGCCAGCGCATCGCATGGGCGAGGAATCGGCGGGCCTCGTCGATGCGGTCCGCACCGGCCGAGATCGTCGCCTGCAGGCGAGCATGAGCCACGCCGTGCGGGTCGACGGCATGCAGGCGCAGGCGCAGCTCGTCGCGTCGCGTCGCGTCTCCGCTGCGATGCGCGGCCAAGGAGGCCTGCGCCAGGCCCTCGGTCATCACCGCGTCGTCGAGCTCATCGAGCAGCGGCATCAGGATCTCGAGCGCCTGGGCGTCGCGCCCCGCGTGGGCGAGCTTCATCGCGTGGAGATAGCGATCGATCTTCAGCAGAGGCACCCCCGAGAACTCCTCGTAGGGCGGCTCGATGCTCTGGTCGAAGGGCAGCAGCCAGCGGCTCGACTCGTCGTACCCCAGGGCACCGGAGGCGAGGTCCTCCAGGACCAGCCAGGCCCACGTACGAGTCGCAGGGGGCAACAACGCGCCGTGCTGCTCCAGCAGGGCCCGTGCCTGGGCGTAGTCTCCGTCCACCAGCACGCGCCGCAGTCGAGCGTGCTGATACTCGGGTGATGCCGCCAGCGCCGTGTCTCGGTAGTGATCGAGGACGGGCGCGAGCGAGGACAGCTCCTGCCCCGAGAGGTGAGCGACCCCCGAGAGGAACTCCGGGTGGAAGTGCGGCGTGCGACCGGCGACCTGCAGCCCGTAGACCCGGGCATCGTGGCGCTGCAGGTCTCGGCACGCGGGTCCGTCGTACGAGCGCTGCTCGCAGACCTTCACCCACGCGGCCAGATCCCCCCCCTCGAGCGTTGCATCGTTCAGCGCCCAGCGCCGCGTCGCATCATCGAGCTGGTCGTCGAGCAGCACGCTCCAGCGGATCCCGAAATCGTCGTAGGGCAGCCGTCGTCGCGCCCATCGTCGCCGAGCCTCGACCGCGAGGCTTCGCAGCTGGGGGCTCCTCCCCTCGTCATCCAGGCCCTGCAGCCACCGGTCGAGCGACGCCGAGCGGACGTCGTGGGTCTCTCGCCACTGCTCGAACGTCGCCTCGTCGCCGCGAAGCGCAGCGGC
>Ga0316189_10007370_pt1 | contig 10405 bp, 6 predicted proteins | sample LowCovwburrow_MG_FD_204930 | JGI IMG/M metagenome (GOLD analysis project Ga0316189, IMG submission 204930) | Coastal sediment microbial communities from Maine, United States - Lowes Cove worm burrow | ecosystem: Environmental > Aquatic > Marine > Coastal > Sediment | place: USA: Maine... | reverse complement strand
TGAACTAATTGTTCAAAATGTATACGAATTTTCGCCTTCTACGTGAATTTCTGAGAACTCATCACCTGATACTTTGAAAGAATTTACGTAGAAGCGTGTTTCATTCGTAAATCCGACAGTCTCCTAGGCCGAACCTTTTCCTTGGACGGTGAACTGGGGGGGCAATTCCTATGCTTAGTTTGGTATTTTTTCAACGCAGTTTCTTGTAACCAGATGATTAACGGATATTTTGTTCTTGATGATTATTTTACAGTGACCAGTTCGTAAACACGCATTTACCTTATCGGTAGGCATGTCCGCTTCCAGCATGGACCGGACGGTCAAAAATGCTGCATCGAACGCCCAGTTATGGCGGAACCCTGCCTTATCAATCGAGCTGATCGCTACTTAAACCCAACCAGTGCAACATAGTGGCTGCCAATTCCTGTGTAATCTACTGTGATGACTCGAGCCGACCCTAAACAGGCGTACAAAATTTTCGTTTAACTATCGTTATGTACTGAAATTTGCGTTCATGTAGAATCAGTCCACATTGAGTTTCTAATAATAATCGCAAGTAAGCCCAAATTAACTACAAACCAGAAGAAAGGATGATTTAATTATGCTCAGACTGACAACTTCTATAGCGATGGGGGCATTAATATTTTCAGCAAATGTACTGGCTGCAGGTGGTGGCGAGATCGTTAAATCTGACCCGACAAAGCACTTCGACCCCAAGGGCAAGATGCCATCCACGTTCACAATCGAGGCGCAGAAGCAGCAGCGCACAACGTTGCCGTTTGAAGACAAGCGCGATTTTGATGAGTCCAGCACGGGCTTTATCGCAGCTCCGCCTTACAAGAAGATCATGGCCGAGGCCGGTAACGTGGCCTGGGATATGGAAAGCTACGAATGGTTGCTGCAGGGTAATGACTTCGACAGTATCCATCCCTCACTGCAGCGCCAGGCGATCCTTAATATGAATTACGGCCTGTACGAGGTGCTGCCTGGCAAGATCTACCAGATTCGTGGTTATGACCTGGCCAACATCAGTTTCATCAAGGGTGATACCGGCTGGATAATATTCGACCCGTTAACCGCGAAAGAAACGGCCGCGGCTGCCCTGAAGTTCATCAATGAACAACTGGGCGAGCGCCCCGTGGTTGCGGTTGTGTACTCTCATTCTCATGCGGATCACTTCGGTGGTGTGCGGGGTGTAGTCGATGAAGCCGACGTGCGCAGCGGCAAGGTGAGGATCATTGCACCCGTCGGGTTCATGGATCACGCGGTCGCAGAAAATGTTTATGCCGGTAATGCCATGAGCCGGCGCTTGTTTTTCCAGTACGGCGTATTGCTGCCACGCAGCCCTTTCGGTCATGTCGACCAGTCGATCGGCAAGAACACGGCCGCCGGCAACCTGGGCCTGATCCCGCCGAACGTAATTATCAACGACGACATCGAGGAAATGACCGTAGACGGTGTCAAGATGGTATTCCAGAACACGCCGGGTACCGAGGCACCGGCGGAGATGAACACCTACTTTCCGGACATGAAGTCCTTCTGGGCTGCGGAAAACATCACCGGCACGATCCACAATATCTACACGCTGCGCGGCGCACTGGTGCGCGATGCGCTGGAGTGGTCCAAGCAGATAAATCAGGCGTTGTACCTGTTCGGTCAGGATGCCGAGGTGATGTTCGCCTCACACAGCTGGCCGCGCTGGGGCAATGAGCGCATCCAGGAGGTCATGCGTTCGCAGCGCGATACCTATGCAAACCTCAACAACGGTGTGCTGCATCTCGCCAACCAGGGTGTTACGATCAACCAGATTCACAATGTCTACCAGGTACCTGAGAGCCTGCAGCAGCAGTGGTCGGCGCGCAGCTATCATGGTTCAGTCGAGCATAACAGCCGCGCCGTGATCAATCGCTACCTCGGCTACTGGGACGGTAATCCGACCACGCTGATCCCGCTGTCACCGGAGGACTCCGCGCCACTGTATGTTGAGATGATGGGTGGTGCCAAGCCAATCCTGGCCAAGGGCAGGGAGCTATACGACCAGGGCAAGTACCTCCAGGCCCAGGAGATCCTCAACAAACTGGTGTATGCCGAGCCACAGAATCAGGAGGCCAAGAACCTGTTGGCCGATGTCTTCGAGCAGATCGGTTACCAGAAAGAGAGCCCCAGTGTGCGTAACAGCTTCCTTGCGGCCGCCTATGAACTGCGTAACGGGATTCCCAGCGGTGCATCGCCCAAAACCACCGGTCCCGATATGATCCGCGCGATGACCACCGAGTTGTGGCTGGATTTCCTCGGTATACGTCTGGACAGCAAGAAGGCAGAGGGTTATGCATTCAAGATCAATCTGGTCACTCCGGACAACGACGAGAAATTTGTCGTGGAGCTGAGCAACGGCACTCTGACCAACATTGCCGGCTTTCTGGCCGATGATGCTGACCTGACTATTACCATCAATCGTTCCGATCTCGTGCAGACCATGATGGGCGCGGTGACTTTTGATGAGCAGATCAGTTCGGGCAAAGCGAAGTTGGAAGGCAACCGCGAACCCTACGAGCTACTCAAGACCATGCTGGTGCAGTTCGATCTCGGTTTCGAGATGATGCCTGGCACCGGTGCCGCTGATCTGACGCCGGAAGAGAAGCCGTTCCAGGCTGAACAGCCTGCCAGCAGCGCGGGTGCCGGCTGATTGTACGCGGGGTGGTGGTCGCGTAGTGCGACCACCGCCTGGCCGTTGTTGTTGGTGTAGACTGTAAAACCTCAGCATCCTGTTTTGTTGCAACCGAGGCATTCGCTGGAACGCGCTGAATGACCGTTCGTGGATCCCCGTCCTACACGAGACGCTTATATACCATTTAGGGTCCGCGAAATAATTACTACATTTGTTACATCGCAACCATGCCATTGATATTTGGTATGCGTTGATCTCGCTTATTCTATTCTATCAATCATGCAATGAATATTGTGTGATTATTCTATTTGATAGATAACTCTCATTATGGCACTATTACGCATACTATAAGCGTAATGGTGCCATAATGAGAACCACACAATTCCGCACAGAAAAGATCACCGCATATCTTAATGAGAAGAAGGTCGCCACCATGGCCGAGCTAATGGCCGCATTAGGCACCAGCTGTGTGTGGCGAATTATAACTTCGCACGCAAAAACAGACAATTGGCAGCAGATCTTGCGCCCGCTGGTAGTCTGCCCTACCCTGTTTGACCATGAAGGACCTGGCCTTATTACTCATACATCTGTTGACCACTCTTGCCAAGCTCTTGGGTCCGGGTGGCGCGAAAGCCATTGTTGCTGACAGCCTGCTTATGAAACAGCAGCTCCTTGTCATCAACCGTTCACGACGACGCGGACCCAATCTGTCAGTACTCGATCGATTCTTGCTTGGGTTCTGGTCGCTTTTCCTCAGACCGCACCATATCCAGCGATCCGCGATTATTCTCAAGCCATCGACTCTACTGAAATTCCACGAAGCACTCAAGAAACGGAAATATCGGTTGCTTTATACCTCTCGTCAAAAAGGCAAGCCAGGGCCCAAGGGTCCATCCCAGGAACTGATCCTGGTTATCGTTGAAATGAAGCGTCGCAATCCAGGGTACGGTTGCCCAAAGATCGCAGAGCAAATCTCGAAGTTATTCGGTATCGATATTAACAAGGATATTGTCCGACGAATTTTGGAAAAGCACTACTACCCGGCCCCCGATACCGGTGGTGGTCCTTCATGGCTGACTTTCATTGGCCATATGAAAGATAGTCTCTGGAGTGTGGATCTGTTTCGGTGTGAGTCTATTCTGCTCAAGACACACTGGGTGCTCGTGGTCATGGATCAATTCACACGGCGTATCATTGGCTTTGGCGTACATGCCGGTGATGTAGACGGTATGGCCTTGTGTCGAATGTTCAATAGCGCTATCTCTACTAGGGGTACCCCAAAGTACCTCAGCTCTGACCATGATCCTTTGTTCACCTACAATCAATGGGCAGCTAACCTTCGCATTCTGGATGTCGACGAAATCAAAAGTATTCCCTATACACCCTGCTCGCAGGAATGGATTTCATACTACACCTCTACCGTACTGTCAGACATAAATGGTTCTTTCTCTCGCCTGCCAGTGCGTTGCCACTGATATTTCAGTGGCGGGTCATCCCCCGGCGGCTCGTAAAGATAATCATAGCGGTCTGAGTAGGCATGTGCTTTTAGCTTGCCTTGTCTCCGCCATATTTTCACCGTCGACCAATGGACATTGAGCCGTTGTGCCATCTCTTCTTTGGTCAACATTCCTACCGCGCGGAGACGCTCATAACGGCTCTTGAGATGATACTCCCTGCGTAACCGCGCAACTATTCGGGGGTGAAAAGCCTGCTCACAACCAGAATGCAGACCTTGCTCGTTGAGCCGATCGGCAATCTGACGATCGGTGAAATGATCGAGCAGGTGGTCGATCTCATCAATGACGGTCTGGTCGGTCTGGCGCAACTGCCAGATCGGTTGGGGCAGCGGCAAACTCACGCTATGCGTCCTGCCGCCACGGAAACGGACATGAACGTGGATCTGCTTCGCTTTGATCAGGGTGACGTCCTCAATGAGCAAGCGTAGTAGACGCTTGCGCTCCCGCTGGGGTGTGGCCCGGTCGTTCCAGACCCGCGGAAAATCTTCCGCCAAGGTACGGATGCTCGCCTTCTGCTTTTCGTTCAGGCATTGCTGATCGCTCTGGCTTTGACGTTCATACTCGTCCTGTGCCGCCTGTAGTGCCCGCAGTTTTTCATTCCATTCCGCCTCTAAGACATCCGCCACCAGACGGTTGTCCGGGTCCACCCGTTGGTAACGGCGGCGGGCCAGATCCACCTCATAGCGGGCCCGTTCCACCTGTTGTCGGCGCAAGATATCGGCCTCCTGTATGCGCGTACGCAACTCCTGCTCGACGGCCAGGGCAACCTCCAGATTAATGGGCGTGACCACCTCGAGCAACAAGCGCCCGATCGCCTCATCGACACCGGCTCCGGGAACTTGTTGACAAATCGGTCGCCCATGTTCGATACCCTGGCGTTGGCACATGTAGTTCGGCACCAGCCGTTGGCCCAGAGTCTTGTAGCGCACGCCCATGCGCCTACCACACTGACCACACAGCACGATGCCTTGTAGCAGGGCAACCCCCTCACGGGGAGGACCCTTGCGTCGATCCTCGGCATGCGCCTGAGCATTTTCGCGCAACCGCTGCTGGTTGGCCTCAAAAGTCTCCCACTTGATATAACCGACATGGGCATCAAGCAGCACGATCTGCCATTGATCACGCGGGAGTTTTTGGACGTGGCTGTGGCCATCCATCCCCTTGCGGCTGCGGCTGCGCCCGAACACAAAGGCCCCGGCGTAGCGGGGATTGTGCAGAATGCGCAACACCTGCGAGTGGCGCAGTTCCCCCCACAGGATTTGCCCTTTACCAGGTCCCGCATTGGCGCGTGTCGGAAACTTAAACCCTTGCTCCCGGAAGGCCTTGACGGTCGCCGTGGCGGATCCGCACCGCCCAAAGGTCTCGAACAGCAACCGCAGCGCACCCTGAGTCTGTTTATCTGGATCGAGGATCGGGTGGTCCTCGTCATCATAAGTCAAACCGATCGGCAGGCGCATCTTTAGCTCGCCGCGGCGCGCGGCATTCAACAAGCCCCCTTGCAGGCGGGCATGCATTACGTGAAGTTCTGCCTCGCTCATCGTCCCCTTGAGACCCAGGAGCAAGCGGTCATTGAAATGGCCGGGATTATAGATTCCATCTTCATCGAGAATTAAGGTCTCACTCAGGGCGCAGATCTCTAACAGGCGGTGCCAATCCATGGAGTTGCGCGCCAGCCGCGAGACCTCCAGTCCCATAACGATACCGGCCCGCCCGAGACTTACCTCAGCCACCAATTGTTGAAAACCCTCTCGATCACGCTCAGCGCCAGAATGACCCAGGTCCGAGTCGATCACATGGATCCGCTCCGTTGGCCAGCCCAAGGCCACGGCACGCTGGCGTAAAGCATACTGGCGCTGGGTGCTTTCGGTATTCTCGAATACTTGGCGCACCGTTGACTGACGAATGTATAACCAGGCATCACGGCATAGATGCTCCGCCTTAATTTTGTGAGCCCATTCACCTGACATGAGACACCTCCTGAAGCACATGTAGGGTCATCGTGGCCATGACTTGGACCACTTCCCGGCCCAGCTGTGTCGGCCGATCTGGCCTGCACGCCTCACCAGCCCTCGGTCGATAATGATCCGGCACATCGCTCAAGCCCATACACCAGGCGCGCATCCCCTGACGCAGCAGCAGGGTCCATCCCGCCCCCGTGATCTGATCCGATGTACCCAGCGCACAGCTGCGCAACACCTCGTAATGCTCGATCGCCTCGGTAGGACAGTTGGCAGCTATTTCGTCAGGCGTTTTTTTTCGGCCCAACCAGGGCGCGCTCGAGGGTACGACGATGGATGTGAATCCCAAAGTGCTGCGCGATGCGCTCGATCAGTTCCTGGAACGGGAGGTCCGGTTCTTCCGAGCGGCTTGTCCGCACAAAATCCAACACCGCTTTGGTGAGTTTGTGGGCACCCTTTGGACCGCGTTTGTGCGGCAGCAGTCCATTGAGACCGTCTTCCCGCAGCGCCCGGTCGGCTTTGTAGTAGGAGACCCGGGAAAATCCGAAAGTGTCCGCGGCACGGGCCACGGTCCAGCCGTCGCTGTGAACCCGGCGCAACATCTCGTACTTCACCTGCACAAGATCGTCGGCGTCGAAGAAGGGGGTTTCCTGGAACAGGGGATCGCGGACCCCCTCGGGTTGGGGATTGAGGGTGTTGTTGTCTCGCAGTGCACGCCGCTTGGGGGATTCGCTCATCAGCTAAAGCCAAATTGATTGTTAACTTTATTATATTCCTAATATGATTAGATTCAAGTGCGTCAACCGATATAGTAAATATATGCAGCATTTCACAGTTGTTTTGTCGAGAGACTCTGACAACAACCTGATACTTTGGCATAATTAAGTTAACATATGCGGCGTAATTTACTTTACATCCCAACCGGCCGCTTTTCACCAGGCAAGCAGAAGTGTTCATGCTTCCCCCCGTCGGATCAATCGACTAAGCGCCGAAAGGGAGGCGGTGTGAAAATAGCTCCGCCCAGCGGCGATGTTCACGAAAGGATCTGCCGCTGAAACGCTTGTCCAGACGGCAGGAAGGGATTTCAGCTGTTCCTGGGCATCAGAGAAATAGACCCTGTCTTCGCCCCAGGTCTGGCGGTGGTCGAGCAGCTCGAATTGCTGACCAAAGAGTGGATGAAACTGGTGGGTTACCTCGAAGGTTTGTTGCGCACAGTCCGTTGACCGGGCAGTTGTCGACGTTCTCTCACCCCTTCATTGAACGTCTCATCGGAACCATTCGCCGCGATTTTCTTGATCAAACGTTATTCTGGAACGCTGTTGATTTGGAGAGAAAGCTCACGGATTATCAAGCCTATTACAATCTTCATCGCACACATAGATCACTTGATGGTGATACGCCGAATGAAGTTGCTGGCGTCGTGACCAAATTTCCAATCAAGTTGAATAAATTCCGCTGGCAAAGTCACTGCCGAGGGATTTATCAGCTCCCTATAGCAGCTTGAGCAGCAATTCGCCACGCACACGATATGCCACCTTCGAGTTCGAGTGCTGACTACTTTTTAGGTGTAAGCGCGTGTAGATCATGCAATTTCGCCTTGCGCCTATCGAGGCCTAACAGCCTCCGCTACGATCTCCATGTGAATCAGTTTATGGTTGATGTGTTATCCCGGCTGTGCTCATTGGGATATACCCGTATACCGGGTGTTTAAACTTAAACCCGTGTATTGGATGCTTGAACGCGTATCCGTAGACCGGGTGCTTGAAATGTTTGGTTTTTTGATCAGCGTCGTACTTGTGCTGTTGGTGGAAGCCTGGCTTACTGTAGCCGTGGTAAATATGACCGCTAACAGCCTTGTTGACCATGCCCAGCGTAAACAGTGTGCTCAGTGCAACCCCAGTGATCAGCGTTGATTTCCACATAGACATTTCTACCTCCTTCCTATTCGTTGGGTTAGTGGTTTGATAGAGTTTAGCTTCACGCAGTCCGGTACGTGCGCCGCGGCGCCTTGGATCTCATTGCGAAACCGCTTTGTTGATTCTGAGCCCTAACCCCACCGCATACTCCCAGTGGGCGCAATTTTTTCTCAACGGCCGGTGTGTCATTGGATTGGAAGACTGCAACCGGGGACGATTTCCCCAGCCTAGGTCAGCAAAGTGTTTGAATCAGTCATTCCCGTAATTCGACTGAAGGATCGGAAGTGGCCGTCAGCGCCCGTTCAGTTTTGCACTACCAAATACAATTCCTACCAAAACAGTCGGATGACCGGACCTGTTAAGGGTTGTCAGACGCCTGCCCGTTGAACGCTTGTGCGCACTGTCAGACCTGATGCTGGGGGGCAGGCATCTGACAACCCTTAACAGGACCGGACATTGAGAAAAGTATTTCTCAAGCAAGCTCTACGTTGATTGCGGACGTCGATGTCTGTCAGACCAAATAAAGGCTGGGTAGAGGTCTGTGTCGTTTCTGTCAAAGACTACTGCCTTCAAAATCAGCTCGAGAAATGGGCTGTCTGAACGTCAAGACGGCGACGCATACGACGCAATTCTCGGGTAAATCACTGCCGACACATTGTACAGCTCAAGCGGTGCCTACTGATGTCTGCTGGGACGTAAGGTGTTTCCGGACACTGGGGTCCTCATGAAACCAACCTAACCAGCCACACCTCAGGCGCTGTCCTCGTCGCGTAGATAAAGCCAGATCAGGAATCCGATGAAGGCGAAAACGACAACATTGAGGACGGTGTCGACGATATTCTCCCAGATCACATCCGTTCCTCCGTGTTAAGAGTTTTGAGCAGGGCAATCACCAGCACCGGCAGAATGAACACAAAGGCCATAGCGCCCATGGCAATGATGGCACGCACCGTGGTGACGTCGTCTGTCAGCATCATGGCTAGCCCCAGGGCGGCGAGGATGACACCCCAGACCAGCTTGATCTTCACTGGTGGATTCTCATTTCCCCCGGTGGAGAAAATGGAGAGCACAAAGGCCGCGCTGACCACGCTGGTGATCAAGAACAAGAAAGCGGCAGCCACGGTGGCCGCACCAGTGAGTGAGGCCAGCGGCAGCGCCTCGAGCACGAAGAAGGTGGTGTTCTCGGGATTATTGATCGCCACGTTCAGAATCGGCAGGTCGGTACGCAACACCCCGAATAGTCCGATTCCGCCGAATACGCCAAACCAGAACATAGAGAACAGGCTCGGTATCAGCACGACGCCGAGCACGAACTCGCGGATGGTGCGCCCCTTGGAGATGCGTGCGACGAAGACGCCGACGAAGGGTGCCCAGGCGATCCACCAGACCATGTAGTTCAGGGTCCAGGATTGAAACCACTCCTGAAACTCCTTGCCGAAGAAAGGGAAGGTGGCAAAGCTTTGTCTGACCAGGCTGGATAGATAGCTCCCGAAAGAGTCCACGATTCCGTTCATTAGGAAGTGCGTGGGATCAACAAGCAGGATGTAGACCATCAGTACCACGGCGATCATCATGGCGATGTTGGAAAGCCGCGCCATACCCTTGCTGAGGTCGACCGTCAGTGGCAGAAGGAAGGCAATGCCGAGGACCAGGAACACGCCGTACCGAAGCGCCGTGCTTTCACCCTCTATTCCCAGCAGGTTTTGTATTCCCCCCTGAACCTGAAAAATGCCGATGGCAAGCGAGCCGGCCAACCCGATCGCAATGGCGTAGATGGCCAACAGATCGGCTAGCCACGCGACTGGCCTGACCCATTTACCACGCCTGAACGCGTACCGGATCGGCGTGCTGATGAGCCCGGGCTGTCGCTTGCGATAGGCAAAGTAGGCGATCACCAGAGCTGTCACTGCGTAGATGGACCAGGCGTGAATTGCCCAGTTGAAGTTGGTGACCGTCATAGCATGGCCGCCGGCCAAGTCTCCACCCACCAGTGTCTCAATGCGATGGTAATGTGTCAAAGGCTCTGCGGCACCGTAGAATAAGAGCCCCACGCCCATGCCAGCGGCGAAGAGCATGGACAGCCAACTGACGGTGGAGAACTCGGGACGGTCGTCGTCCGCCCCGAGTCTGATCCTGCCGTAGGGGGAGAACGCTAGCCATAGGACCGTAACGACAATCAAACTTGCCGTCAGCATGATGAACCAGGCACGGCTGCGAAACTGAGCATGATCACGATAATCGATGTGCTCATGTTCAAGCTAATTGATGGAAACATCCGCGAAGGTGGATTAAGGGATTGGAACCGACCTCCCTGCCGGTTATGTTGTTGGTAAGAGCTGTTATTCA
>Ga0316189_10007369_pt1 | contig 10406 bp, 7 predicted proteins | sample LowCovwburrow_MG_FD_204930 | JGI IMG/M metagenome (GOLD analysis project Ga0316189, IMG submission 204930) | Coastal sediment microbial communities from Maine, United States - Lowes Cove worm burrow | ecosystem: Environmental > Aquatic > Marine > Coastal > Sediment | place: USA: Maine... | reverse complement strand
ATCAGAATGTCCGCCTGGGCACCGATCTCGAGGGTGCCGACATCGAGCCCGAAAAATGCTGCCGGCTCGCTGGTCAGGCGCTTGACCATGGTGCTCACCGTATCCAGCGAGTCCTTCTGGGCGAGCTTGAGAGACATCAGGTTGCCGTCAAAAAAGGCCATGTTGGTAATATGCGCACCGGAGTCGTTGAAACCCGGCAGGGTATTCTTGTGCAGCAGCAACGGCAGCACACCCTGCTTGTCCTTGTTGGCCACATCAACCCAGAAGCGGAAGCTCTTGTCGTAAGCGCGCATCATGTGAAGCATGAACTCAGCATCATCCGAGATGGGGCGCGGGAAAGCATCAAAGGCCTCGCGCTCCGCGTCGGACCGGGCATCGTGGCTATAACCGCGCTGGTAGCGCTCAAGGCGGTCGTACACGGCCTGCATACTTTCCCCCTCCCAATCGGCCACAGGCGCGCCATCGAAGATCATCCGATCCAGTTCGCGCACCACAAGTAGATCCGGCAAGCCCAGGCGGGCTTTCAAATGGGCGAGATTGCGACCGCGACGTCCGTGGTGCCAGTCGCGCCGGAATTCGGCAATAAATTGCGGGTCATTGAGCAGTGCGAGCCGGCCCTCCACATCATCGTATTCCTTTGCGATCAGCTTGCTGGTGGATTCAAGCTCCTCGAACAGGGGACTGACGATACCGTCTGACCAGACGCGAAAATTGGTACCCAGGGCCTGAAAGTGGATATTGCCCTTGAAAAGGCGGCTGTTGGCCAGTGACGCGAAGCCCAGGAAGGCCCTCGATGCCCTGGGGGCCAGCACAAATTCCACCGCGGACAGGGCCGAGGTCTTGAGGGTTTTACCAAACAGGCGTCCGCTGGTGAGCATGAAATACAGAAATGCCTTGGCCCTGTTCTCAAGGATGGGCGTGGTCTGCCACACCCGGCCGCGATCACGCACCACCTTCAGCAGCCGTTTCATCTCACCAAAGCCGGCGAACTGGGTGGGAATGCGCTGGTCGGTGTGGGGCTCGTTGGCAAGGTAATGGAACGGCAGACCATCGGTGCTCATGCCCAGGTAACCCTGGTCCATGGCCTGTGCCAGCAGGGCCTCCATCCGCATCAGTTCCGCTTCCGTCGGCTCCCGACTGATGCTGTCCTGCAGGCCCATTACCTCCACCCGCAACATGGAGTGGGGCACGAAGACGCCCACGTTTGGCCCGAGCGGGATATCCTCAAAGTGATCGAGATAGGCGCCGGTATCACCCCAGTTCACCGCGTCGACACACTTCTGCAGCACCGACTTGGGGATATTCTCTACCCGGGTAAAACAGTCGACGATGGGGTTTTGCTCCCCCTCCACCTGCTGGCCGAAACAGGTCCCGAGACTGCAATTGCCCACCACTACCGTGGTGGTCCCGTGACGAACCACTTCCGGCAGACCCGGCTCCAGGTCCACTTCCAGGTCGAGGTGGGTATGGATATCCAACAAACCCGGCATCAACCACTTGCCCTGGCCGTCGATGACTCGCTGCGCCTGGGATGCTGGCAAGGCATGTCCACGGGCGGCAACCCTGCCATCCTTCACGGCGATGTCCTGCTGCCGCGGTGGCCCACCGCTGCCGTCGAAGACCAGCGCGTTACAAATCAGGGTATCCCAGGCGGGAGTTGTCATTACAGTATCCTCTTCACAGACTTTGCCGCAGCGTAGCGCAGTGACGCTAAAAATCCAGTCATAACCGCGCCGGGCATGCCCGTTGCCACAACCAATTGTGGTCCAGCCCATCGTGCAGCTCGTAATCACAGGTAAACCTGCCTATGCTGACGCAAATCTTCTCCGGAGCTGACATGAACGGCCGCGCTATCTCTCTTTTCTTCGCCAGCACCCTGCTGGTCGCCACCCAGGCAGTAGCCGATACGAACGCGCCCGATCCGCGTGTAAAGCAAGTGGTCGAGGACCTGCAGCTGCAACGCGCAGAAAGCGCCCTGCGCGACAATCCCGCCTGGCAACCGCGGCGTATCGTGGTCAGCATACCCGCCGGCATTGCACAGCGAATGCCCGACCTCGCTGACCAGCTGCGCCGGGCTGTGGGCAGTGCGGAACTGGTCATAGACGAGTCAAACAATATGGTCCCGGACAGCGAAACCCTGGCTGGAGCAGACGCCTACATCGGCCTGTGCACGCCCAACATACTCGCCAATGCCAGCGCCAGCCTGCTTTGGGTGCACAGCTACGCAGCCGGTATGGAGGGATGCAGCGGGCTGGCGCCAAACCTGACGGAAGGACGGATTTTCACCAACAGCAAGCGGCTGGCCAGCCCCGCTATCGCGGAGCACAGCATCGCGATGCTTATGTCCCTGACCACGGGCTTACCCACCTACCACAGGGCCCAGATGGACAGTCGCTGGGACCGCTCCCGTGCAACCGGCAAGAAGTTCGGGGAACTGCAGGGCAAAACCCTGCTGGTCGCAGGCCTGGGCGGGATAGGCACGGAGATTGCGCGCCGCGCCAACGGCCTGGGTATGCGTGTCACTGCGACGCGCAGTTCCTCGCGTGAGGGCCCCGATTTCGTTGCGTACGTGGGATTGTCCGATGAGCTCCCAACCCTCGCCGCCGAGGCGGATGTGGTGGTCAATGCATTGCCACTGACCAGCCGGACCAAGGGCCTGTTCAACAAGGCATTCTTTGACACCATGAAACCCGGTTCCATCTTCATCAGCGTAGGCAGGGGCGCCAGCACGGTAACTGCGGACCTGCTGGCCGCACTGCAATCAGGCCAGCTGCATGGCGCCGGCCTGGATGTGACGGACCCCGAGCCGCTGCCGGCAGACAGCCCATTGTGGCAGATGAGTAACGTCATCATTACGCCCCACGTCTCCGCCACCAGCCCGGGCAGCATGGAGCGCACCTCGTTGGTGGCGTCGGAAAACCTGCGGCGCTACGTGGATGGCGGCTACCTGCTGAACGTTGTCAACATTCAGGCCGGCTACTAAGTCGATGCCACAGATCCCCTTCGACAATAGTTACGCGCGACTGCCCGAGCGGTTTTTCTCCCAGCGCCGGCCTACCCCCGTTGCACGGCCCGGCCCGATCAGAGTCAACCATGAGCTGGCGCTACTGCTGGGTATTGATCCAGCCTGGCTGGAGTCAGACGAGGGCACCGCTGTACTGGCGGGCAATAGCATCGCTGAGGGTAGTGACCCTATTGCTACCGTCTATGCCGGTCATCAATTCGGCAGCTACAACCCGCAGCTGGGAGATGGTCGCGCCATACTGCTGGGAGAAGTGATCGGGTCAGACGGCATCCGCTACGACATCCAACTCAAGGGTTCCGGCCCAACCCCCTACTCCCGTGGCGGCGATGGCAGGGCTCCACTGGGCGCAGTGCTGCGCGAATATATTGTCAGCGAGGCCATGCACACCCTGGGCATCCCCACAACCCGCGCGCTGGCGGCGGTCACCACCGGTGAGAAGGTGATGCGTGAGTCTTTCCTGCAGGGCGCGATACTGACCCGCGTGGCAAGCAGTCATATCCGGATAGGAACGTTTCAGTTCTTCGCTGCGCGCCGGGACACCGAAGCGCTCGAATTGCTGGTCGAGCATGTGCTGGCCAGACACTACCCGCAGGCTGATACCGGAGGTAATCCCGCACTGGCGCTACTGGACCAAATGGTCAGTGCCCAGGCTTCCCTGGTTGCCAAATGGCAGCTACTGGGCTTTATCCACGGGGTCATGAACACTGACAATATGTTGCTCTCGGGAGACACCATTGACTATGGCCCCTGCGCCTTTATGGACGACTTCGACCCGGCCAGGGTTTTCAGCTCAATCGACCACGCCGGCCGCTACGCCTACGGCAATCAGCCCGGCATCGCGCACTGGAACCTGGCCGCCCTCGCCCAGGCCCTCTTGCCCATTCTGCATGACGACCAGGAGCAGGCTGTTGCCCTGGCCCAGGGCGTCGTCGATACCTTCCCCCACCGGTTTGCCAGCGCGCATCGCGCGGGACTGGCTCGCAAGCTGGGAGTGGCCGAGCTGCGTGAGACAGACCAGTCATTGGCAGACGAGCTGTTTGACACGATGGCGCAGTACCAGTTGGACTTCACCCTGACCTTTCGGCGGCTGGCTGACCTGGCCGGCGCCGGTGAGGACGATGGCGACGGCACGGTCGCGCAGCTGTTCGAGGTACCGGACCCCCTCCTACCCTGGCTTGCGCGCTGGCGCGAGCGACTGGCGCAGGAGGCGAGCAGCGCGGCGGAACGACAGGCACTTATGTACGTGGCTAACCCGGTCTTCATCCCCCGCAATCACCTGGTGGAGGAAGCCCTTGCCGCGGCGAGCGACGAGCGCGACCTGGGTCCCTTCAACGCACTGGTCGATGTATTGGCGCAGCCTTTTAGCTACGATGCCCGGTTCGCGCGCTTTGCCATGCCACCACGTCCGGAGCAGGTCGTCAGGCAGACTTTCTGCGGAACCTGAATCAGCCGCGAGCGAACTGACAGCTGGAAAAATTATCGCTAGTATTACCCGGCGCAGCCTCGCGGCTCCCCACGAACAACGACAATCACATAAAGGAATTACCCATGCCCGCATGTTATGAACTCAAGCTCGCCAAGAACGGCGAATTCTTTTTCAATCTGTTGGCCGCGAATGGCCAGGGGATCCTGAAAAGTGAGATGTACAGCTCGAAGTCGGCCGCCATGAACGGCATAGCCTCGGTACAGACCAATTGCGGCGACGACGACCAGTACGAGTGCAAGACATCAGGCAACGACAAGACTTACTTCGTATTGAAAGCGAAAAACCACCAGGTGATAGGCCAGAGCCAGATGTATGAGTCCGAAGCGGGCTGCAAAAATGGCATGGAATCTGTCAAGACAAATGGCGGCACCACCGACATCAAGGACCTGACCGACGCCTGAGTCGTTCAGTAGTGAGTGGGCGCCCCCCCCGCGCCGCTTGCTTTCATCCGGGGCTAGCCACCTTGAGTTTTTGCCCGGGCTGGATATAGCGCTTGGGTGATATGCCATTCCAGGCAATCAGCTGCTTCTGGGTCACGTTAAAACGCCGGGCGATACTCCACAGGGAGTCACCCGGCCGGATAACGTATTCCGCCTGGCCATTCCCGGCCGACGCGGTCACGGAGGACTGACTTGCGACGCCGGACCCGGCTGCCAGACTGCCCGGCAGGATAAGCGTCTTCCCGGCGCGGATCTTGTGATTTCTCATACCATTCAAGGACATAAGCCGGGACACGGTAGTGCCATAACGCCTGGCGATGGTGGACAGGGAGTCACCGGATGCAATCCTGTGGATCTTATCGGGCAGTTGCTCATCATAGCGCCACTGCCCGGGCAGGGCGGCCAGCAGCTCACCCAGCGGTTCATCCAGCTCCGCTCGCGGTATTCGCACAAGTTGGCCTTCGGGAATGTGCTTCTCACCGGTCCAGACCAGGTCACGCAAGGCCGGGTTGTGCTGGCGCAACTGGTCGAGACTGAGACCGGCAGACTGCGCCAGTGCCGTGGCGGGAACATAATCACTGAGCACCACCGTGTCGTAAGGCGTGGGGGCGTCCAGCTTAAGTGGCCCGAAATAGCGCTCGGCATTCCTGTCCACCTCCAGTGCCGCCAGGAACGAGGCATAAAAATTGCGCGAGGCGAAGCCGAAATACTTGCCTTTATACTTCTGCACAATCACACCGATGTCCTTTGTGCCGACCGACTTGGCCGCCCTGAGCGCCCCGGTCGTGCCGTGATTGTAACTGGTCAGGGCCAGCGGCCAGGTGCCGGTTACGTGGTAATTGCGCTTGAGCAGCTTCGCCGCGCCCTCGGTAGCAATAAAGGGATCGAGGCGGGCGTCAACCACGTGATCCACGCGCATATAGTTACGCGCCGTGGCCGGCATGAATTGCCACATGCCCGCGGCTGCGACCTTGGACCAGACCGAGGGGTTAAAAGAGGATTCAACATGGGGCAGTACCTCCAGCTCCGGCGGAAGGTCATGGGCGGCCAGAACCTCGCGAATATGCGGCTTCCACTGCCCGGAGCGCACCATACCCTCCTTGAAGCGGTTTGACTGGCCCAACTGAAAGCGGACATTGCCGGCCGCTCTGGCGAATGCAGTTGCCGATGTACCCTCTGGCCAGGCTGCTAACACCCCGGCCTCGATATCGCTCAGGTTACTGCGCTTGCCTCCGGCGATAGCATTCAGGGCTTTGGCAATCCGCGAGGAGGCTTTTTTTACCCGCTTGTCACGGTTTTTGTTGCTCTCATAGGGAGGGAACTCCAGGGTTTCGTATACCACCGACAGGTTCACCGAATCGTGGATATAGCCCTGGTTGGTTGTTATCTCGGAGTAAACTTGCGTCCAGAACTGTACAGCTGGCTCCAGGGAAGCCGGCCTGGGGAAATTTCCCGCGCTCACATGCAGGCAGCAAAGGAACATGGCGATGAGGACGAGTGGTCTCAACATTGTTACTTTATTGTTCCATTTCAAAACTTTATAGCAGATTCAGGCGCCACTGTAAGCAAAGAAAATGCAGATTCTGATGCCCTCAAACCCGACCTGAAACGGGCCATTATCGGGGCAAGGTCGTCTAAGCCGGACCAAACCAGTATACTTGCGCGGCCTCCAACATAGCTCGAGCTCACAGCCTTGAACACAGAACTCTTTGGTAAAACCCTCTCCGGCCCGTTCACCATACCCTCCGGTATTGTCACCACCGCTACTCCGATTATCCAGTACATTTTTGACCATATGCCGCAAATCGGCGTCGTCACCACCAAAAGTATCGGCCTCAAGCCTCGACTGGGGAACCGCGAGCCGGTTTTCAGCCAGTACGCGCCCGGTTGTTTCGTCAACGCGGTGGGCCTGACCAACCCCGGGGCAGAGCAATCCGCCCGGCTCATGGCTGACCTCAAGGTGCCCGCCGACCGGTTTTTGCTGGTTTCGATATTCGGCGGCAGCCTGGAGGAATTTGTCGAAGTGGCAAAGATAATGGCGCCTGTTTCAGACGGCCTGGAACTGAACCTGTCCTGCCCCCATGCCAGCGGCTATGGCATGGCGATGGGCCAGGACCCGGAGCTGGTGCGAGAAATCACCGCCGCGATCAAGGCCGTTGTGGACATTCCCGTTATTCCCAAGCTCACCCCCAATACACCCGATATCGCCCAGATAGCCACTGCGGCGATCGCGGGCGGTGCCGATGGTCTGTGCGCCATCAACACGGTGGGGCCGGGCTACACATCAGCACATGGCCACCCGGTACTCAGTAACGGCAACGGCGGCATGTCGGGCAAGGGCATCCTCCCCATCGGCCTGAAATGCGTACGCGAAATCGCCGCCATCACTGATCGGCCCATTATCGGCTGCGGGGGCGTCAGCAGCGCGGATGATGTAAGGGCTTACTTCGACGCGGGCGCTGCCATCGTCGGCATTGGCTCTGCCCTGATAGGCCAGACCACCGACGAAACCCAGGCTTATTTACAGGCCCTGGTCAGCGACCTGGCGCAGGACAGAAACCGCGCTGAGAGCCATGTGCGCTACGACATCGACATGAGCTTCGAGCCAGTCACACTGGTGGAGAACCGGCGTGTCTGCGAGGACATCACTATTCTCGTCTTCGATCGCAAGATCAACGTGCAGGCGGGCGAATTTGTGTTCCTGTGGGTGCCCGGCCTGGGTGAAAAACCATTCTCGGCCCTGACCGATGATCCATTTTCACTGGTAGTGATTGACGTGGGCGTCTTTACCCACGGCCTCATGGATCTGGTGCCCGGCACCGGCGCATATGTCAGGGGGCCTCACGGCATTCCGGTGGACCCACCGGAAAATGCAAAGATAATGGCGGTCGCCGGCGGCACCGGACTCGCGGCGGTATACCAGGTGGCCAGGGACTTTGGTAACGCGGAGGTCTTCGCCGGAGCCCGCAGCGCGGAGCGCCTGTACTTTCTGGACGAATGCCGCCAGATAGCAGACGTACATGTCGCCACGGATGACGGCAGTGCCGGCTACCATGGCGTGGTCACCGAGTTGCTGCGCGAGCGCCTGGCCAGCATGACGTCGGTCGAGCGCGAGCAGCTGATCTTCTACAATTGCGGACCGCAGCCCATGGTGCACGCGGCCATTGCCGTGCAGCGTGAGTTTTGCAGCGACCAGCAGATCTTCAGCGCAATCGATTACCTGACCAAGTGCGGCGTCGGCATCTGTGGCGCCTGCGCCAGCCCGGACGGCCGCCGCCTGTGCGTGGACGGACCTTTCCTGCAGGCCGTATGAGGGACTGCCCGGGAAGCTGCTCTTACTGTAGATAACCAAAACCGGCATTAATGGGCGCGTAAAGGATTCCAGATATGGCACAAGACACAGAACAATCTGGCGATGCGGTTGAGTATCTCAAGAATCACTCGGACCAACTCGTAGAGCAACTGAGCGAGTACAGCTACCTGATCAGCGACGCCCTGGTCACCATACTGGTCGGCGTTGTGGTGGTTTTTGTATTGCACATGCTCGCCTCAAGGTTCATTTATCCCTTCATCGCCAATCAGCGCATGATGCGGGTTATCTTCGGCACTCTGTATCTCATGGTCTTCGTATTGACGGCTCTGTCGGTACTCAAAAAGGCCGGCGTCGACCTGGGCAACGGTGGCTCCATCGCGGTGTTGCTGGTCCTGTTCCTGGCGGTAGTCGTGTATTTCATCATCCCCTTCCTGCCGCGGCTTCCCTTTATTCCGGGGCATACCGTGGAGACTCACGGGGTGCTGGGCACGGTAGAAGCCGTGACGAGTTTCCACACCACCATCAAAAAATTCGATGGGACCATGGTATTTATTCCCAATGCAATGGTGGTTGCTTCGAAAATCCTGAACTTCAGCTACACCCCTCACCGGCGAATTGAGATCCCTCTCAAGATTCAGCCCGATTCCGACCTGGATGTGGCAAAGCAACAGCTGCTGGCAGTGGCGGCAGGCAATGAAAAAGTGCTGCCGGAACCCGCTCCGGCGGTATTTGCGACCGGCGCTGACGCAGCCGGAATAGAGTTGGTCATGTATTGCTGGGTTGCAAATGCCGATTTCCTGGGTGCACGCAGCGATCTGTGGCAGGAAATTTTGAGAGTGGTTGGGCAAGGCAGTGGCCTCGCGTTAGCGCTACCCCAGCAAGAAGTCGTTGTCAGCGGGGCGGCGCAGCTCTCCACAACAAACTCGACCGGGTAAATCTTCGCAAGCCGGTAAGATCGCGCCAGTCTATTTGGGGAACATAAACTGCAGCTGGGCGCGGATGCTCCAATCGCCTGTGCCCTCGGGCTGCTCCAGGTTATAGAAGTACTGAAACTGGGCATTCAGCGCTTGCTTGCCGACTCGGAAAATACGCCCGATGCCACCCCCAACGGGAACCGTCCACTCCTCCCCGCTCTCGGCTTCCCAGTTTGCCGTCATGATAGGTGAAGACGTCAGGTACCAGCCGTCATTGAAGTTGTAATTTATGAAGTACTGCCAGCTCAGCTGATTGATTTCAGTGTCGCCATCAATGTCCCAGACATTACTGACCAGCGTACCGACCACCCAATTGCCAGGCATGGTCAGTAGCACAACCGAAGGCCCGACGGCCCACTCATCGGCTCCCAGTCGGTCATCGGTACTGGTAGGCAAGATGACTGCCGGACCGGCACCCCACACCAGCCCATCGGTACTGGCAGGCGACAGAAAGGCTGTAAATGATGTATCGCCAATACCTGTCTCCCTGTCCTGCCCGGGCAGAATCTCAGGCTGTGAAATGACCGGAATTATCGTGCGCGTAATAATGTTCCAGTTTTCACTCACCTCGAACGGAAGAACCGGCTGAATATTGAGTACGTTACGCGTCTTCTCTTTCGGGCCGGAGTTAAAGTCAGTGTTGTTCTGGAATGGCACGCTGATCAGGTTCGCCACGGGATTCTGGGCCGCCTTCGCCAGGGCCTGGGTGTCACCACCCGACTGTGCTGCCGCAAGCCAGGGGGCACAGAACAGTGCCGGCAAGGCAAACCACGGTGTGAAGAATCTCATAACGATGCCTGTAATAGATTTAGTTGCGTGGCGCGATGATAGCACCTATCCGGCGTTCAATATCGCTGGCGGCTGAGGCAGCAATAACCTAAGCCGGGAATGGCAGGGCCAGAAGGAGGCACGATGCCAGTCGATCCTGAGGGGGACTTTATGTGATGTGGTAGGACCAGGCGGATTCGAACCGCCGACCTCTACCATGTCAAGATAGAGGACTCTATATAATCCCTGCTAAAGTCACTATATAATAGCTACTTTTAGAGGTATATCCTGTATATAATGTGCAGTCCAAGTGCAGTCCCATCCGGCATAGGGAGGATATCATAAGTGGCGGAACAGTTAACACAGCAGTCGGTGGGTGCGCTTAAGCCGAAAGGTAATC
>Ga0316189_10007368_pt1 | contig 10406 bp, 9 predicted proteins | sample LowCovwburrow_MG_FD_204930 | JGI IMG/M metagenome (GOLD analysis project Ga0316189, IMG submission 204930) | Coastal sediment microbial communities from Maine, United States - Lowes Cove worm burrow | ecosystem: Environmental > Aquatic > Marine > Coastal > Sediment | place: USA: Maine... | reverse complement strand
GCGACGGTCGTACCGGTTATACATTGACCCTGCAGGCGCGCGAACAGCACATCCGTCGTTCCAAGGCGACGTCCAATATCTGTACCAACCAGGGCCTGCTGGTGACAGCCGCGACCATCCACATGGCGTTGATCGGTGGAGAGGGTTTGCGTCGTGTGGCACTGGCCTGTCACGCCAATGCCCGGGCGCTGGTTGGGAAGCTGACCAATGAACACGTGCAACCGCGTTTTAACCGGCCGTATTTTCACGAAGCGGTTATGAGTAGCAGTTTGTCCTGGCCGCGTTTGTTACGGCCGTTGTACGCCCACAACCTGCAGCCCGGTTACGAGCTGGTTGATGATTACCCGGAACTGGCTGACTGTCTGCTGGTGTGTGCCACCGAAACCAAGACTGAAGAAGATCTGAACCTGTATCAGGATCACCTGGCGCGCGTTATCGACAAGCAGACAACTGCCGGTTGCCCCGTACAGCCGAAAATGGCGTAAACCTGAATCGATCACCAAGGAGAGCGAACATGGCAACAATTACCCTGCATGGCAACGCAAGCAATACTAACGGTGAACTGCCTGCGGTCGGTTCCCAGGCACCTGATTTCAGCCTCGTGGATGGCGAGTTGAACGATGTGCGTTTGTCGAACTACGCCGGCAAGAAAAAGCTGCTGAACATTGTGCCCAGCCTGGACACTCCTGTTTGTGCTACCTCGACGAAGCAGTTCAATGAATCGGCTGCCGGGCGCGATGATGTGGTGATGCTGGTGATATCAGCTGATCTGCCATTTGCCCAGGGCCGCTTTTGCACTGCCGAAAGCGTAGACAAGGTTGTGCCATTGTCCATGATGCGTTCGCGCAACTTCGCCAAGGACTATGGCGTGTTGATTACGGATGGACCGCTTGCCGGTATTACCGGGCGCGCCGTAGTCGTGCTGGATGAGAACGACAAGGTGGTTTATACCGAGCTGGTTCCCGAAATAGCGCAGGAACCTGATTACGATGCTGCGCTGGCAGCTCTTTAACAGCTTGAAACGTTACTCCGGACGACTTTGAAGACAGTATAGTTATGTTGATATTTGAACAATCACGGCCTGGTCGACGCGCAACTGCACAGGCGCCGTTTGAAGAAGCCGCTATCGACGATTTGCCGGCTGCCATGTTGCGTGAAGACGTGCCTGCCTTGCCGGAGACATCGGAAATGCAGACCGTGCGTCACTACACGCGGCTGTCGCAGAAAAACTTTTCCATCGATACCCAGTTTTATCCACTGGGTTCCTGCACCATGAAGTACAACCCGCGGGCCTGTAACTCGCTGGCTATGTTGCCGGGATTTCTGGCGCGCCACCCGCTTGCGCCTGCCGAAGCCGGCCAGGGGGTGTTGGCCTGCCTGTATGAACTGCAGGAAATGTTGAAGGATGTCACAGGTATGAAAGCCGTATCCTTGACCCCTGCTGCCGGAGCGCAAGGCGAATTTGCCGGTGTGGCGATGATCCGCGCCTACCATGATGCCAACCAGGACACTGCGCGTAATGAAATCCTGGTGCCTGATGCTGCGCACGGTACCAATCCGGCCACGGCGACCATGTGTGGCTACAAAGTACGCGAGATACCGACCAATAAAGATGGTGATGTTGAAATCGAGGCTTTGCGCGCAGCGGTCGGTCCGCATACCGCAGGCATTATGCTCACCAACCCGTCAACGCTGGGTGTGTTCGAGCGCCGTATAAAGGAAATTGCCGGCATTGTGCATGATGCCGGTGGCCTGTTGTATTACGACGGTGCCAATCTCAATGCCATCCTTGGCAAGGTGCGTCCCGGTGATATGGGGTTCGATGTTATTCATATGAATCTGCATAAAACCTTTTCCACGCCACACGGTGGTGGTGGCCCGGGTGCCGGGCCGGTGGGCGTCAGCGAACGCCTCGAGCCTTTCCTGCCGCTGCCGCTGGTAGGGAAAGAGGGTGAGGACTATTGCTGGGTTACAGAAAAAGAACGGCCGCAGAGCATCGGCCGGCTGTCAGCCTTTATGGGCAATACAGGTGTCCTGCTGCGCGCTTACATTTATGCGCGCATGCTCGGCCGTGAAGGTATGCATCGGGTCGCGGAATACGCCACGTTGAATGCCAACTACCTGATGAAGCGCCTGGAGGACGTGGGTTTTGACCTCGGCTATCCCCAGCGACGCGCCACACATGAGTTCATTGTCACCCTGAAGCGCCAGGCCAGGGAGCAGGGTGTAACCGCCATGGATTTTGCCAAACGCCTGCTGGATTTCGGGTATCATGCGCCGACAACCTATTTTCCTTTGCTGGTGCCTGAATGCTTTTTGATCGAGCCAACCGAATCCGAAGCGCGCGAAGAACTGGATGGCTTTGTCGAAGCCATGCGGAAGATTCAGGAAGAAGCGGAAACCAACCCGGATTTGCTCCACGAAGCGCCACATACCCTGCCGGTACGCCGGCTCGACGAGGTGCGCGCTGCGCGCGAGCTGGACGTTCGCTGGAGTGGCGACCACAGCTGAGCCGCTACCATGGCTGATGCAGGTAACACCGGCATCAAACGTATTGTCCGCGCTGCGGGATTTTCTTATAAAGGCTTTGTCGCTTGCTTCAGGCACGAGGCGGCCTTCCGTCAGGAAATGGCGCTTTCCGTGCTGCTGATACCGCTGGCCTTCTGGCTTGGCAATAACACCCTGGAACGCGCTGTCATGATAGGAGTCTGGTTGATCGTGCCGACAGTGGAAATGCTAAACTCCGCTATCGAAGCGGTGGTAGACCGTATCAGCGATGAGCAACACCCGCTGGCCGGACGCGCCAAGGACCTGGGGTCAGCAGCTGTTTTTCTGTCATTTACCAACGCCGTCGTGGTCTGGGCGATTCTGCTTTCAGGCTAGTCGAGTATGCTTGTTAGCAATTACAACAACAGTTATCCGGAGACACTATGTCAGCACTGATTTGCGGTTCATTCGCGTACGACACCATTATGGTGTTCCAGGATCACTTCAAGAACCATATCCTGCCGGACAAGGTGCATATCCTGAATGTGGCTTTTCATGTGCCGGAACTGCGCCGCGAATTCGGTGGTTGCGCCGCTAATATCGCTTTCAATCTGAAGATGCTGGGTGGCGAGCCTTTACCGATGGGTACCGTGGGCAAGGATTTCCCGCCCTATGCAGAGTGGATGATGCAGCACGGCATTTCACAGACGCATATCAAGACGATTCATTCCGCTTACACCGCGCAGGCCTTTATCACCACTGACCAGGATGACAATCAGATCACCGCTTTTCACCCCGGCGCCATGGACTTTGCGCACGAGGTCACGGTAAGCGAGGCCAAGGGCGTCAAGATCGGTATCGTTTCACCGGATGGCCGGCAGGGCATGATCGACCATGCCGAGCAGTTCATGGAAGCTGGCATACCTTTTATTTTTGATCCCGGACAGGCCATACCGCTGTTCACCGGTGATGACTTCAAACGCTTTATCGAACAGGCGACCTGGGTGTGCGTGAATGACTACGAATCACAATTGCTTCAGGACCGTACCGGCTGGTCGCCCCACGAGATTGCTGGAAAGGTTGAGGCATTGATCGTGACGCGGGGTGGCGAGGGTTCGCATATCTATCTCGGTGACAAGCGACTGGATATCCCGGCCGCTCCGGTCAGCGGCATTGTTGACCCGACTGGCTGTGGAGACGCGTTTCGTGGCGGCCTGCTGTACGGCATGATGAACAGTCTGGACTGGCATATTACCGGGCGGATTGCAGCGCTCATGGGTGCCATCAAGATAGAACAGCACGGCACCCAGAACCACAGCTTTACGCTGGATGAATTTCGCCAGCGTTACCAGGTTGCATTCGGTGAAGCCCTCACTGCACTATGAATGAAGCGGATGCCTTACAGTACAAGAACGCTGTAAGACAAACCTTCGATGGACTGGCTTCCAGTTACGATAATCCGTCAACACGGTTTTTCCCCTTCAGTGCCGACCGGCTGGTGTCTTTTGTCAAACCGCGTCCGGGCGGCAAGGTGCTGGATGTGGCCACCGGCACCGCGGCAGTGGCGGTAGCCTTTGCCCAGGCGGTTGGACCGCAGGGCAGGGTATCGGGCGTCGATTTTTCCAATGCCATGCTCGGCAAGGCCGAGGCCAATATCCGCAAGATGGCGCTCGATAATATCGACCTGCATGAAATGGATGCCCAGAAGCTGGATTTCAAATCCGGCTACTTTCACTACGTGGTCTGTTCCTATGGCCTGTTTTTCATGCCCGATATGCAGGCTGCGCTGAGTGACTGGGTGCGCGTATTGCGTCCCGGCGGCAAGCTGGCATTCACCAGTTTTGAAGAAACAGCCTTCCAGCCGATGCTGAATCATTTCATTGAATGTCTGCAGGCATTTGCTGTGCAGCTGCCCGAAGGGCCGTTTGGAAGCCGGCGCATCAGCTCAATCGAACACTGTCGTGAGTTACTCGACGAGGCGGGTCTGGAAGCGCTGCAAACCGAGATTATCCAGGTCGGCTATCACCTGCCGGATGAGAACGCCTGGTGGGAGGTTGTGCTGAGTACAGGCATGCGCGCTTTCTACGAGCAGGTGCCCGAAGACCAGCGGGAGGCGTTCCGGAAACAACATCTGGATTTCGTTGCGCAACAAAAGACCGGCGATGGCCTGTGGATGGATGTGCAGACCCGGTTTGCCTCAGGCTGCAAACCGGGCTAGTGGACCTTGACCTGCACCGGTATCCATTTCCCCTTGATGCTATTCAGTGTGCCGTCGGCCTTGATTGACTCCAGCGCCTGATTGAGGGCGTTGGCGAGAGCACCATCCTCGCGGCGTACTGCCCAGGCCAGAAATTCATCCGTCAGCGGGCGGTAGAGGCCCATCAACCCTTTCTTCTCGGTAGCGAAGTTGGCGGTCAGTCGCCAGATGGTTGGTGCATCGTGAATAAAAATATCGATCTGCTTGTTGCTCAATGCATCGGTGCCGGCATCAATACTGTCAAAGCGAACGACGTGGGCGTTGGGTAGATCCTCGTCGACAAACTGTTCGCCCGTAGTGCCCTTCTTGACGCCGATCTTCTTGCCCTTTTTGAGCAGGGTCTGCGGCTGGCTCCATTCCACCAGATCATCAATGCGGATGATGCCCATCTGGCCGATTTCCATGTAAGGATCAGTGAACAATACCTTACGACTGCGTTCCTCGGTGATCGACAGGCCGGACATGATGACGTCGATCTTGCCGCTGTTAAGTGCCGGTATCAGTTCATCAAGCGGAATTTCTACCAGGCTGGTTTTAACTTTCAGGCGCGCGCTTACAACCTCAGCCAGAGCGATCTCCATGCCTGCAAGTTTGCCATCCTGGTGGAAGGACAGCGGCGGATAGCTGCCGGAGGTGCCAATGCGAAGTGTCTGTGGCAGACCCGAATCGGAGGCCGTGGCTACCTGTAAGCCGGCGAGTAGTATGAAAGCAAGAAAAACGCGGCGTAGCAGCATAGCAGGCATCCCTGTGGTGTGTAGATGCCTTGCAGTGTGCCAGATGGATTAACGGCTGTCATGCGACTGGTTCGGTGATACCCGGCAGGTTGAACCTCCCGGAGCCCGGCCGCGCACAAGCGGGCCGGGCAGAGTTGATTGGCAGTTACTTTGCAGGAAGCGGAATTGGTTTCAGCTTGAGCTCGGAATCAACTGCCGGCACAAAGCCATACTTGGCATAAATTGCCTGTGCCTCTCCAGTGCCCAGGTATGCCATATAGCGCATGGCGTTATAGGGGTTACGACCTGTTGACAGCGTCCCAATAGCGTAGCCGACCTTGTCGGCCATGTTGTACGGGGCCGGGATGGCAACACCTTCAACGCCACGGTCTTCCGCCTGTGCATGAATGACCTCGGTGGTCCAGACGATGCCGACGTCGGCCTCACCGTTCTCGATGCGGTGCGGGGTTTCACGGTGGTGCCGCTCGGTAAACCAGGTCTTGTCTTTTACTGCCCAGCAGCCCTTGCATTTTTGTCCGCCAGTGACCTTGTCATACAGGCCAAGCGACTTGAGCATCTCTGATCCATAAAACTTGAAGATGCCCTCGGTCAGCGGGTTGGGGTGCGACTGCACCAGGTCGTCGCGTCCCAGGTCTTCCGGACCCTTGATACCCTTGGGATTGCCTTTCGCGACCATCAGTTCGAGCTTGTTGCGGGTGTAGATCATGTAGTCCGACATGATTTGCTTGCTCTTGAGCTTTTTCAGGTGGCCAAGATTGACGCTCGCAAACAGATCCGGGTTGGTAGCGGTATTTTTCCCGTCAATTTCACCTTGCTTAAGGATCTGGTTTTTCAGGATTTGCCCGGGTGGAATGGTTTCAACGTAGATACTCTTGATATCCGGATTCTTGCCCTGGAAGTCGCGGATCACTTCTTCCATGGCCATGAACTGGTTGCCGGCCAGATACATCACCAGGTCGGCGCTATAAGAATCCTCTATTTGCCCGTAACTTATGTTGCCATCGCTGTGAAAAGTGCGGTAATCGTTGCTGTGACCGGCATCTTCGGCAGCCTGGGTTACGTTGAACGAGGAGGCCGCCAGTAGAGCAGCGGCGAACAGTGACTTGGTGTATTTCATCTCTTCCGACCTCTTTGGTTCGAATATTGTGGCCCGTAAAGGGGGTTAGGGTGTGGATGCAGCGGTGTTGAAGATTATTCCCGGCCAGTTGGGTCCGGGAACGCAGGTGTGTCTGCGGCTGATCCCCCATCTCTCTGGATTAAAGCACAATAGCTTCGGTATAGGGGGCAAGGGTGCGGGACAGCCGGACGTGATTCGATGCTGGCTTTTTTGCAGCAAAAGCATTCTGTTTACCAAAGATACATACTCGACTTCTTGTTCAAAATCCGCAGCTCAAAACACTCGGAACAACCAGTGTAAGCAATGCCATAACAGACATGCAATGGCAACAAATGCTCTTCTCTGGGGTGACAAAAACGGGCAGACGGGGCTTTTGTCCACTGGATGAGTCTTTGAGCTCTTTCCGCTTCATTAATATCCGGGTTACAACAGGTCGCCAGCAACCAGTCCTCAAAAGATTCATTCATCGCTTTCGATGCGCTGGTTTCCGGCGCAAAAAAAGCCTTCATGTTGTGGAAGGAAAAGCCCGAGCCAATGACGAGTAAATTCTCATAGTCCAGATTTTGAAGAGTCTGGCCTATCTTCAGGTGCTCAGCAGGATTGAGGCTGTTAACGACAGACAACTGAACACACGGAATATCAGCATCCGGGTACATAATTTTTAGCGGCACAAACAGGCCATGATCAAAGCCTCGCTGATCATCGAGTTTGGATGCAATACCTGCGTTTTCCAGTAGATTGTAAATCCGGCTGGCCAGCAATGGTTCTCCCGGGCAGGGATATTTAATATTGTAAGATTCTTCTGGAAATCCGTAATAATCGTAAATAAGCGAAGGATTTGCTCCCGAAGTGATGGCGGGTATGTTTTCTTCCCAATGCGCGCTTACTACAATGATGGCCGATGGTTTTTTTATACCAGCTGCAATTCCTTGCAGACAATCAACCATCTCTTTATGCCCTTCATCTCCAAGAAGGGGCATGGGTCCTCCACCATGAGACAAAAATAATACGCGAGGTTTATTTGTCACCGAGTCTCCTTGCCGGGTCGATACTAACGATTGGCCTCAGCCGATGCCTGAGGAGTGAATGCGACGAAGGCGGTCGGCCGGAGTGATTGGTTATGTGTAGTTGGATGATGCACGGAATGATTGTCCCATTAGTTTGTAGAAATACAAAAGATATCCAACTTCCAAAAGGTACATCACAATATCCACTACTGCTGAACCAGAGTCCTTTCCTCGTAAAATACCAGAAATAATCAAGGTAGCGACTACGAATGCAACCAGAACCACAAGAGTTGCCTTGATGCTCACAGGAAGACTTAAACAGCAAAACCTTTTAAAAAACTCTGCACCATCACCTTTATTGTTTATTTGAAAGAGCCAGATAAGGCCGTAATAATTTATTGCAGCCATGCTGATGAACGTAGCAACCAGACTTAGCCATTCATATTGTTGGGCAGGGACCGTTAATATTGGAAACACATAGGCCGAATTAAATATTATTAAGAAAATAATAAAATGCCTTAACGCCAGATAGTCACTAACACTTTTATCAGACAGCTTTTCAGCCAACTCAGAAGAATTTAAAAAATAAATATCCCTTAGCATAATTTGTATTACTCATAACTATGATTGGACAGAGTGTGTACATGAACAAACATTTTCGTGGAGACTATATATTTAAATACAGAAACTATAAACGTAACGAAATCCCTGCTGTTGTAGCCTGACGCTTAATTCGCTTGTGCGTGGTTCGGATGATGTCCGGGGATTAGACCGTAGTGCTGTTTAGCTGGCCGATGTCAGTGATCGGGGGCTGGCAACTCATGCCGGTACAGAGGTAAGCGATTCCACCTTGTGCGGGTTTGCGTTCACTCAGCAGGCCGGGGAGGTCGTTGCAGTTGTCCGGGATGGCAAACACCATCTGGCGGGGCTGGTAGTCCTTGCCGAGTGCATCCTGCCAGTCTCGCAGTGTCTGGTCGCCGCGAATGATGATGGTCGTGACCGGGTTGAGGTATTCCTCCAGTGCCAGTAACAGGCCGGTGTGTCCATAGGGGCTTTGTTGCATGGCATTCGAGGCGGCTTTAAGGGTGTTTTCTGCGGCATCCAGGTAGCGGGTTTCGCCGAGTATGTGACCGAGGCGGCTGAACACCTTGGCGGCGATGGCGTTGCCTGCGGGCAGGGCGTCGTCGTTCAGGGGTTTGGGGCGCTGGATGAGGGTTTCGTGATCGTCGGCGGTGAAGTAGAAGCCGCCGTCAGGCGCGGCAAAGTGTTCGAGCACCACGTCAGCCAGCTGCAGTGCAAAGGCCATGTCTTCGCTGTCCCAGCGTAGTTGCAGCAGTTCCAGGATAGCGTCGATCAGAAATACATAGTCATCGAGGTAGGCGGACAGGTGGGCGTGGCCATCCTTGCAAGTCGCGTACAGACGTTCCTTGTGCCACATCTGTTGACGGATAAAGTGCAGGCCCTGTTCGGCGGATGTCTGCAAACGCGCTGCATCGAAAGCACGCGCGGCCTGCGCCAGACCTTTGATCATGAGGGCGTTCCACGATACCAGGACCTTGTCATCGCGGCCGGGACGGATGCGTTGTTCGCGTGCGTTAAACAGCGTTTCGCGTGCTTTGAGCAGGCGTGCTTCGACTTCAGCGGCGGGTACGCCGAGTTTGTCGCTGATGGTTTCTATACTGCGGTAGACGTGCGGGTTCCATTGACCTTCGAAATTGGCGGGCTGATCGAAACCATAGCGCGGGGCGAACGCCTGGTATTCGTTTTCGGTGAGCAGTGCCTTTACTTCCTCCTGTGTCCAGACGTAAAACTTGCCTTCCTCGCCTTCGCTGTCGGCGTCCAGGCTGGAGTAATAGCCGCCCTCGGGAGATTGCATTTCGCGCAGCACCCAGTCGGCGGTTTGCCGGACGATGCGTTCGTACAACGGGTTCCCGGTGGCCAGCCAGGCTTCGGTGTACAGCGACAGCAGGGGGCCGTTGTCATAGAGCATTTTTTCAAAGTGGGGGATCATCCACTTTTCATCCACCGAATAGCGGCAGAAGCCGCCGCCGATCTGGTCGTTCATGCCGCCCAGCGCCATGCGCTCCAGCGTGTAGAGTGCCATGTGCATGGCCTGTGCATCATCGCGGCTGCCGGCCCAGTGGCGCAGCAGGCGTTCCAGGCTGGTGGGGTGTGGGAACTTGGGGGCCTTGCCGAAGCCGCCGTAGACCTCATCGAACTGCTGCTGTAATTGCTGGCGGGCGACATCCAGCGGCATGGCGGTCAATTCGGCGCCGTCTCCGGCCTTGTTTTCATCCATGCTGCTGATGAAGTCCATCAGCGATGTATTCTGTTTTTTCACCTCGTCGCGGCGGTCGCGGTAAACCCCCGCAATCTGCCGGCACAGGCTGCTGAAAGCCGGCATGCCGTGGCGCTCCCTGTCGGGGAAGTAGGTGCCGCCAAAAAACGGGATCTGTTCATCTGGTGTCAGGAACATGGTCAACGGCCAGCCGCCGGCGCGTTGCGCGAGCAGCGAGTGGGCGGTCTGGTAGATTTTGTCGATATCCGGGCGCTCTTCGCGGTCGACTTTGATATTGACGAAGAGTTCGTTCATGACTGCGGCAGTGTCGGGATCTTCAAACGATTCATGCGCCATGACATGGCACCAGTGGCAAGCCGAGTAACCCACGGAGAGCAAAATCGGCTTGTTTTCAAGCCGCGCCTTCTCCAGTGCCTCGGGTCCCCAGGGATACCAGTCAACGGGGTTGCTGGCGTGCTGTAGCAGGTATGGACTGGTCTCGTTGGCGAGGTGGTTGGTATAGTTG
>Ga0316189_10007367_pt1 | contig 10407 bp, 10 predicted proteins | sample LowCovwburrow_MG_FD_204930 | JGI IMG/M metagenome (GOLD analysis project Ga0316189, IMG submission 204930) | Coastal sediment microbial communities from Maine, United States - Lowes Cove worm burrow | ecosystem: Environmental > Aquatic > Marine > Coastal > Sediment | place: USA: Maine... | reverse complement strand
ATCCATGGAGGCAAGTGCATTTATGACATTTCGCACATGGGAATTTCATTTGAAGCGATCAAAGCGCAACTGGCAGGGTTAGAAACAACTTAAGACCGGGTTTTATTGGAAAATAACTAACTACGTCATTCCTGCGAAGGCAGGAATCTCTATGGGAAGTGCACACTCTAAGGGATTACTGCCCGCCTGCCGTCCAGGCATGGCATTCGCAGGAATGACGCTGTTTTTGGTGAGCATCTCAAAAATCGAAATCAATAACTTGCTTAATATCAGGATGTAGGCTGAGGGCGACCGGGCAACTTAAAGCACCTCGCTTAAGCATTTCAATCATTTTGGAATCTTCAGGGGGGGTAGGCCATGAGAACTTGATGTGAATTTCACCAATTCGTCGTGGTTCACTGACCATGATTTTGGTTACATCAGCAGTCATTCCGTCAAGGTCAAAATCATGGCGTCGGGCAATAATTCCCATAATGGTCATCATGCAGCTGGCCAGTGATCCGGAGGCCAAATCTGTAGGTGAAAAGGCTTCTCCTTTTCCATTATTGTCAGTAGGGGCATCAGTAATAAGCTTGTTACTTGATTGTACATGAAGTGCTTCCGTCCTCAATTGCCCAAGATATTTTGTTTGAATAGTCGCCATTTGAATCAAAAATTCGTTAAAGATAAGTACTTTTAAAAGTTATAATAGTTTAAGTTGAAAGTTATAAAAACAGTATTAATCCTTGGGATTGGCATTTTGATTGCCCTCAGTGCACAGGCACAGGATGACGGCAACTACGAATACAACCGTGAGTTCATTTGGGGGATCAACAAGAACACCAATGGCGGTTTGATTGGCGGTTTCATCATCAAAAACAGTAAAGCAATCGGGCCAAGAACTTTCCGCACTATTGGTGGCGAGATCATGAATGTCAAGCATCCCAAAGAGGATCGTAAAGTTTCTCGCCGGTCAGGTAATACATTCATTTGGGGAAAAAGTAATTACCTCTATGCTTTTCGCTTTTATTATGGTTTTGATCGTATCCTCTTTAAAAAGGCTCCTCAACAAGGAGTTCAAATTAATTACGGTGTTGCTGCCGGGCCAACTATTGGTGTCCTTGCACCTTATTATATAGAGGTATTGGCCGGAGGAAGGGACGGCGTTTCTCGAGAACAATACGATCCGTTTAATTCTAGACATAATTTCAGTAACATTCTTGGAACCGGTCGGTTGTTCCAGGGATTGGGCAAATCCAAAATTAAACCAGGCCTAAATGCTAAAGCTGCCCTAACTTTCGAATTTGGTACTTTTAAAAGTAATGTAACAGGATTTGAAGTCGGTTTAAATGCAGAGGCCTATACTGAAAAAATAATACTCATTCCTGCTGAGAAGAATAGGGCAGTTTTTACTTCAGCCTTCATTACTCTCTTTTACGGTAGCCGCAGGTAACATTCCCCAGCCCTTTTTGGTTTAAGTTTATTGAAGCCCTTTCTTTGTAAAAAAATTTAGTCCATGATTGAATTACCGGTAGTTTCTGAGGCGAAGGAAAAAAGAAGAAAACCCGATTGGTTGAGGGTCAAACTTCCCATTGGTGAGAATTACAAAAAAGTAAGGGGACTTGTAGATAATTATAAGTTGCATACCATCTGCGAAAGTGGCAACTGTCCTAACATGGGCGAATGCTGGGGTGAAGGAACAGCCACTTTCATGATCCTTGGAAATGTATGCACCCGGAGTTGTACTTTTTGTGCCGTCGCCACCGGCAGGCCACCGGAATATGACGAGGAAGAACCCAAACGAGTTGCCGAGGCCATCAAGTTGATGGGTGTGAAACATGCAGTATTGACTTCGGTAAACCGCGATGAGCTGAAAGACCGCGGTGCTGAGATTTGGTACCAAACTGTGATGAAGATCAAGAAGATATCTCCCGATACCACTATCGAAACTTTGATTCCTGATGTGAAAAATAATTGGGACGCTCTTAACCGGATGATCAGTGCCGGACAGGAAGTGGTCTCCCATAACATGGAAACTGTGGAGCGGCTTTACCGCCGAGTGCGCCCACAGGCCAAATACTCCCGAAGCCTGGAACAAACACAAAAAACCAAAGACGCCGGAAAAAGAACCAAGTCTGGATTGATGCTTGGTGTAGGCGAAACCACTGACGAAGTTCACAAGGCCATGGACGACCTGGTAGCCCACGGTTTGGACATCCTGACTTTGGGACAGTACCTGCAACCGACAAAGATGCATCTCGAAGTGGCCGAGTTCATTCACCCTGATCAATTTGCCGCTTACAAAGAAGAAGGACTGAAGCGAGGACTGAAGTATATTGAGTCCGGCCCACTGGTTCGATCATCTTATCATGCAGAACGGCATGTGAATGTGCCGATTTAGGAGAGAAAAGAACAAAGAGTAGAGACAAAAGAGTTCTAATCCGTCTAAATTTCGAAGCCACAATAAACTTCTAAATTCATGATCAGGCTTTTTAACTAATTTGCCTGCATGTCTGCCGGTCAAATTTTTCTTGTAGTTGTTAGTGGCCTGGGTGTAATTCATGGACTCTTCCTTGCCATCTTCTTATGGATTTATCCTAAGGGAAATCCGACTGCCAATAAAATCCTTAGCCTGCTCTTATTGGTGCTTTCTTTTCGGATAGGCAAATCAGTATTCCTGGAGTTTGCTGAAAACCTGGATGCCAAATTTATATTTATCGGATTGGGTACTTTGATGGCCATCGGGCCACTTTTCTACCTCTACTGCCACGCCTGTGCCAATAAAAACCTCCGGCTTCAGCAAAAGCAACTCATCCATTTTATTCCTGCAATGCTAGGCATCGGCTTTGGGTTTTGGATCAGGGATTCACACCTCGAAACCCTTCCCATCCAGATTTTCGCAGTAATGTTTCTTAGTTACTATATGCATTACCTGGTGTACATCATAGTGGGCTACTCCTACGTCACCAGGCAAAAAGCGGCCGGTTTAAGCCCAACAACTTTCAACCTGTTGCGCCTATTGTTCTTTGGGCTGCTGGTGATATGGATTGCTTATGTGCTGAATTTATTTGATGAGTCAATTCCATACGTGGTTGGCCCGGTGCTTTACTCGGTGGTGGCCTATGTCATCAGCTTCATTGTCACACAGAAGGGATACATTCATAAAGTTGATCAGCTCAAGTATAAAACCACACCGGTTTCTGATGAACAAATGGACTATCTCTACGAAAAAGTTCAAAAGATGCTTTCGGAGGATCAGCAATACCGTGAACCTAACCTGACTTTAAAATCAATGAGTGAAGCCCTCAATGTCAGTACCCAGGTGCTTTCCATGGTGATCAACCAAAAAAGCCAGGTGAATTTCAACAGTTTTGTCAATCAATACCGGATTACCGAATCCATCAACCTGTTTAACAACAGCCAATACGATAACCACACGATTGCCGCGATTGCCTTCGAAGTGGGCTTCAACAGTATCTCCAGTTTCAACAAAGCCTTCAAAGATCAAACTGGCAAAAGCCCCATGGCCTACCGCCAGCAGTTGACGAAATGATCTTCTGCTCTGGTGAAATGATCATTTCGTAAGTTTTTACCATTCGATAGTGGTTGGTTTGCTGAGATTAAAAAACCAACAACTATGTCAAAAACAAAAAGAATTATCATGTGGTCATTGGTCTCGCTTGTGGGCCTGATCGGAATGACCTTCGCCTTTGGATTCTGGTTTATAAGCCTGATCCCGGCAGGTGAAGCAAGAAACGATTTAAAGAACACCACTCCTCAAGATCTTCCTTACCTGGCAGAAGATATCGTGCCATCACGGGGAAAGATACTGGCAGTGGTTACCAGCACTGATGTGATGGGGAGCAGTCAAAAATCGACGGGTTATGAATTGACTGAATTGTCACGGGCTTATTATGTGTTTCAGGCCAATGGGTTTGAAGTAGACGTAGCGAGTCCACTGGGTGGTGAACCGCCAGTTGTAATTGACGACGAAGATATGGGGCCTTTTGACTTTGCTTTTTTGAATGATGAATTAGCCCAATATAAAGCCAAAAACACCATCAGCATGGAAGACGTAAATCCTGAAGACTACCAGGCCATCTATTTTGTGGGTGGCAAGGGTGCCATGTGGGATTTCCCCCAGAATAAGAAAATCCAATCTATAGTTCGAGAGTATTACCAGTCTGACAAAGTGATCGGGGCGGTATGCCACGGACCGGCTGCCCTAGTGAATGTCACCCTCGATGATGGCAGTCCACTTCTGGCCAGTAAGACCGTAACCAGTTTTACCAATGCCGAAGAACTGTTTTTAATTCCTGAGGCGGAAGGGATCTTCCCGTTTTTGTTGCAAGACAAATTGGAAGAAAAGGGTGCCCGTTTCAGTGACGGCCTGATGTACCTTGAAAATGTTGCCCTTGATGGAAACCTGATCACAGGTCAAAACCCATGGTCCACATGGACGGTGGCCGAGGCCATGATCCGGCAGATGGGCTACACTCCGAAGAAGAGAATTAAAACACCGGAAGAAAATACTATTCGGGTGTTGATTACTTATGAACAGGAGGGATATCAGCCAGCGAAAGCTGAGATCGGAGATATTTGTTCGCAGCAAGAAATAATATTTAACCGAACACTCCTTGCCATGCACGGAATTGTGGCAGCCATGCAGTGGGAGATTGGTAAGTCAATTGATTTGATCAGCTTGCTCAGGTTTGCCAAATCAGCGGAGGCAAATTAGGAGATAAAAAAGCAAAGATTTGGTGCCGATATTAATTGGCATTCGTTTCATTCGGTTCAGGCATTCTGAGTACCGTAAAACTGTTCGTCATTCTGAGCGCCGCAAAGAATCCCATTAATCTTAACGGAAATGAGATTCTTCGCTCCACTTCATTTCACTCAGAATGACGAATACTGGTGCATTGGCTTTCCATAAAACGGAAAACCACACGCAAATCACACACACCACCTCATCTTTTGTCTTTCCTGCCTCGCCGACAGGCAGGGCTCTTACCTCTTTCATCTATTTCCACAGAAAACCTCCCGAGAGTGGATTTACGACCCTCAATTTTCAGATTGGTCAAAAACAGGATATAATCACCCTATACAGTCCGTATGAGTACATTTTTACTTAAATCACTCCGATTATAAAGGCCATTATTTGGCCATATTTTTTCATATTCCGTACCAATGGACAGATTGCTTTCAAATACACGATTCTAGAGGCGTTTAAAATGGGGTTTAGTTTTGTAAGTAACGTCGTAGTCTATGGTCGGGTCTAATTTTTTGCTTTTGCAAGCATCAAATAATTTTTGCTCTTGAAAAGAGTTATCTTTTCATTTAACGGTTTATTACATAATTTGTCGTCATCCAGCGAAGCGTGTCGATACGTTGATGAGTTTTAATAACATTTTACAAACCATTAAATTTCTCCCTACTTTTAGCTCTCCTAATAAAATCAGATAATGCCCAAGAATATCGTACTTATTGAATTGCACCAAGAGACGAACTCTTTTTCACAGGTGCCTACCACTCTAAGAGAATTCGAATCCCTGGCGTTATTCTATGGTGATGAAGTATTGACCAAAGGCATTATCCGTTACAGCAAGTTTCAATTAGCTGGATTTATAAACGCCGTGAAGCGACATGGCCAAGAGCGATTTCAGGTTATTCCCATAATTTCTGCCTGGGCTACCTCCGGTGGTCCCATTAGGGCTGATGTTTATCAGCATTTCTATGACTACATCATCGGAAAATTAAAAGAAGTCGATCAAATCGATGGGGTGTACATGTCCATGCATGGGGCAATGGGCGTACAGAGAATGCGTGACCCAGAATGTGATTTGCTTGGTGAAATTCGGGAAATGGTTGGAAATGAAATTCCCATCGGGGTCAGTTATGATTTGCATGCCAATATCACAAAAGAAAAAGTAAGGCTGGCCACTTTTATTAATGCCTACCACACCAACCCGCACCGGGATCATTTCAAAGTTGGCAGCAAAGCCGCCCGGTTACTCATGGACACTATCGACGGAAATGTGAAACCAACCATGGCATTCCTCAAAATGCCCCTGCTAAAAGGTGGCGGAATGACCATCGATTTCCTGAAGCCCATGAGGAAGATATTCGGTGCTGTAAAAAAGATGGAAAAGCGTTCCGGTGTATTGAGCGTTTCTAATTTTATATCTCACATTTGGCTGGATGATGAAGAAATGGGTTGGAGCTGCATCGCCGTAACTGACAACAATCCTGAATTAGCAGATGAATTGACCGAGGAGTTGGCCCACCTCAATTGGTCGGTCAGGGACCACAAACATCCTGAACCTATATCAGTGGAGGAAGCAGTGCAAAAACTCGGGGGAATGGCATGGAGGAGAAAGTTTGGGACCACAGTGTTTTGTGATACATCAGACATTGTTGCAGCAGGCGGCCCCGGAGAAAATACCCACATTTTGAATCATCTGATGCTGGAAGCAGCCCATTTCAGGTCATACATTCCACTGCGAGATCAGGAAGAGGTACAAAGGGTTTTCAATTCAGAAATCGGACAAGAAGTGGCCCTTGACTTAGGCCAAAAGTTAGAAAAAGACTACAATGCTTCAATTTCTTACAAAGGCACCCTTATAAAGAAATCCGAAACAGCTTTTGGCAAAACAGTGGTGGTGCGTCATGAAAATATTTTCCTGGTCCTCACCGAATTGCCCTGCCCGGCATTCAGTCCTAGTTTTTTCATTAGCTTGGGTTTGAGCCTTTGGAAAGCTGATATTGTAGTAGTCAAGAATTTGTTTCCCTTCCGGTTAATGTACAGTTTATACAACCGAAAAACCTTTAATGTAAGCACTGCCGGCACCACCGAACTGGATGTTTTTCGACTTAATTATCAAAAGATCCCACGCCCCATCTTCCCGCTGGATGATATGTTGGATTGGAAAGCGGTTTAAGGAAAATCTTCGGATTACATTTTTAGTCCTTTGTGTAACCTTGCGCTTCTCTGTGTAATAACCCTTCTTATTATCAAATTATGAAAGCTGCTTAATCCAGTTACTTGTCCGTGAAATCTTATCCGTAAAGATCCAATCATGATTTCTACGAATTTCTCTCTTCAGTGAATTCTTAGAGGCAATGAAGCCCACCCCGGTATTTATCTGTGATGACGAAAGTCTCCTTTTGGTTGATCGGGACAAGAGAAGATAGTGACCTGCTACTCCGGCACATTGTTTCTCAATTGCAAACTTTATGAATTTCCTAAATTTCAACTCCGCCACCGGTAAAAAACTATCATATTTCAAAAATTCAACTGACCTGAAATGATCCAAATCCAAAGAAAGAATATGGTAATCGACCTTTGACCTTAAGCCACTTAAGATATTAGAGAAAATTTGATTTTGCTCCTGATTTAGGTGGGTTTTAAGCTCAATCATCAAGTGAATTTTCTTACCACAAATCCTAACTACTTCCTCGAGGCTTGGAATATCGGGAATCTGGCTTTTTAAGTCTTCGAATCTTGACCTGGCAATTAGTATGTGCGGTTTATTGAACAGGCGCCCACAATGAGGATCATGATGGACTACCGGAATGTTGTCAGCGGTAAAATGAATGTCAATTTCAATTCCCCAAATATCATTTTCCAAACACCAAATAAATGAATCCAAAGTGTTTTCAATGATTCCATTTCCATGATATCCCCGGTGGGCCACAAGTTTTACATTCCCAATTTGATCTGGAGTCAATGCGGGCTGAGGCATCAGTTTAAAAATGAAATCAATTATGGATGTTAGGAATGACATGACAGACTTTACGCCAGTTCTACTACTAATTTAGTGGCTTCAGCCTTAAAAATTAATGGTTTTCAATCCCAAAAAATTTCACATTCTTCTTCAACTCCTCGAACTTCATCCGTTTGACGTCACCCAATCACTTTTAGAAATTTGACCTTATTATTCATATCTTTATTATTACAGAAAACAGTCAAATGGTGGAACGAATTACATTAAATCCAAATGTCTGCAATGGCAAACCAACAATTCGGAACATGCGGTTTACAGTAACGCAGCTTTTGGATTTATTAGCCGCTGGAATGTCTGAGAAAGAAATATTAACTGATTATCCATATCTAGAAAAAGCAGATATTAAGGCTGTCCTTCAATATGCTTCTCGAATTGCCAATACAAAGAACGTAATCCAAATTGCAACTTAAGTTTATAGTTGATACTCAACTGCCACCAGTTCTTTCCTCCTTTTTCGTTAGAAAAGGTATAGATTCTGTTCATACCACTCATCATCCTCAAGGCCAATTTATGAGTGATGATGAAATTCGTGCAATTGCAAGTAAGGAGTCAAGAATAATTGTTACGAAGGATAATGACTTTTTTGATTCGTTTTTTGTCTCTGAAAAGCACCCGAGGGTTCTATTTATTCAGATTGGAAACATAAAAAATAATGATCTGGTTGACCTTATTGATGATCGGTTAACAACCATAATTGAACAATTTGAAAGAGGATCAAGGTTTATCTCATTAAGTCGGGAAGATATGGTGGTCTATTGAAAAGCAAGAATTTTCTCATAAACTCCCAACAAACCCCACATTCTTCTTCAATCCCTCAAACTTGGTCCGTTTGACGGCACTCTTTTTAAAAACCTTCCGAAAAACCTCCTCCGTGATTTCCTGCCAGTCATTTTTGGTTATGGCTTCCAAATCAGGGTGAGGGGCAAAAGCAGGTTCTTGATGAGGCTGAGAAAACCGGTTCCAGGGGCAGACGTCCTGACAGATGTCGCATCCGAAAATCCAGTCTTCAAATTTACCTTTAACTTCTACGGGTATTTCTTCTTTTAATTCAATGGTGAAATAGGAAATACACTTTGAACCGTCCACTACATAGGGAGCCGGGATGGCATCGGTGGGGCAGGCATCCATGCATTTGGTGCAGGTGCCGCAATAATCGGGAACGGGGGAATCATATTCCAACTCAAGGTCGATAATGAGTTCCGCCAGGAAAAAGAAAGAACCTTTTTGTTTGCTGAGAAGTAAGCTGTTTTTGCCTATCCACCCGAGGCCGGCTTTTTGTGCCCAAACCCGTTCATGCACCGGAGCCGAGTCGACAAACACCCGTCCGTTTATCTCACCGATTTCATCCTGTAAAATTTGTAAAAAGGTTTTCAATTTTCGCTTAATCACGAAGTGGTAATCTTCGCCGTATGCGTACTTGGCAATTTTATAAGTGCCATTTTCGGCCAGGTCATTTGCGGGAAAATAATTGTAAGTGAGGGAAATCACCGATTTAGCACCGTCCACCAGTTTTGTTGGGTCAAGCCGCTTCTCAAAATGGTTGGCCATATAATCCATCTGCCCATGCATTCCCTGGTTCAGCCATTTTTCCAATCGGGGCGCTTCATCTTCAAGGTATTCTGCTTTGGCAATGCCGCAAAGATCAAATCCAAGTTTGACGGCTGTCTCCTTAACTAAATGTGAATGTTTTTGGCTGAAAGAGGGAGTCATTTGAGGGTAAAGATAAAAGACTAGTGATGACCGCCCTTGGTCTTTATTCTTACATCTTTGCTCTTTTGTCTAACAAAATTAATCAAAAAGTGAGGGCGTCTTTCCCGGAGGAGGCACACTCAAATGTTTGTACGCCAATTCTGTCGCTTCGCGACCGCGGGAAGTGCGCTTAATGTATCCCTCCTGGATAAGGAACGGCTCATAAACTTCCTGGATAGTTTCCCCTTCTTCTCCGCAGGCAGTGGCAATTGTCCCAATACCCACCGGTCCACCCTTGAATTTTTCAATAATGGTCGAAAGAATGCGGTTGTCCATTTCATCTAATCCGTTTTCATCTACATTCAGGGCTTTTAGTGCCATTTCGGCAATTTTCATTGTGACAACTCCATCCCCTTTTATCTGGGCGAAATCCCTGGTCCTTTTTAATAAATTATTTGCGATCCTGGGAGTGCCCCGACTCCTGCGGGCAATCTCAAATGCTGCATCATCATCAATTGGCGTTTCCAGAATCTTGGCCGATCGTTTAACGATGCCGGTCAGGATTTTTGCATCGTAATATTCCAAACGAGACGTGATACCAAAACGTGATCTCAATGGTGAAGTGAGCAACCCTGACCTTGTGGTAGCGCCAATCAGCGTAAACGGATTGAGGGTGATTTGTACTGACCGGGCATTTGGGCCCGAATCAAGCATAATGTCAATTTTGAAATCCTCCATGGCCGAATAAAGATATTCTTCCACCACGGGGTTCAACCGGTGAATCTCATCAATAAAGAGCACATCCCCGGTTTCAAGGTTGGTTAACAAACCTGCCAATTCACCGGGCTTGTCCAGCACAGGGCCTGAAGAAATCTTAATTCCGGACTGCAATTCATTAGAAATGATGTAGGAAAGGGTGGTCTTTCCCAATCCGGGTGGACCATGCAGCAATACG
>Ga0316189_10007366_pt1 | contig 10409 bp, 5 predicted proteins | sample LowCovwburrow_MG_FD_204930 | JGI IMG/M metagenome (GOLD analysis project Ga0316189, IMG submission 204930) | Coastal sediment microbial communities from Maine, United States - Lowes Cove worm burrow | ecosystem: Environmental > Aquatic > Marine > Coastal > Sediment | place: USA: Maine... | reverse complement strand
CTCGTGAATAGAAATTTTGTGAAGTACATGCAATATCAACCCAAATCGCCTTTGCTCAGGCATAAAATTCGTTTCACCAGACAGATTTTTCACCAAATTTGGATCGAAATCATCCAATTTTGATAATTCTCAGTTTTTGTGTTTACCCCCTCTGAATGTCGGTGACTTAGGTTCAAAAAGAGCGATTAAGAAGCAAAAATGACGCAACATAATAATTGGGACAAGTTCTTAACGTACATTTTTCCTCAAATGTGCAGGTGAGGCTATGAGGGACAGCCTCCTGATAACTTGCGACCCATTCTTCTAGCATATCAGGTTCAGGACGTTCTAATTCACGAGTTGGCTCATCTGGAAATAGGATGTTGAGATGATTATGAAGCTCATACTCAAAATTTCGTACATAACTGTCAAAGGCAGCATTCGCTTCAACACGAGTGCCGTCCAAGTACACTTCTTCACCCCAAACTAAACCCGCATCAATACATAATTGAACCACCTCTTCAAAAAAGCGGCGGAAAGTTGATAACCCATAGCGTTCACGAATCTTGGTCAGGGAACTATGGTCGGGGACTGTCTCATCTAAGTCATAGCCAATGTACCAGCGAAATGCGAGATTAACTTCAACTTGTCTCATTAATTGACGCTCTGAACGAAAGCCTTCAAACAGCATAATCAACTGTAGCTTGAAGAAAACAACAGGGTCAATCGAAGCCCGTCCATAGGGTACATAGAAATCCTTAACAATATCACGGACAAAACTAAGGTCTAATTTCGATTCCAAGCGCCGATAGAAGTGATTGTTCGGGACAAGGTCATCAAGGTATACCCGTGTATGAATCCTAAAGTCGCGGTCTTTAATCCCCATCATGGTAATTATCCTCCATTCCGGGATTTTACCTCACAAACGTAATTCTCTGTAATCTATTTTTCAACAGGCTGAGACCTTTCGTGAACCACCTGGTATAGATACCAGATACGTGCAAAAAGTACTGATAGAGATGAGTAAGAGATTAAGACACAGGCAAAAGAGGCTCATCAAGCTGGATATCTGGCGGATCCTGATCCATATCCAGATAGTACAGGCCGAAGCGTCGAATATGCTTGGTCAAATAAGGACTCAGATGGGAAATCATCTCCGGGGTGATTGTATAGCCTTCCCTCGCTAGGCCTCTCAAAATATGAGTAATATCCACTGCATTTTGTAGAATCACAGCGTTTGCCATGACATCCATATACTTAATGCGCTTCTCCTGTTCAATGGGATCATTGGTGGTGATGGTGCCATGTTCGCCAATGACAAACCACTTGGAAAATTTGTTATATGCTTCAATGCGAGTGGTAGCAGCCTGAACCTGTCGTCGCATATCTTCATCAGATACATAATCCAGCAGAAAAGCAGTTCGTATCACACGTCCTAACTCGCGAAATGCAAGATAAAGCCGATTCTGACGACTAAAAGTACTCAGTTTACGCAAGATCATGGAAGGCATAAGTTTACCAGCGTGAATAGAAAGAACCACCTGCATAATCTCTTTCCAGAGTGACTTAATGAGAGTCCAGTTGATATTGGCATTAAAGATGGGGTCGATATCGGGGTAATGTGCTTTTGGATGTGGACGGTAAAATTTCAAATGCTTCCAATTACGGATACGTGGCATCAGCTTAATTCCCAGCATATGAGATAAGCCAAAGACCGGTTCATTTTGTCCCTGTGTATCAGCGTGAAGGGTATCTGGTTGGATATCAGAAGTATTTTTCAGAAGCCCATCAATGATATAAACAGCTTCCCAGACACCACAGGCAATAAAGTGACTAAAAAGTGCAATATAGGTATCACTCACATGATGATATGCAATGCCACCATAACCCCCATATCGAATATGGCGCTCGGCAAGTAGATTATTTCGATATAAATCAAATTGCGTGCCATCTGCTACAGCAGATGTGTTTGTTCCCCAGAAGTTCGGTAGATCAAGTCGTTTGTAGTGGTGGATGATGTCACGGATAATTGCATCTAATTTTTCGGTGTCAATATGCCGCCGATTAATCTGCGAGATGATTCGAGGTGAGATCTGAAAATGTTGTAGATGTCTCGCGGTCTGTGCCGGTCCAAGATTTGAGGTATAACAAAACAAGGTAATCAAATAGCGTTGCCGGGCATCCGGGAATTTGGCATCACTGCCTGATGCATGAGCAAAGTGTCGGGACAGATGAAGCCAGTGTTCAAGATTAGTCAAGATATCTAGTGTTGATCGTGAGGGCATTCGCTTCAGAAGTGCATCCTGTAACACCTTAAAGCCTGCAGGTGCGAAACGGCGCTTGCTTCGCTTGAGAGTCGGTTCTCCTTTTTCATCAAAGTGAAATAGCGTATTTTGAGGGAAGCGATCATCAGCCTTTCGAGCCGCCTGATGCAAGAAATTTTTGAGATACTTGATAAAGTCATCAGGATTATCCGGGATACCAAGCCTTTTACAGTAGGGCTGTAAGATGGGAAGACATTCTTCCCATGTTAGAAGTTGCGTTCGATAATCTGCATAGTCTTCTGAGCCAGCAACGAAAAAATCACCGGCTTTGAGCGCATTAGCAAGATAGGAGAATAAACAGACTTCAAGATGCTGCCGTTGATACCATTGCTGTCCGTCCATATTCCGAATGATGATTTTGTGCCATTTTGGATTAGCAAATGAAATTGGAAAAGTTGCAGGAATCCATTCATCTTTGATATCCTGTGCCGATGCCAGCCAGAGTAATGCATTTTTCAAAGTTTGATCTTGAATAGTTGGTCGTATCACGAGTGTGTTGAGCATTTCCAATAATGAGCGTCGATGAGATTTGTAAAAACGATGGAGTAAGAGATAGTAGTTGTCATCATGATAGGCAGCTACTGCTTCATAATCTTCATATAGATGTTCAATATCTCCTGCCTGTGTCAGTATGTGCCGAACAGTATGTCCGAGAGAGGTATCTTCCTCTGTCACACGGGTTTGATAGACAATTTGACCATAACGATCAATCATATCTTCAACCATCGCCCGCTGCTGTTTGCGGATAGTAACCAGCAAGTCTTTTCCTGACTGATGTGCTTTATTTAAGCGCTTGATGAAAATCTCAATCAACTGGTCACGAACGCCTACTCGTGCCTGGTGAAGTAAACACATTAGAAGCGTCTGTTGCCGTAAAGAATTCATATCCTTGATTTCGTATAATTCTAAGGCATAAGCCTCAGCGGCAAATCGCCGGATTCGTTTATCGGATACAGGTTGCAAAATATCATGTGTGTTTGTGTTAATGATTTGATCGAGCCAGTGAAGATGTTTAATCATCCGTCGCATCTCGGTCAATTTAGCTGGTCCTGCTGCGAGTTTAAGCCGGTTAAAATCACTAAGGATCTGTTCGGGTTGGACCTGAAACAGAGCTATAAGTTGCTGTTTCTGAGCTACAGTCAAACGCTCATCAATACGCTTGTAAATATATTGGTTGAGCTTACGACGCAGGTGAGCGACCAGACGATTTATGGTGCTATAAGCAGGCAAAATGAAGCGTTGCCGGATGAGTTCTTCCAGAGCGACATTAATTAGATCTGCCGGATTGTCCATGGACAGTGCCGCTTCTTGGACTGCTTTAGTTGCAACAGATTCTCCCCCATCACCATAAGGGCGAATCTTAAGATAATCGCGTACCAGATGATAATACCGGTAGCGTTTTTCGCGGGGCAGGCTCTTAAGGTCAAGTTCAACAGGTTCTGTTAATTGTTGGGCTATATATGAAATAATGCTCTCCGAGATATCCGCAGGTTTAGGAAAATATCCCAGATGTTGAACAACTTTGAGAAGGATTATTAATTGCCCGGTAGCTTGAGGATGCCTCGTATTTTCCATTGCCCATAGGAGTTCAGTAGCATCGGGTTGATAGGATGTTTCTAACTCTTTCAAACTTAACGTAGCTTTGAAACGAGGGTAAGCTGTTCTCTCAATTGCCGTCATAGTAAAAATCGATTTGCTTAAAGCGAATAAGTGGTGCTAAAATATATCTACTAAATAAAATTAGTAGATATTATTCTGCCTTAAAATGGCATTTATGTCTACTAATGATGGGAATAAGCCCTGAAAATAATGTCTACTAAGGGATGTAGAAAGCAAAAAAGTCGTGTACAAGCAAAAGCCATCACCTGATTTGTCTATCAGAGCTGAACAGTCTCTGACAGATTATGAGCATTATTTGCGTCACGAACAGGATTTACGTCAGCTCACCATTCGAGATTATCTCAGTGATTTGCGCCTCTTTATGGCATGGTGCGAACGCGACTGGGCAAAAGAGGTTAACCCGCTTGAATTTATTCCTCAACATGTAGCTACACCAACCATTATCCGCTATAGGGATTACCTCCAGGGTGACTTAAAACGCAAACCTGCAACAATTAATCGTTATCTGATGAGTATCAAACGCTACTTTTCCCGGGCATTATCTCAAAAATTGATTGCACGCGATCCATCTATTGTTGTCAAAATGATTGCTGAAACAACACGCCCACCATCCCACATGACTGATCTGGAAGAAAATAGGCTAATCACAGCCGTCACTGAAGGCAGGAGTTTACGGGATAGGGCACTGATCATTACGATGTTGCACACAGGATTGAGGCTTGGTGAAGTTTGCAAACTCAAGTGGCATGATCTGGTGATAGGAGAGCGTAGTGGCTATGTCAAGGTGACAGGCAAAGGGAATAAATATCGGGAAGTGCCCTTGAATGTAACGGTTAGAAACGCAATTCGAGAATATCAAGAGAATCTTGATTTAGAATCCGAATACGTTTTCATCTCACAGAAGACCCGCAAGAATTTAACCCGGAGGGGGGTTAGTTTTGCCATCAAAAAATATGCCCGCAAAGCTGGAATACCAGATCTTAAACCACATGACCTGCGGCATCGCTTTGGTTATCGCATGGCAGTGAATGTGCCCATTCACCGTTTAGCTCAGATTATGGGACATGATTCGCTTGATACGACCATGATTTACATTCGAGGGACTCCAGGCGACTTGCAACAAGCTGTTGAGAGTATTGCTTGGGAGTGATACTTCCAAGGTTCATAATCAGATATATTCAATAAAAATTTCATATCAATTACCGAAATAGCGAATCGTCTACTCATCTCTATCATTACTTTTTGCACGTATCTGGTATCTATACCTAAAAAGCTATAAAGAACCTATAAAATCCCATCGGTGCAAACTGCACGTACCTCGAACCTAAGCCAAGCTTCATGGAAATATCTCTCAAATGATGTAAGATATAGTTATACAAGAAAAGTTTATATTGTAATATTACTATTTGAAGTGAATAGCTTTCTGCTGGAAACGATCGGCTGCTTCCCAATCATATTGTGAAATGGAATAATCAAAATGAATGTATTTGTAAATCTCAAGAAAATCCTACCTCTGTTTATCATTCTGTTGCTTCTATCTTCATCCCAACTGGCTTATGCCCAAAATGATGATGAAGCTCCCAATCTTGTCTTCACCCACCTTTCGCCAGAAGATGGACTTTCCGACACTAGGATTATGGTTATATTGCAGGATCATCAGGGCTTTATGTGGATTGGCACACAAAGAGGCGGGCTAAATCGCTATGATGGCTATGAATTCACCGTTTACAAAAGTGACCGTGATGATGAAAGCAGTATCAGCAACAATTTTATCTGGTCAATGTTTGAAGACAGTCAAAATAACCTGTGGGTAGGAACCAATGGTGGTGGATTGAACCTCTATGATCGTGCCACTGACAGTTTTATCCACTATCCCATTGATGAGTCTGGTGTTCCCTATTCCAATATTAAAACAATAGCCGAAGATGCAGATGGTACGCTGTGGCTAGGTGGTAGCAGTGCCAGCGGATTCAGCAAATTCAATCGGGAGACAGGAGAATTTTTCCACTATCAACTAGAAGAAGGTGATGATGGTGTTAGAGATATTCATCAAGATAGGGAAACAGGTTTGTTGTGGTTGGGAACATATGACCATGGCATCCTGCTTTTTGATAGTGAAACAGAAGAATTTGTTGAGAATTACCCCTCCATCCTTAATGACACTACCACCCTGAGTAGTAATTTCATCCACCAGATTACACAACGCTCTAATGGTGATTTGTGGGTTACAACAGATGATGGCTTGAATCGCTTTAACAGAGAAACAGAAACATTCACACGCTATGCCAACAACCTGGATGACCCTAGCGGCCTTAAATTCGGTGCGAATATGTTTGAAGACAGTCACGGTCGTTTTTGGGTGACAGGTGGTGGCAGAGGGCTAAATCTATATCATCCAGATAGCGATACATTTACCACCTACGTTCATGATCCCGACGACCCTAACAGCCTCAGTGCTAATACCATCTATATTCTGTCTGAAGATGCCAGCGGCGCGCTGTGGGTAGGTGTCAATGGCGGAGGGGTGAGTAGAGCAAGCGGTGAACCGCCCAAATTTAATCTCTACCGTTCCAGCCAGAACAATCCTGATAGCCTCAGCGGCAATGGTGTCAGATCCCTATATGCTGCCGACAAAAACGATATCTGGATAGGTGCAAACGGGCTAAATTATTTTGACGGTCAAACTTTCACCCGCTACCTGCATGACCCCGACGACCCCACCACCCTCAGCCACAATCTAATTAATACCATTGTCGAAGACCCCCGGGGCGGCTTATGGATTACCACAGACAATGGCCTAAACTATTTTGATGGCGAAAAATTTACCAGATATATGCATGACCCCGATGATCCAGATAGCATTGGCGGCCCCATATCTGTAGGAGCCTACCTAGATGACCGGGGCGGCCTGTGGATTGCCCTTTACAGTGTGGGTATGGATTACTTTGACGGCGAAAAATTCATTCATTTCAGACCCGACGATGACTCTGGCTTAACCTCCAGGTGGCCCTATCTTATTATCGAAGATGCGTATGATGCAAATCGGGTTTGGGTGGCCACCTTTGGCGGCATCATAGAGATTGACCTGGAGACACAGGTCTTTACCGATATTTTCCCCACCGAAGAGCTACTGGAAATCGTACCGTCTAATCAGTTTATAAACCTGTATCAAGACGACAGTGGCTTATTGTGGGTTGGCGGCGGGGAATCGGGCTTGATGCTTTTTGACCCCGACACGCAAGAAGCTGTTAAACACTACACCACAAGCGATGGCTTGGCAGATAACAGCGTCAGTAGTATTGTTGGCGATGAGCATGGACAATTGTGGGTGACTACCCAGAACGGATTATCCCAATTCGATCCGCAAACTGAGACTTTCCGCAACTATTATGTCGCTGACGGACTGCAAAGCAACCAATTCACCAGCGGTACTATTGCGCCAGACGGGCAGATTTTTGTAGGCGGTCCCAATGGCTTAAATGCCTTTTATCCCGAGCAAATTCAAGACAATCCCACTGTGCCACCGGTAGTCCTAACGGATTTTGAGCTATTCAACCAATCGGCTGTCATCGGAGCAGACGATTCACCCTTGCAAAAGTCGATAAACTCCGTTGATGAACTGGTTTTATCCTACGACCAATCCGTCTTCACCTTTGAATTTTCAGCCTTGAACTATAGCGTACCGGAAAGAAATCAGTATGCCTATATGATGGAAGGCTTTGACGACGATTGGCGTTTCACGACCTCAGACCGTCGATTTGCCACCTACACTAATTTAAATCCCGGCAATTATACCTTTCGTGTCAGAGCTTCGAACAACGACGGGTTGTGGAATGAAGACGGCGTGTCATTACCGATCACTATCACGCCTCCCTGGTGGCAAACATGGTGGGCATATATTGCTTATGCCTTAGCTGGCATTGCCAGTATTTTCGCTTTTATCACCTGGCGTACCCGCAGCGTCACACAGCGCAATGAAATGCTCCAGAGTCAACTTGACGAACGCACCCGTAGCCAGGCAGAAAAAGAACACCTCTTATCCGAAGTGCAAGAGCAGGCGACCCGTGTCCAGAGTATTATGGATACCGTACCCGAGGGCGTCATGTTGCTGGATGCGGACTACCGGGTGGTGGTCGTCAATCCCATCGCGAAGCAAACACTACCCGTTATCGCGGGGGTCTCTTCTAATGAAGTCGTGACTCATCTCGGGGATCGAAGCCTGGTTGATTTGATTACTTCACCGCCGGAAGGGCTTTGGCACGAAGTGAAAGTTGAGGGCACTCCGTCTCAGTATTTTGCTGTTATTGCGCGCTCGATTGATGAAGGTGTCTCACTCAAGAATTGGGTGGTCGTCTTCCGCGATATTACAATCGAACGCACCCTCCAGGAGAAAGCAGCTTCACAGCAACGTCTTGTATCTATCGGACAATTTGCCGCCGGAATCGCGCACGATTTCAATAACATGTTATCGGTCATCATCCTCAATGCCGATATGCTCAATCGCTATGCAGATTTAGATAGCCGATTTAAGAAAAAGGTTGAGAAAATTTCTCTACAAGGGCGGAGTGCCAGTCATCTCATCCAGCAAATTCTGGATTATAGTCGTCAGACAGTCATGGAACGCCATGCGATTAATCTATCAAAATTGCTATCCGAGCAAGTCGGCTTAATCTCACAGATTCTCCCTGAAAATATCCAGCTCATTATGGAGGCTGAGGACGGTAAATACCCGATCTATGGTGATCCGATCCGTTTTCAACAAATCATCATGAACTTGATCGTTAATGCCCGCGATGCGATGCCCGATGGCGGACAAATCGACATCAATCTATCAACAATCAGAACAACGGAGACCGAAAAACCATTTGAACTCCTAACAGCGGGTCAATGGGTCACGCTTACAGTCCGGGATACAGGGACGGGAATTCCAGAAGATATGTTGCCACGCATTTTTGAACCCTTTGTGACCTCAAAGCCGGTTGGCAAGGGAACAGGTTTAGGTCTTGCACAAATTTTCGGTATTGTGAAGCAACATAATGGTTATATTGATGTTCAAACAGAGATGAATGAGGGAACAAGCTTTATGCTCTATTTTCCTAAATATGATGGGAATAATGTTCAACTACCGCTCAAAGTTGAAACAGGTGACATCCGTAAGGGCAACGGTGAAACGATCTTACTGGTGGAAGATAACTTCTCTTTACAAGAAGCACTTTTGGAGAGTTTAGAGAACCTGAATTATCAGGTTTTAGTCGCATCTGATGGCAAAGAGGCGGTTGCCGTCTGGGAGGCGCATCGACAAAAGATTGATATTGTCGTTTCTGATGTTGTGATGCCAATCATGAGTGGTATTTCACTATTCAATGCCTTGTATGAGCGGGGAGCTAAGCACGCGTTCATCTTTATAACGGGGCATTTGTTAGGTCATCATGATGAATTACGATTAGAGGAATTCCAGGGACGTGGACGGGTCGAGTTATTAGGGAAACCGATTGACCTCGTAGAACTGTCCAATCTAGTTGCACAACTCTTAGATGAGGATCATGAGGGATAAAAATCTGAGGATAGACACGATCATGATAAGGGGCATCCGGGTTGAGTGATTGAGAGTACAAATCGCTGTTCTGCTTGTCCCTGTCGCCTTGTGACCTGGTTCTGTTGCAAAAAATATGACCATGAATTATCCTGTTGTAGGCTGACTAAATTCATGCAAGGGATCGTGTAGTTCGATGGAAAACGTATTCAAATGGCATCATTATGAAGGTGAAATCATCCTGTTATGTGTGCGCTGGTATTTGCGTTATTCTCTGAGTTATCGTGATTTAGAGGAAATGATGTCAGAGCGCGGATTAAGTGTGGTTCATACTACGATTTACCGTTGGGTTCAACGTTTTTCACCGGAATTGGAAAAGCGGATGCGACCTCATTTGAAGAAGAGTAATGATTCTTGGCGGGTTGATGAAACCTATGTGAAGGTGCGCGGCAAGTGGATGTACCTCTATCGTGCCGTGGATTCGCAAGGTCAAACGCTTGATTTTCTGTTGAACCAGACTCGCAGTAAACGGGCTGCCAAGCGCTTCTTTCGAAAGGTTTTAGGTCAGTCACATGTGAGCCATCCTAGTGTGATTACAGTCGACAAAAATGCTGCTTATCCAGGGGCGGTTGCTGATCTCAAAGAGGATAAGTTGCTATCTGAGAAGAGCCAATATCGGGCGAGCAAGTATCTGAATAATATGATTGAGCAAGACCATCGCTTCATCAAACGACGAGTCAAACCGGGATTAGGGTTCGCCTCATACCAAACGGCTTGGCGAACCTTACAAGGTTACGAAGCAATGAATATGATTCGTAAGGGGCAAGTTACGGGAGCAGAAAAACACAACATTCAAGCACAAAATCAGTTCATCGCGGAGCTTTTTGGTCTAAGCGCCTAAACTCAAATCACAGCTTGTGTTTTCTTTGCCTACAACTTTTTTCTACACATTC
>Ga0316189_10007365_pt1 | contig 10409 bp, 10 predicted proteins | sample LowCovwburrow_MG_FD_204930 | JGI IMG/M metagenome (GOLD analysis project Ga0316189, IMG submission 204930) | Coastal sediment microbial communities from Maine, United States - Lowes Cove worm burrow | ecosystem: Environmental > Aquatic > Marine > Coastal > Sediment | place: USA: Maine... | reverse complement strand
CTGAGCAAACGCATTTGAACTAGATGCGCCTAAGATCACCAACAACATAATAAGACTCTTTTTCATCAATCTTCTCCTATTCTCATATCTTCTAAATTAATTACTTGACGGGGAAAATCGATTAATCAAAATTTCCCCCTGTGAACACGCGGTCATCACCGCTTTAAATTTGTCTTGGGCCGACCCATCGGCAAGCGACGGATCGACTAACACTGACTGTATCTCACTTATTTCAGCTGTCGACAAAGACCCTGCACTGGCATTCTGCCCGGCACCCAACTCGCTGGCCAAATACATGCTCAACACCATATCGCTATTGCATGCCAACTCTAAATCTTGTGCCTGTGCAGAACTTAGCCAGAATAGGCCCGCGACCATGGCCATCATCGTGTACTTTTTCATTGTCCAAATCTCCGTAATGATAAATAAAGGGAGTGAGTAATTTCAGTCCCTTAAATAGTGTCTCCTTGATGATTAGCACCTTGCTTGCACCGGAATGGCAAGACCTACATTTAACCATCACATCACCGCACCCGATATGCCAGACAAACAATGTTAACGCGAACCGTACTACGTATCACTATGTCTCACGCTGTACCCAAAGGGCATAAATTACGGCGCGTTTTTTTATGGTACTCATTCACAAACCGATTACAAGAACCACAATAATCAAATTAACAGCCAATATTTTTATTCCACAGTAACCGACTTGGCCAAGTTACGCGGCTTATCAATATCAGTGCCTTTGATTAGCGCAACATGATACGCCAGTAATTGCAATGGAATTGTGTAGATCACCGGTGCAATATAATTATTCACTGGGGCGACTTTTAACACCATGGTTTCGTCGTCTGACTCAAGGCCTGAGTTTGCATCTGCAAACACGTACAACTTGCCGCCGCGTGCTCGAACTTCTTCGAGGTTCGATTTTAACTTTTCGAGCAGCTCGTCGTTAGGTGCTACCGCAACGACAGGCATGTCTTCATCGATTAGGGCAAGCGGCCCATGCTTCAATTCCCCTGCGGCATAGGCTTCAGCATGAATGTACGAAATTTCTTTTAACTTTAGCGCGCCTTCTACCGCAATCGGGTAATGTGCTCCGCGACCTAAAAATAAGGTGTGATTTTTATTGGCAAAATGCTTTGACATAGCAATGATGTCGCCCTCAAGATCCAAAGCATTTTCGATCTGCTGAGGCAGGCTGCGCAGTTCTTGCACAATCTCGGCTTCTAATGCGTCACTGCTTTGTCCGTCACCAATACGTCGACGACGTAAGCATATCGCTAGCATCAATAGCGTCACCAATTGAGTGGTGAATGCCTTAGTGGAGGCTACCCCGATTTCGCGACCGGCGTGGGTAAAAATGGTCAAGTCACTGGCACGCACTAGTGAGCTTTCGGGTACGTTGCAGATGCACAGGGTATTGGTGTAACCGAGTGTTTTGGCCATCTCCAGAGCCGCCATGGTATCCAGCGTTTCGCCGGACTGTGAGATAGTGACGAATAGTGTGCCTTCATTTACCACATGCTTGCGGTAGCGATATTCGCTGGCAATCTCAACATCACACTTAATGCCGAATTCTTCAAACCAATAACGCGCCACTGAGGCGGCGTTGTAACTTGTGCCGCAGGCAATAATTTTAATCTCTTTGGTCTTGTCGAATATCTCTCGAGCATTCTCACCAAACGGCAATTCTAAAACGCTATCCGACCCGAGACGCCCTTCCAAGGTCTCGGTAATCGCCCTAGTTTGCTCATGAATTTCTTTTTTCATGTAGTGCGCGTAACCACCAAGTGCCGTTTCTTCATCGCTCAAGGTACTGATGAGTATCTCGCGCTCGACTGCGGCGCCACTGGCGTCAAAAATCTCGACCGTGGTGCTGGTGATTTTAGCGATGTCGCCGTCTTCCATCACCATGTATCGTTTAGACACGGGGATTAATGCCGACATATCGGAGGCGATAAAATTCTCACCGTCGCCCAAACCAATCAGCAATGGTGAACCGCTGCGTGCGGCGATCAATAAATCGGGCTCTTGCTTGGATACCACACCCAAACCATAAGCGCCATCAAGCTCTTTGACCGTGGTCTGCACTGCGTGCAATAAGTCCTGGCCTTGCTGCATATGCCAATCAATTTGATGCACGATAACTTCGGTGTCGGTCTCAGAGCTAAATGGAAAGCCTCGCTCTTTTTGCACGCTACGCAGCTCATTATGGTTTTCGATAATGCCGTTATGGACTACCGCAACCTGCGATGAACTGGTATGCGGGTGAGCATTATTTTCTGCCGGGCGACCATGGGTGGCCCATCGAGTATGGGCGACACCTGTCATGCCGGCGACTCCATCACAGATATTCTCAAGATTAACGACTCGGCCAACGCTGCGGCGCAAGTCTAGCTCATGATTAGCATCTACCACGGCTAAACCGGCAGAGTCATAGCCACGGTACTCAAGACGTTTTAGTCCATCAATCAGGGTCGGTGTTACATCACGGTTTGCTACCGCGCCTACTATTCCACACATAGTATTTCCTAAGTCTAAAAAATCGTCTAACTAGCGTGCCTTGGTCGGTCGCGTCCAGCCATCAATTTGTCTTTGTTTGCCACGGCTAATCGCAAGCTTGTTCGCCTCGACCTTTGTAGTAATTGTTGAACCTGCTCCAATAGTTGCGCCGTCTTCAATTTCGACGGGCGCTACCAACTGACTGTCAGATCCAACGAATACGTCTTTGCCAATGGTTGTTTTATGTTTGTTCGCACCGTCGTAATTACAGGTAATTACGCCAGCACCGATATTTGTATTACTGCCGACTGTGGCGTCACCAACATAGCTTAGGTGATTAACTTTAGCGCCAACGTCGAGCTGCGCATTTTTAGTTTCGACAAAATTGCCTATTTTCACTTTTTCAGCCAACTTCGTACCAGCGCGTAGGCGAGCGAACGGCCCGACGTTTACATGAGCGCCTAACTCTGAGCCTTCGATCACGGTGTTCGGATGTACCGTGACATTGTCGGCCAAGATGCTATCGATAATTACACAATTTGGAGCAATGTATACGTTTCGACCAATTCGCACCCGACCTTGCAGCACAACGTTAACATCAATCACGCTATCGGAACCAACTTCAACGTCACCGCGAATATCAATTCGTGCCGGGTCCATAATGGTGACGCCATCGTTCATCAGTCGCTCAGCCTGCTCGGCTTGAAATAATCGCTCAACTTGAGACAACTGCAGCCGACTATTAATGCCAGTCACCTCAGTATTGTTTTCAGGATGCAACGCGGCGACCGGATTACCAGCGGCATAAGCGATGCTAACAACATCGGTTAAATAGAATTCTTGCTGTGCATTGTCGTTACTAACTTGGCTCAACCAAATTTTCAATTGCTCTAAGTCAGCACAAATGATGCCAGAGTTAATCTCATTTATTTTACTTTGCTCTGAATCTGCATCTTTTTGCTCGACAATACCGCTAACCGAACCGCTTTCATCACGCGTAATTCGCCCCAACCCAAACGGGTCGTCAACCAAGGCCGTCAACAATGCCAATGGTGAGCTATTCATTGCGCTGACCATGGCGCTCAGGGTACTAGATCTAATTAGGGGCACATCAGCGGTCAGCATTAATACGTTGGCACTGTCACCATCAGGGTCACTCGAGCCATCAATAAACGGCAGTGCTTGGGACACGGCATGGCCAGTACCCAATTGTTCAGTCTGCTCAACCCAATTTAGTCGTTGATTGCTGGCATGTTCAGCGAAGCTATCGATAACGAGGTCTTTACCATGGCCGACCACAACGTGAACCTGCACTGGCTTTAGTTCCAAGGCGCTGTCGATAACATGACCTAACAAACTTTTACCGGCAACCTGATGCAGCACTTTGGGCAACTCAGAACGCATACGACTGCCCTTGCCAGCGGCTAAAATCACGACATGCAATGGTTTATTGCTCATATAAATGACTAATTGATTAAAACAAAATTTTTTATGGCCTGATTCTATCAAACTCAGTCGCGACTAACGAGACAAAAAAGCCGCATAGCTGGTTGCGCGCGTTATAATCATGTAATGACTGATTTAAAAAAAATAGCCTATACCGTTGGAGAGCCCGCCGGAATCGGAGCAGAATTAATTCTGCAATTGGCACAATCCCATAACGTAGACGATTTAATCGTAATTGGCGACCGTCGCCTACTTGAGAAACGTGCCCAACAACTTGGCATTAGTATACCTGATGGGCTCGAAATTTTAGATACGCCGATTAGTAATATAGAGGTAACTGGGCAGGCAGACACGGCCAATGTTAGCGGTGTTATGAATATGCTCAACCTCGCTATTGATGGCTGCCTATCAGGAACTTACTCGGCAATGGTCACCGGCCCATTACATAAAGGGGTTATTAACGACGCGGGCCTGGCTTTTTCTGGTCACACCGAATATCTAGCCGAGCGTACCGGCGGATTTAAACCAGTGATGCTATTGGCCACCTCAAGCTTAAGAGTCGCTTTGGTCACCACGCATTTACCGCTCAAAGATGTTAGCGCGGCTATTAGCCAAGAATTGGTGATTGAGATCTGTGAGATTGTTGACCGCGAGCTACGCTCAAAGTACGGCATCAGCAAACCTCGCTTATTAGTTTGCGGACTTAATCCGCACGCCGGCGAAGGCGGCCACCTCGGCATGGAAGAAATTGAGGTCATCACACCAGCGCTTAATAGCTTAAGAAGCAAAGGCATCGATGTAATCGGGCCGCTACCAGCCGACACTTTGTTTACTCCCCAATATTTAGCAAATGGTGATGTCGCGATCGCCATGTATCATGATCAAGGCTTGCCTGTGCTGAAGTCTCAAGGCTTCGGTAGTGCCGCTAACATCACCCTAGGCTTGCCAATAATTAGAACCTCAGTCGATCATGGTACCGCGTTTGATTTAGCTGGTACTGGTTCGGCCGATATCGGCAGCTTATTAACCGCCCTGAGTGTTGCACGTGAAATGGCGCAAGCGAAATCACATTAACGGCCCAAGCCAAACGAGATTAACATCATGAATAAATTTGCCGCACCACGGAAATCGCTGGGTCAAAACTTCCTCCAAGACCCAAACATCATCAGTAAAATTGTTGCTAGCCTGAATATCACCAAAAACGACACTGTAGTAGAAATAGGCCCTGGCCGTGGCGCATTAACTGATTTAATAATACCTCAAGCAGGCCATACACATTTGATTGAGTTTGATCGTGACTTAGTCGTTCACTGGCAAGATAGAACCAGCTCTATCAAAAACTTAACGGTGCATGGCGTCGACGTTATGCGCTTTGATTTGCATGAGATCATTGGCACTACTGACCGCAAAATAAAGGTAATTGGCAACCTGCCATACAACATTTCAAGCCCAGTGTTGTTTCATTTAATGAACTACGCCGAGCACATTGAGCATCAGGTGGTGATGCTGCAAAAAGAAGTAGTCGAGCGAATGGCGTCGGGGCCCGGCAGTAAGCAATATGGCCGACTATCGGTAATGTTGCAGCAACGTTACGATATCGAAAACTTATTTAAGGTGCCGCCGACCGCCTTCTTTCCTGCCCCAAAAGTTGATTCAGCGATCGCTCGGCTTACTCCTTTAGCCAGCATTCCTTTCCCCGTAACGAACCAAGCCGACTTTGAAAAGATCGTCAAGCAGGCATTTAGCATGCGTCGCAAAACCCTGAGAAACAACCTTAAAGGCTCAATTGACTCAGAACAAATCGAGTCCCTTGGTATTAATCCAGGCGCGCGAGCTGAGACGCTTGGCGTTGCCGATTTTGCTGCGTTAAGCAACTTGTTCACTAAGTTACCCAAAACTGCATAGTATTTAGGTCTTTCTGAGCAAATTGGGCTTGAATTGGCCTAACCTTTACCCTATATTCTTTCGCCCTGAGTCATGAATTCGCGCCAAATCACGAATTCGATCCTCTAATATTAGGAATAAATCATGAAAGCAGACATCCATCCAGCGTACGGTGACATCAAAGTAACTTGTGCATGCGGAAATACATTTGAAACAGGTTCTACACTAGGCAAAGATCTACGTGTTGAAATTTGTTCTGAGTGCCACCCATTTTATACTGGCAAACAGAAGGTAATGGACACAGCCGGCCGCGTTGGTCGCTTTAAGAGTCGTTACGGTAAAAAATAAGTTTCTCTTCTATAGAGTTAACTTTCTCAGCAATGAGATTAAAAAGGCGCTCTTTTGCGCCTTTTTTTATGCCTGCATGATTGGTAATGAGCAGGCATAAATTGATATGGACTTTAAATATATAAATTTTCATATATACATATTTGCATATATTAAATAGAATATCGCCGAGCGCAAATAAAGTAATGCAATAGCGGTAACACATGAACCCATTAACATTGTTCAAATGTCTTTCAGACGATACACGACTTCGATGTGTGCTGCTGATCAAAGACCAAGGAGAGCTTTGCGTCTGTGAACTAATGCAAGCATTGGCACAGATTCAACCGAAAGTATCACGCAACTTAGCTCAGCTAAAAAATGCCGGCGTGCTGTTATCTAAAAAACAAGGGCAGTGGGTCTACTACCGTTTGAACGATGAGTTAGATGCTTGGGTTAATGATCTACTAAACACCAGCTTAGAAGGTTGCCCCAACTTTTTAGCTGAAAATCTGCGCAACTTAAACAACATGGGCGACCGCCCTCAACGTGCATCGCTATGCTGCTGATGCGTTTGGACAAAATCTTCAAAAATTATAGCGATCAGTCACAGACCACCAACATCCAATTTAGTATTCCCAACGCTTAAACCAATATGACCACAAAAATAGGCATCAATGGCTTTGGCCGTATCGGCCGATTGACCTTGCGCATCGTATCGCAATGGCAAGACTTCGAGTTTATCGCTATCAACGACCCTTCCGGTGATCCTGCAACGTTCGCGCACTTGCTAAATTTTGACTCGGTTCACGGTCAATGGGCAAGCCAAGTTGATCATGATAGCAGCACTATCTCAATTAATGGGATGGCGATACCTTTTAGCCAGAACAGGGCAATCAATGACACCGACTGGTCAGACTGCGACTTAGTAATCGACGCCTCAGGAAAATTCAAAAGCAAACAACTATTGCAAGCTTACTTCGATCAAGGAGTGAAACGCGTAGTAGTTACGGCACCGATCAAGCAAGAGGGTGTTGCCAACATTGTGATGGGGGTCAACCATGAGCGTTATGACCCACTACAACATCGAATTGTAACCGCCGCCTCGTGTACCACTAACTGCCTTGCACCGGTAGTCAAAGTGGTCAACGAAAAACTGGGGATTCGCCATGGATCAATGACCACAATTCACAACCTGACCAATACTCAAACAATACTCGATGCGCCACACAAAGACCTCAGGCGCGCGCGGGCATGCGGCATGAGCCTTATCCCCACCACCACTGGTTCGGCAACGGCTATTACCGAGATCTTCCCCGAGCTTAAGGGCAAGCTGAATGGCCATGCGGTGCGCGTACCGCTAGCCAACGCGTCACTTACCGACTGCGTGTTCGAGCTTGAGCAGGCAACAACATCAGAGCAGGTTAATCAACTATTTAAACAAGCATCAGAAACTTACCTTAGCGGCATACTTGGCTATGAAGAGCGCCCGTTGGTATCGATTGATTTTAAGACTGATCCACGATCATGCATTGTCGACGCGCTCTCGACCATGGTTATTAACGATACCCAACTAAAACTTTTTCTGTGGTACGACAATGAGTGGGGCTACTCCAATCGAACCGCCGAATTAGCGCGAATGCTGGTCGAGCAGGGCCTCGCTTGAACGCTATCAAACTGATAAGCGTTTCACGCCTGAACTAGCGACCTTGTCCACACACGCTACAACGCTACGCCAATATAAGCTAATTACAGCTAATTATTGGGCGTTTACGCTCACCGACGGCGCATTGCGGATGCTGGTGGTCTTGTACTTTCACCAGCTTGGCTACACTCCTTTAGAAATCGCCATGGTGTTTGTGTTTTATGAGGCTTTTGGTGTAGTAACTAACCTAATTGGCGGCTGGTTAGGTGCTCGCTTGGGCATAAATAGGACCATGAACATTGGCCTATTTTTACAAATCGTGGCGCTTTCTCTATTACTGGTGCCAACTAGCTTTCTTTCGATTACTTGGGTTATGGCCGCTCAAGCCTTGTCTGGGATTGCTAAAGACTTGAACAAAATGAGTGCAAAGAGTGCCATCAAAGTACTGCTGCCTGCTGGTCAAGATAAGCAGCTATTTAAATGGGTAGCACTATTAACTGGCTCTAAAAACACCTTGAAGGGTGTCGGCTTCTTCCTCGGAGGGCTATTGTTGTCAACACTGCAGTTTCGCGGCGCGATTCTAACCATGGCTATCGCTTTGTCGTTAGTCTGGACACTTAGCCTTGTTAACTTAAAACAGAATTTCGGTCGCAGTAGCAGCAAGCCAAAATTCACATCCATTTTTTCCACCAGCAGGCCAATTAATTACCTATCAGCCGCGCGAATGTTTCTATTCGGCTCTCGTGACGTTTGGTTTGTCATCGCCTTACCAGTGTTTCTAGCAAACCAACTTCAATGGTCGCAATCCTATATTGGCGGCTTTTTGGCGACATGGGTCATTCTTTATGGCTTGGTACAGGCGGCGACACCTAGGATCATAGCGACCAGACGACAGGCTCCATTGGGTGGCAATGCCGCTTTTACTTGGGCGACATTACTGGCAATCATTCCCATAGCGATTGCCATGGGAATTCAATTTCAATCACCTCCGGCGCTGACTATTGTCGTTGGCTTACTCGTATTTGGCGCAGTCTTTGCAATTAACTCGGCATTGCATAGCTATTTAATTATTCGACATGCGGCATCTGACAACGTCTCGCTTGATGTTGGTTTTTATTACATGGCCAACGCAATGGGCAGATTGATTGGCACAATACTTTCTGGCGTACTATTCCAGCTTTATAACCTGCAGGCTTGCTTGGCCGTCTCCGCTCTATTTATATCCGCCGCAGCCCTTTTATCACTTGGCATTGATCAAAAGCCAGGCCCGCACAAGGCCTCTTGAAACTCGTTATTAAGACCCCATAATTGATAGGTAGGACCATAAAATGATTCACTATTAACAGAATTTAAATTTATTAGCACTCTTCACATGCGAGTGCTAATATTAGTGCATTAAATAACTTGCTAAGCTTTAGCAAGCATCGATTATCGCTCGCGAGTGCCTAAATTAGGGCTCATAAAGAGCAAATTGGAGAAAATATTATGGCTAACACAGTATCGTTACCACAAGACACTAATTTAGCGGGCTTTTTGAAAGTCGCTAATAATGCACCGGTTTTAAGCGCAGAGCATGAAGCTCGCCTTGCTCGCAAATTTCGCGACGACGAGGATGTAGATGCCGCGCGCGAACTAGTTTTATCACAACTACGCAACGTTATTCACGTCGCCAAGGGCTTTACAGGCTATGGCTTGCCGGTGTCGGATTTAATCCAAGAAGGCAATATCGGTCTAATGAAAGCGGTTAAGAACTTCGACCCTGAGCGTGGCATCCGCCTAGTATCGTATGCTGTACATTGGATCAAAGCCGAGATTTACGAATACGTTTTGAAGAATTGGAAAATGGTCAAAGTGGCGACCACCAAAGCTCAACGTAAACTATTCTTTAATCTACGCAAGAGCCGCAAATCGTTAAATTCCATGAGCGAGCAAGAAACCTTAGATCTTGCCAGCGATCTGGACGTGCCAATTAAAACGGTGCGTGAAATGGAAGTGCGCATGACCAGCTCTGACGTTGCTTTTGACGGAGTCGACAGTGACGATGATGATTTTGTCACTAGTCCTTCAGGCTATTTGCCTGACATGCGATACAATCCAGAAGAACTGGCAATGAAAACCGAGACAAGCGATAACAATCGCGATGCCTTACACAGCGCAATTGAGGAGCTAGACGACCGCAGCAAAGAAATTCTAAAGCGCCGCTGGTTATCTGAAAATAAAGCAACACTTCATGAGTTAGCTGCAGAATACAATGTTTCAGCAGAGCGCATTCGTCAAATAGAAAAACGTGCGATGCAAAAAATGAAAGGCCAGCTAGCTGCGTAAGGTCTAAGTGTTCAAGAGTTAAGCCGATACGGCTAAGCCATAAAATTTCTGGCAAAGCAAACGAGGCTCTTTCTTAGGAAAGGGCCTTTTTATTGCTTGATATACACTGTCTCGTGATTAATCGCTCTAGAGCTCCAAGTTACTTCGCCTCCTCTTTTTAACATAATGATGATCACGCGCAGCACCTAGCACTGCTGGCGTTATCTAGGGCTTCCATATTCCCGTTTTAGAATGACATAAGCAGAATTTGTCTCAACATAATCAAACTACGTACGCG
>Ga0316189_10007364_pt1 | contig 10410 bp, 9 predicted proteins | sample LowCovwburrow_MG_FD_204930 | JGI IMG/M metagenome (GOLD analysis project Ga0316189, IMG submission 204930) | Coastal sediment microbial communities from Maine, United States - Lowes Cove worm burrow | ecosystem: Environmental > Aquatic > Marine > Coastal > Sediment | place: USA: Maine... | reverse complement strand
TGTTTTAAGCTATAGGGTAATATGTAGAGGAAGGTAGGCTCGATGCTGCGCCAGCCGAACACCATCAAGGCAATCGACAGTAGGATTAACGCTGTAAAAATCAGTTTGTAGCCCTTCTGACCAAAACGGTCAACCAGGTTTTGTTTGAGCGGGCTTGCCAACGTCGGCGTCAAATGCACCAGGGACCAAACCAGTAAACCTGCAATGAGTAATGTCATCTCCAAACCCTCTCGCTATGTATAGAAAACCAGTGTCAATGCTATAGGTTTAAACGTAGGTAAACTAGCAGGAAGTCGCAAATATCCTGTTATTCAGTCCGCCCGGGTGGCTTGACGGTCAAATCACCGGTACTTCAGACCGAAATATCTGTTTTGATTTGCTGACGACGTAACAGGTAGAGCCCGCTGGCAATGACAATCACGCCTCCGAGTACGGTAAATTGGTCGGGCAGGGCGCCGAAAAACAGATAGCCCAATCCCAATGCCCAAAATATTTGGCTGTACATGAACGGCGCCACGGTAGACGCCGGTGCGAACACATGTGATGCGATGATACAGCTGTGTGCGGCACCACCCGCAATACCAATCAGGATCAAGGCCATCCATTGCTGCCAGCTAACGGGGTTTTCCCAAATGAAAGGCACGACCAGTAGCATGATCAATGCACCCGCCAGGGCGGTGTAAAACATGGTGACCGGTACCGGGTCTTCATCGGCCAGTTTGCGGGTAATGATATTGAATAAACTGGCACAAAATGCCGCGCCAAATGTCAGCAGTGCGCCGATGCCGATAGCCCCCGTTCCTGGCCTGATAATCACCATCATTCCGACAAAGCCAACAGCAATAGCGAGCAGACGTGGCCACTCGACACGTTCTCCCAACAACGGAATCGACAGCAGCACCACGAGGATGGGTACGCTAAAGAATATGGCGGTGGCCTCGGCCAGTCCGATCATGGTTAAAGAGAAAAAGAAAAGACCGGTATCAATGAGCAACAACAATGAACGGCCGGTTTGTACAAGTGGGCGCTTCGCTTTGAACAGCCTCGTACCATGACGTGGCATGAGCACGATGATCATCAGTGCCAGGTGACCGAAGTAGCGTGCGCCTATCACCTGTAACATGGGCAAGCTTTGGCCCAGGTACTTGGCCATGGCCTCTTGACCGGCGATCAGGGCAACCGCGAGACACATGAAGAAAATGCCTTTTAACGGTACATCACCACTTCGATTGCCACTCATGACAATATCAGTGCTTAACTTTCAGCCAGGTCCACAAGGGCTTTGCCGGTCAGACGATAGGCCACCCACTCATTCTGTGGCTCTGCGCCGATGGACTGGTAGAACTTGATCGCGGATTCGTTCCAGTCGAGAACACTCCATTCAAAGCGGCCACAGCCTTTGGAAACAGCAATTTTCGCAAGATACTTTAAAAGCGCCTTGCCGGCACCTGAACCCCGGTGTTGGGGGGAAACATATAAATCTTCCAGGTAGAGTCCGTGTTTTCCCAGCCAGGTAGAGTAGTTAAAAAAGTAAACGGCAAAACCCACTGGCTGCTTGTCCAGTTCGCAAATTACAGCACTCGTTTTTGAGTCTGCGGCATACAGGGTGTTTCTGATGTCATCTTCTGTCGCAACGACTTCGTCCTCGGCCTCTTCATAAATGGCCAGTTCGGTAATAAACCTGAGAATCAGTGAACAATCTTCGGGTGTGGCAGGACGGATTTCTATCGTTGACATTGAATGCTCCTGGTTGCACTGGCATAAGAGGAAAGCATGGTTTTCACAACACACCGAGTGTCCTGAGACAGGCTTTGCCCAATTCCATACGCTTGGCCACATCGGCCCGTTCCGGCATGTCGATATTGACTGCAAAAGCGTAAATACGATCACCCTTGGCTACCCAGCCTACCCACCAGCCGATATCGGGATCCGGTGTGGTCGTCCAGCCGGTTTTCCCATATAACACCCAGTCTGCACCCTGTTCCATTTGTGCAATATCACGCACACTTTGTTGCACCTTCGCGGGGAAAGGCAATCGACTCTGTGCCAAGCGGGCCAGAAATTCTGTTTGCTCAACAGCACTGATCTGCAACGGGCCTTTTAACCAGAAGGTATCAACTTCGCTGCCGATTTCAGTATTTCCATACGGGATCGCCGCGAGATTCTGACGCATACGTTCCGGTCCGATACGCCGGGCGAGTTCCTGGTACACAGGAACATTTGAAACCTTGATGGCATCGCGCAAACCCATGTCCTGTTCCCAGGCCTTGAATGGCTGGGGCTTGCCGCCGTAGGGTAATACTTCATCCACGTTTTTTACCGCACCGGTTGAAAGACCAATCAGGCTATTGGGCAGTTTGAAGGTCGAGGCAGGGATAAAGCGCATTTGCGCGCGAGGCAGGTTATGTGCAATAAAACGATTCGCGCTCACATCGTATAGAACAAAGGTTCCTTTTACCCCCGCTTCATCGAAGTGCTTTGCAAGCGCTGGATACTGATCCATGTCATGGGCGTAAGCCTGGCTGAACAAAAACATTACTAAACACGTGAGTATTTTTCTCATTGGCTACCCGGTTGGTTCAGGAAACAGGGAAGGGAATGGTCCGTTCATTTTAGAAATATTAGCCCACTTTTACTGGCTATGTTTGCTTACTTCACACCGTGCCCGCTGATTCGTATCAGCGGGCACGAATGGGTATTCCTACATGTGTGTCACTATGAACTGGCCAATTGACGCAATACGAAGTTCAGGATGCCACCATGACGGTAGTATTCAACCTCTTTGGGTGTATCGAGCCGGCTCTTGGCCTGGAACTGTTTCTTACTGCCGTCAGCAGCGGTCGCAGTGACAGTGACCTGTTTCGCTGAACCATCACCCAGACCTTCGATGTCATAGGTTTCGGTGCCATCAAGCCCAAGACTGTCGGCACTCTCACCTTCCATGAAGTTCAAGGGTAATACACCCATACCGATCAGGTTGGAACGGTGTATACGTTCAAAGCTCACGGTGATGACGGCCTTGACACCCAGCAACTGCGTGCCCTTGGCTGCCCAGTCACGTGATGAGCCGGTGCCATACTCGGAACCCGCCAGAACGACCAGCGGTGTATTGTTTTGCTGGTAACGGTTAGAGGCATCAAAGATGGTCATTTGTTCGCCATCAGGCTGGAAGGTCGTCCATCCGCCTTCTGTACCCGGCGCCAGTTGGTTGCGCAAGCGCACGTTGGCGAAGGTGCCACGCATCATGACTTCATGGTTACCGCGTCTTGAGCCATAGGAGTTGAACTCGGCTCTTGGAACACCCTTGGATTTCAGGTAGTCACCGGCGGGTGAATCCTCGGCAATGGCGCCTGCCGGAGAGATATGGTCAGTGGTGATTGAATCACCCAGGCGGGCCAGGCAGCGTGCACCGTGGATATCATTGACCGCAGGTACATCCATGGTCATGCCATCAAAATAAGGCGGGTTACGTATATAGGTGGAATCCTCCTGCCAATCGAACGCCTCACCGACAGGTGAATCAATGGCCTGCCAGCGTTCATCACCCGAGAACACACTGCTGTAACTCTCTTTGAACATTTCAGCATTGATGCTATCAGCGATGCACTGTTGGATTTCATGACTGTTGGGCCAGATATCCTTCAGATAGACCGGGTTGCCATCCTGATCATCACCAAGGGATTCAGTGGTAATGTCCACCTTCAAATTACCAGCTATTGCGTAAGCAACAACCAGCGGCGGTGAAGCCAGGTAGTTCATCTTGATATTGGCGTGGATACGGCCTTCGAAATTACGGTTGCCGGACAGTACCGCGCAGGCCACGAGGTCATTGTCACGTATGGCATCGCCAATCGGCTCAGGCAGCGGGCCGGAATTACCGATACAGGTGGTGCAACCATAACCCACCACGTAAAAGCCCATGGCTTCAAGGTCGTCCATCAGGCCGGCTTTATTCAGGTAGTCGGTAACTACACGCGAACCGGGGCCCAGTGAAGTCTTGACCCATGGCTTGGCTGTCAGACCTTTCGCGGCCGCGTTCCTGGCCAGCAGACCGGCGCCGAGCATGACGGCAGGGTTGGATGTGTTGGTACATGATGTAATTGCTGCGATAACAACTGCACCGTCTTCCAGCTCAAATTTCTCGCCGTTGTACTCAACTTCCGCGCTGCCTGTGCCATCACGTCCGGCGGTAAATACGTCCTTATCCCGCAAATAAGCCTCTTTGGCTTCGGTCAGCAGTATCCTGTCCTGGGGACGTTTGGGGCCGGCGAGACTAGGTACAACAGTGGACATATCAAGCTCGAGTACTGCAGAGTATTGCGCGTCAGGTGAATCTACGGTGTGGAACATGCCCTGTGCACGTGTGTAGGCTTCAACCAGTTTGACCTGTTCATCGGACCGACCGGACAGACGCAAGTAGTTCAGGCTCTCTTCATCGACAGGGAAGATGCCGCAGGTTGCACCATATTCAGGCGCCATATTCGCGATGGTCGCGCGGTCAGCCAGTGGCAGACCCGGCAGTCCATCACCAAAAAACTCAACAAATTTTCCGACGACTCCATGTTCGCGCAGCATCTGAACCACGGTTAAAACGAGGTCGGTTGCCGTCGCGCCCTCAGGTAGCTCGCCGATCAGTTTAAAGCCAACAACCTGTGGAATCAGCATGGTTATTGCCTGTCCAAGCATGGCGGCTTCGGCCTCGATACCGCCCACACCCCAACCCAGTACACCGATACCATTGATCATGGTGGTGTGTGAATCAGTGCCTACAACGGTATCGGGGTAAGCCATCAACTCGCCGTTACGTTCCGCACCAAAAATGACACGTGCTAAATGCTCAAGATTAACCTGGTGAACAATACCGGTATTTGGTGGCACCACGCTGAAGTTGCTGAACGCGCTTTTGCCCCACTTCAGAAAGCTGTAGCGCTCCTGGTTACGTCCAAATTCGATGTCGTTATTTATTGCCAGGGCATCTGTGCTGCCGTAACGGTCAACCTGAACAGAGTGGTCGATGACCAACTCAGCCGGAGACAGCGGATTGATCTGCTCGGGGTTGCCGCCGAGGCGTTTCATGGCGTCACGCATGGCTGCCAGGTCGACAACGGCAGGAACACCGGTGAAATCCTGCAAAACTACCCTGGAAGGCGTAAACGCAATTTCAGTTTCAGGTTTTGCCTGTGGGTCCCATTTAGCCAGCGCTTCAATATCACTGTGCGTGATATCAACACCATCTTCATGGCGCAGCAGGTTTTCCAAAAGAATCTTTAGTGAAAAAGGTAGTCGTGAAATATCAATCTTTTCACTTAGTTGGGGCAGGCTGAAATAAGTGTAGTTTTTATCGTTAACAGAAAGTGTATTACGGACGGAAAATGAATCTTGCATGCTGGCCTCCAATTAAGTGCATGTGCAACCGGAAAGCCAAGTATTATCGGCCATTGGAACCCTTTTTCCCAAATGCTTTATCCGGGTAACAGCGATTGCGCCTCTTCAAGCATTTTTTTACGCCCGAACATCAGGCTGAAACGGCCGCCACCAAGTTGTCTCCAAAGCACGGCAGAACGCAGTGAGGCGAATAACAGTGTGCGTATCCAGTTGACCGTTCTGTCTATCTGCAAGTGTTGCGGGCGGCCATTGACGACAATTCGTGGTGATAGGGTGCTGATGGTCTGGGTGTAAAGTTCGGCAATTTTCTTCGCTTGCAAATCCTTGATTTCGTGGATTTCGGTACCATCATCAATTTCAGCTATCGGCAAAAGCTCGGCGCCAATATGCGCCTGCATCTGCTTCTTCTTACGAAAATTACTCTCAAGTTGCATGATCGAGACCGCATAGCCCAGGCTTTCCATGTAGCGACGGTCTCCCTGCAGCACCGATATCAGGGTTTGTGCACCGAGACGTAATTTGTCGGCACTACCGAAAATTTCCTCGACACTGTCTGCTTCAATCGCCAGGAGGCTCTCAAGACAGGTGTCAGCCGAATACCCTGACCAGGTGCCATGATTGGCAGCCTGCCTGACCAGTTCGGTGGCCTGAAACACACCTGCCAATGCCATTATTCTTTCTGTCATGTGATTGCCACTCTGTCTCTGGTGCTCATAGGGGGTGTGTTCATAAACTCGATGATGCCACCACCCAGGCAAACATCACCGTCATAAAGGACGACCGACTGGCCGGGAGTAACGGCACGTTGGGGTTGTTGGAATTTCAGATGCATACCTTGTTCATCGATTTTTTCAACACACACGGCCTGGTCCTGTTGTCGATACCTGACTTTTGCTGTTAAACGGCTACCCGGCGCAGGCGCATCACCTGATACCCAGGCCAACTGCCGCGCTTCAAGTCGGGTGGACAGCAACCACGGGTGCTCATGGCCCTGGCCCACATAAAGAATATTGTTGTCCAGGTCCTTGTGCAGTGCGTACCAGGGTGCCTCGGGAAAACCTTTCACACCGCCAATACCCAGGCCCTGTCGTTGACCGAGTGTATGAAACATGAGGCCCTGGTGTTGACCGATGACCTGCTCCCCGGTGGTTCTGATCTCACCGGGTTGTGCGGGAAGGTATTCACTCAGAAACGCGGTGAAATTGCGTTCACCGATAAAACATATACCGGTACTGTCCTTTTTATCAAATACATCGAACCCGGCTTCTTCGGCGAGTTCGCGCACCTTTGGTTTTTCCAGTTCGCCAACGGGGAAAAGTGTTTTTGCCAGTTGTTGATGACCGACGGCATAAAGGAAGTAACTCTGGTCCTTATTGTGGTCCAGTCCTCTCAACAGACGGTGTTTGCCATCAGCGTAGTCCGAGCGTACATAGTGCCCGGTGGCGATCATGTCAGCCCCCAGTTGTTCTGCATGCTCGAGAAAAGTTTTGAACTTGATTTCGCGGTTACACAGGATATCAGGGTTGGGTGTGCGACCGGCACGGTACTCGCTGAGAAATTCCTCGAATACATTTTCCCAGTACTCGGAGGCAAAATTACGGGTGTGCAGGGAAAGCCCCATGGACTCAGCAACAGCCCTGGCATCCGCAGCATCTTCGGCAGCGGAGCACGCTCCGAAACGGTCGTCTTCCTCCCAGTTTTTCATAAACATACCGGCGATATCCAAACCTTGTTTTTGAAGTAACAATGCAGACACCGATGAGTCGACCCCACCGGACATTGCTACCATGACTTTGCCAGTTGCTTTGTGCATGTCAGTTAGATGGGGTCAAAATGAAGAACGTCAATTGCTGAATTGACAGTTCAACATAAAGCAAAAGATGTACTACAATTGCGCCATGAGTAATGAATATGAATCCAATCAGGATCGCGGCATCGCGCTTGAAGAGGCGCGACCCGAGGTCAAGCCACCTCCGATGTACAAAGTTGTGCTGTTGAATGACGACTTTACACCGATGGACTTTGTCGTCGATGTCATTCAGACCTTTTTCTCCATGGATCACGATCGGGCCACCCAGATCATGCTGCATGTACACACCCGGGGTAAGGGCGTCTGTGGTATTTTTACCTTCGAAATTGCAGAAACCAAGGTCGCGCAGGTAAATGATTACGCACGCCGAAACGAACATCCTTTAAAGTGTGCACTGGAGAAGGCTTGAACCGGTCCAGTGAACCAGGCCGTTTAAAACCGGTCATAAATGTACTCCCCACACGGAAGATTAAATGTTCAGTAAAGAACTGGAAGTAACCATTAGCCAGGCTTACCAGGAAGCCCGCAGTGCCCGCCACGAATTTCTCACGGTTGAGCACCTGTTGCTGGCTTTGCTGGATAACAGCTCTGCTTTATCAATACTAAGCGCCTGTGGTGCCGATATCACCGGGCTTGAAGCGGAATTACGCAAGGCGCTGCGTGATACTGTTCCTGAACTCGAATTGGATGACAACCGGGACACCCAACCCACGATTGGTTTTCAACGTGTGTTGCAAAGAGCGTTGTATCACGTTCAGTCCTCCGGCAAACAAGAGGTTATCGGGGCAAATGTTCTGGTGGCTATATTCAGTGAAAAAGATTCTTACGCTATATATCTGCTAAACAAGTTCGATGTGTCGCGTCTCGAAGTTGTGGATTACATTTCACATGGTATCTCCCCGCTGGAAAAGGATGTTACAGACTCAAGCGAAGAACTGGATGGCGAAAACCCGGAAGAGGGTGCCGAACGCCAAAAGAGTGCACTTGAAAGTTTTACAACCAATCTCAATGAACGCGCGGGTGAAGGCAAGATAGATCCTTTGATCGGACGTAAAGATGAAGTCGAACGTACGATCCAGATTTTATGCCGCAGACGCAAGAATAACCCGTTGTTTGTCGGTGAGGCCGGTGTTGGCAAGACGGCCATGGCGGAAGGCCTGGCACTGAGGATCGTTGAAGGCAAAGTACCTGAAGTGCTGGCTGATGCAACACTGTACGCACTCGACCTGGGCGCCTTGCTGGCCGGTACCAAGTACCGTGGTGACTTCGAGAAAAGACTCAAAGCCGTGTTGGCTGAGTTGCATAAGATCGAAGGCGCTGTTTTGTTTGTAGACGAGATACACACCATCATCGGCGCCGGTGCCGCATCCGGTGGTGTCATGGATGCCTCCAACCTGATCAAGCCGGTACTCGCCTCCGGTGAACTGCGTTGTATCGGCTCGACGACCTACCAGGAGTTCCGTGGTGTGTTCGAGAAGGACAGGGCGCTCGCACGTCGTTTTCAGAAAATTGACATCGTTGAGCCTACTGTTTCAGAGACTATCGAAATTCTCCGTGGTCTCAAGTCACGCTTTGAAGATCATCATGGAATCCAGTACACCGACGAGGCTTTATGCGCGGCGGCTGAGCTGGCCAGCCGTCATATCAACGATCGACATTTGCCGGACAAGGCGATTGATGTCATCGATGAAGCCGGTGCGCGGCAACGCATGTTGCCGGAAGATGAACGCAAAGCGTTGTTGGATGAACACGACATCGAAACCATTATCGCCCATATGGCACGCATTCCGCCCAAGCAGGTCTCGCGCTCTGATCGCGATGCATTGCGCACCCTGGAACGTGACCTGAAACTGACGATTTTTGGGCAGGATGAGGCTATTGATGCCCTTTCTGCCGCAATCAAGATGTCCCGTTCCGGACTCGGTGAAGAGGAAAAACCGATCGGTTCATTCCTGTTTGCCGGACCAACGGGTGTTGGTAAAACTGAAGTAACCCGTCAACTGGCTATGATCATGGGGATTGAACTGATCCGTTTTGATATGTCGGAATACATGGAAGCGCACTCTGTTTCGCGCCTGGTAGGTGCACCGCCCGGATACGTGGGCTTTGACCAGGGTGGGCTGCTGACAGAGGCAGTCACCAGAAACCCGCACGCCGTGCTGTTGCTGGATGAGATTGAAAAAGCCCACCCGGATGTTTACAACATCCTGTTACAGATAATGGATCATGGGAAATTGACCGACACCAATGGACGCGAGGCCGATTTCCGCAACGTTATCCTCGTTATGACCACCAATGCGGGTGCTCAGCAGAGTTCACGCCGCTCAATCGGCTTTACCGAGCAGGAGCATGTTTCCGATTCCAGTGAAGCCATCCGCAGAACGTTTACGCCGGAATTCCGAAACCGCCTTGATGCCGTGATTCAGTTCGGGGCGCTCGATGCCTCCATCGTTCTGTTGATCGTGGATAAATTTATCCTTGAACTGGAAGCACAGCTTTCTCTTAAGGACGTTAATCTTTCGGTTTCCAATGCGGCCAAAGAGTGGCTGGCAGAGCAGGGCTTTGATCCGGAGATGGGTGCCCGCCCGATGAAACGGGTTATCCAGAACAAAATCAAGCGCCCGCTGGCAGACGACCTTTTATTCGGCGCCTTGTCAGAAGGGGGTGAGGTAGATATTACGCTGTCGAAGAAGAACGGTAAAAAGCTGACGATTCGGACTCGACCGAAGAAAGAAATACCTAAAGCCTTACCGGCAGCAACAGAAACTTAAGCTGCCGGTTGAAGCTGGGTTATTTCATTCGGTAAGTTATACGGCCTTTGGAGAGGTCGTATGGTGTCAGTTCAACTTTGACGCCGTCACCAGTCAAAATACGGATATAGTGCTTACGCATTCGCCCTGAAATATGAGCGGTAACAACGTGTCCGTTTTCCAATTCAACTTTAAACAGGGTATTTGGTAATGTTTCCAATACCTTGCCTTCCATTTCAATTACATCTTCTTTTGCCATGAGTTCCATGCCTTACTAAAGTGGCGGTATTGTGCCACCCGCTGGCTCACTGTTAAAGGGCTGAGTGAAAATTAACGTTGACACAACGGCTGATATGCTTAAAATACGGCACCTCAAAGCGGGAATAGCTCAGTTGGTAGAGCACGACCTTGCCAAGGTCGGGGTCGCGAGTTCGAGTCTCGTTTCCCGCTCCAAATTAGAAAAAG
>Ga0316189_10007363_pt1 | contig 10412 bp, 9 predicted proteins | sample LowCovwburrow_MG_FD_204930 | JGI IMG/M metagenome (GOLD analysis project Ga0316189, IMG submission 204930) | Coastal sediment microbial communities from Maine, United States - Lowes Cove worm burrow | ecosystem: Environmental > Aquatic > Marine > Coastal > Sediment | place: USA: Maine... | reverse complement strand
CCTGATCGTGCTCGAGGATCTGAGCAATCACGATAATGTGGGCTCAGTCTTCAGGTCTACGGCCGCCTTGGGCGGCGATGGGGTGTCGGTCCTGCTCAGCGCCCGTTGCTGCGATCCGCTCTATCGCAAAGCCCTGCGGGTCTCGATGGGACATGTCCTCAGAGTACCGTTCGCCGTGGTTGATGATCTACCAGCCCTGATGCCTCAACTCGAGGAAATCGGCTTCACCACGATCGCCCTCACGCCCGAACCCGGCTCAGAACCACTTCTATCACTGAAAAACACAGAAATAGACCGATCGGTCTTGTGTTTTGGAGCCGAAGGGCCCGGGCTGTCTAGTGAGTTGATGCAGTCTGTACGGCATCGAATCAGAATTCCGATGGCTTCGGGCGTCGATTCACTGAATATTGCCGTCGCTGCTGCGGTTACCATGTACAACTGTCTCTCGCCGAATCCGGGGAGTTCAGACAATCAACGCTGATTCGCAGCGAGGGGAAGCCGAGGCCGGGCATTTCGGGCCGACGATCTTAGGAGAAACCCAATGAACATCATCGCTCTACTCATCGCCAGCGTCGGCATGTCACTCGGCATGGTCGGCCCAGAACACAAAGACTGCCCCTCCGACTGCGCCTCCGCGTGCTGCACCGCTGAGAAAGAGGCCAAGGAAGAAAAGCCACACTGCCCGCTCTGTGCAACCAAGGGTGAAGCCAAGGCAGAAGAGATGCTCCCTGAGATCGATAGCGCCCTCTACGGCAACGCCGCTTGGCCGGCTCATAACGCCATCGAGAACTTCGGCGCCAACAACCTGCAGGGCAAGAAGATGCCCGTCGCGTTCGGTGCCGAGACCATTCTCAGCGAGAATATGAAGCTAAAAGATCTCGAGGGCAAGGTTCTGATCGTCGACTTCTGGGCGACATGGTGTGGTCCTTGCATCGCCGCGGCACCCAAGCTCGCCAAGCTCCAGGAAGCGCACGAGGGCAACCTGCAGGTCGTCGGCGTCTCGGGTGTGAACGAAGACGAGAAAACCGTTCGTGCCTTCATCGAGAAGAAGGACGAGCCCTTCATGCACCTCTTTGACGAAGACAAGACCGTCTTCAAGGAGTTCGAGTCCAAATGGATCCCGCTCGTCGTCGTCATGTCAACCGACGGCGTCATCCGCTGGATGGGCAACCCACACAGCGAAGACTTCAACGCCGCGGTCGAGCAGATCGTAAAGGTTGACCCGCTGATCAATGCAAAGGGCTGAGTTCAGCCGGTATGTATCATTCAGGATCCGCCTTCGGGCGGGTTTTTCATGCAGAAAACCGCATAACTTGGTTCAACCTTGCCCCCAGTCTGTTAGTATAACTCCTGCACGAAACCCAACTTGTCAGCATTCACCGGAGGAAACCGATGACCACCAATACACGCATGCGTTCAGTCACGCTGCTCACCATGATCACTGTCGCCGGAGCTACGCTCGGCATGGGTGCACTCGTCGCACCCCGCGTCCAGCGAGAGGGCAACGCCAAGCACATCGCCGCGATGCAAGAACTCGAAACCAAGCCCTTCGACACCACGCTGTTCGATGGACTGAGCGACTGGACCCACGCCGATGTGCTCGACGCGTCTGCGATCGAAGGGCAGGTTGTCTTGGTCGGGTTTGTTGATTCAGCAAGCCCGCAGTCGATGCTCACGCTTTCAACATTGGCTCGCTATCAGCGTCAGAACGGTGACGACGGGCTTGTCGTGCTCGCTGTGCATCCTGAGCTGGGTTGGGACACCATCGCGGAGAAGGTGAACCAAGGTCGTGTGCGTGTTCAGGTTGCAAAGGACACAGGCAACGCATTCGCGTCGGCGATGGGCAGCGACGACACGCCCGACCTATATGTGATCGATCGTGCCGGGCAGCTCCGCTTCGCCGACATCGAGAGCAGATCGATCAAGCAGGCCGTGGGTCAGCTGCTGCGTGAAACGCCAGAGCAGGCGATCGTGAACGCTGAGAAGCAAGCGCAAGGCATCGAGATCGCGGCCGAAGACGATGCTTCTGATGCGAATACAGTGAAGCGCGTAATAACAAGCGCCGAATACGCCAGCGCCGACTGGCCATCGCACAACAAAGCGAAGCTCAGTGCCAAGAACCTTCAGGGGAAGGCGCTCCCCGTTGCGCTGGGCAGTGAAGAGTGGCTCACCAAAGAGAAGCCGATCGAGGGCAAGGTTCTTGTGCTCGACTTCTGGGCAACCTGGTGTGGCCCTTGCCGTGCCGCTTCGCCCAAGCTCGAAACAATCCAGCGCGAGTACGAGGGCAAGCTCGAAGTGCTCGCGATCGGCGGCGCCAGCGATGACGAACGCAACCACAGGAAGTATGTCATCGCCAACCCCAAGGCGTACTCGAACCTCTACGACAAGAAAGACAACATCAACAACGCCCTCGCAGTACGCGGCATCCCGCACACCGTGATCATGTCGACCGACGGCGTGATCCGCTGGCAGGGCAACCCGCTCAACGGTGATTTCGAGAAGATCGTCAAGCAGGTTGTTGAAGCTGATCCGATGCTCAAAGACGGGGCGAGCACCCACAACATGCCGAGCGATGGCGGGATGAACATCGACGGGATCCCCAGCGATGCGTACGCCAAAGCGAACTGGCCTGCTTTCAACTCGGGCAAGCTCTATGCCGCGGACAATCAGGGAAAGAAACTTCCCGTTGCATTGGGCGGCGAAGAGTGGATCTCAGATGAGGTTGATACCAATGGCAAGGTTGTCATGCTCGACTTCTGGGCAACCTGGTGTGGCCCTTGCCGTGAGTTCTCACCTGTCGCCAACAAGCTTCAGATCAGGCACAAGGACAAGCTCCAGATTCTCGCGATCAGCGGGCAGCGCGACCCCGAGAGTGATGTGCGGAGCTACATCGCAAAGCATCGAGTTTCATACTCGCATCTCTATGACGGCGACCAAGCTGTATACAAGTCTCTCAAAGTGACGGGTATCCCGCATGTTGTGATCATGTCAACAGATGGCGTGATCCGCTGGCAGGGCTTCCCAGGGGGTTCGGAGTTCGAACGTGCCCTCGATCAGATTCTTGCAGCCGACCCAATGCTGAACAGCGACGGCTGATCGAAGATTTGGCATGCTGATCGATTCTCTGGGTGCAACAATGACCCATGAGCAATCCGACACCCGATGAACTCAAACCCACCCGCGCCGGGAGCACTAGCCCCGGCGCGGGTGTTCGTTTATCCAACCCGCGTTTGCATGTCGTACTCGTCGAGCCCGAGATCCCGAACAACACCGGGAACATCGGGCGCACCTGCGTTACGACCGGATGCCGACTGCACCTGGTTCACCCGCTCGCGTTCGATATCGACGAGAAGGCCTGCCGACGCGCGGGGCTCGACTACTGGCCGAGACTCGACCTCGTCGAGCACGCCAACGCTGATGCGTACATGGACACTCACCCGCCCAAGCTCGAAGCCCCGGGGCGGTCCTGGTTCCTGAGTTCGCACGCCAAGCGTTCGATCTTTGATGCTCCGATTGGGTTGGGCGATCATCTGATCTTCGGGAAAGAGACCAAGGGGCTCGATGCGAGCGTGCTCGATCGGGTTCCCGAGTCGCAGCTGTTGAGCGTGCCGATGGTTCCGGGCGAGCGATCGCTGAATCTTTCGACGTGTGTCGCGGTGTGTGTGTATTCAGCGATTCGGAACATGTACGGGTCGGGCGAGGTCGCGCTTGATAATCACGCTCGACTGACAGGGCGATGATTCACCCCGAATGGGTGCGTTTTTGCGCGTTTCATAAACAGTTTCATGGTGTTTTTGGACCAGACAAGAACATTAAAGAAGCATCGTGCGTACAAAAGGTGTTGAACATCTTCTCTCTTGGTTTGGCACTGAAGAGGTGCCGGGCCGACAAGTGTGACCCGGATTCTCTCCTCTCTCCAGAACAGTGCGCCGCCGCAAGGTGGTGCACTGTTTTTTGCTGCCTGTGCTCGATCTCAATCGGCACTCCACGCTCGCGTGTATGATGCAGACATGCCAATGCGTTTCGATACAGATCGTCCCTGTCACAGAGCACGCCCCCTGTTCGGTGTGGTGCTCGTCGTTGCGTCCCTGTGCCTTATCGGGTGCCAGAAGACGGCCCTGCGCCCGGACGACACGCGCAGCCAGTTTGATCGTTACGATCAGTCTCGCAGTCAGCGAGCGCAGCCGTTCCTCGAAGACGAGTTTGGACGCAGAACGCCCAACCTCAAAGCTCGCCTGCTCGTGACGGACGAGTGAAGCAGCGTCCGATCATGCGTCGCAATCTCGATTCAGATCACTCTGTTCGGGATATGCAAGTCAGGGTGATCACGCAAGTACGCATTGCGCATCAAGAAAAACAATTTGCGCGAGAATGTGCAAGAAAATCACCTCCGTACACCGAATGGTATTGATACTCTTATCTGAGTACACAGTTATTCCCACATCGTCTGAGATCACCCGTGCCACACGCTTCCGTCACAACCCGAACCGCACGCTCGATGCGCACCAAGATTGTTTGGGGTGTGTTGGGTGTTGGCATGACCATGGGCATCGGGCTGCTCTCGGCGCTCGACACGGGTACACCAGCCCGCTCGGGTGGGTTGTCGTTGACGCCTCTGATGGGCATCGAACGCACCGTGGGTATGGAATCGATCTTCCAGACAGCGACCCCGATCGAATCACAGCGATGGGAATCGATCGTGATCGTTCACTCGGGCGACCCGGCGGGCTCAGCCGTAGACATCGCCGAGGAGCACAAATCCCTCGGCTACGACGGGCTGGGCTTCCACTTTGTCATCGGCAACGGCAAGCGTATGGGAGACGGGGAGATCCATGTCGGCTATCGCTGGCTCGATCAACGCACCGGTGCTGATCTCAGCGGCGTCCGCAGCGGCTTCAACAGCAATAATGTCATCGAGATCTGTCTCGTCGGTGACGGCGATCGTCGCCCATTCAGCGACGAGCAGATGTACAGACTCGCACAGCTTGTCAGCGCACTGAGCGAAGAGCTCGGGATCCCCGCTGATCAGGTGCACCTGCACAAGGACCTCGCTGGCACCAGCAGCCCGGGTCAGTTCTTCCCGCGTGCCGAGTTCGAGCAACTGCTCGCTTCGATGAACTGAGGACATGCTCATCTCAAACACCCGATCAGACGCCCAATCACGGGCGTCTGTTTTTTATCCAATGATGGCGAAACAGCATGCTCAAAGTTTCGTGAGGGATCCGTACCCAGCTGGGTTGCGTATGATCAGTCGCCAGCCGTTTGTGTGCTCCCCATCTCTCGCCGGGGTGTGCCTTGAAAACAAGCGTTCGCTGCGCCGTATCCTCTCGAAAACAGCAAGACTCTGTGCGTGTCGGCTCGGCTGAACCGCACGGGGAGGATACCATCAGCCGATAACTTGGGTTCTGCGCGCTGCGTGTGGAATCAGGCTGGAAACATGCCGAAGAATAAGGTCTCGGGAGTCATCACCCCATGCGTTCTGCGTTGGGCTTGAAACTCTACAAGATGATTCGGGGAACGCGAGAGTATTGTACGGATGACGACAGAGCCAGTAGCAGTCTGGAAGAAGGGCGACACCGTCGAGGGGTACCGCGTGATCAGCGAGATCGGGCGAGGTGCCGCGTCGGTGATCTATCTCGTGCAAGACCCCAAGACCAAGCAGATCTGGGCACTCAAGCACGTCGTAAAGAAGAATCCAAAAGAGCAGCGTTTTCTCGATCAAACCGAGACGGAATACAAGATCGCGTCTCAGCTCGATCACGAGTCGATCCGCAAGATCCCACGCATCATCAAGAAGGGCTCGCTGCTCAAGACAAACGAGCTCTACCTCGTCATGGAACTCGTCGACGGCATCTCGCTGCACGAAGAACAGCCCGACGACCTGGCCACCCTCGTGGACATCTTCCAGCAGACTGCCTCGGCGCTGGGTCAGATGCACGACCGCGGCTTTGTACACGCCGACATGAAACCCCACAATGTCATCGTTGGTGTCGATCTCGACAACAACCACACCGCCAAGCTCATTGATCTGGGTCAGTCGTGCAAGAACGGGACGATCAAGAAGCGAATCCAGGGCACCCCCGACTACATCGCGCCTGAGCAGGTTCACAGGCGCGAGATCACGCCCAAGACCGACATTTACAACTTCGGCGCGACTATGTACTGGGTCCTCACGGGCAAGAACATACCGACGGCCATGGGCAGCAAGAATGACTCGCTCATGGGTTCGCTCGATGACAATCTCATCGAGAAGGCCACCCCAGTCAGCGAGATCAACCCGCTTGTTCCGGAGCGTCTCAACGAGCTGGTCATGCAGTGTGTAGAGGTCGATATCGATAAGCGACCCGGATCGATTGATGCCGTTGCAAACAAGCTCGATCTGATCCTCGGCATGATCCGTGCCGAATCGATGACGCCCCAAGCAGACTGATCCCGCTTGCGAGCATCGCGAGAACCCCTCAGACTCAACTCCGCTGACCCTGATCGCCCGTTCGGGCCGATACATATCGAATCATGTGGACACTCGACCTCACCGATCGCGACGAAGTCATCGACACCCTGCGTGCTGGTGCCAAAGCGATGCGCGAAGCATCATGCAGGCGCGGCTCGATCGATTACATCGAATCACCAGGGCAGCTCATCGCCACGGGTGACACGCACGACCACCCTAAGAACTTCAAAGCCGTGCTCAGCGCCGCGGGTCTCGACGGCGAGTTCGGCGCCGAAGAGAAGCACATCACGCTCCACGAGATCATCCACGGTGAGCTCCCCGAACAGCCCGGGCTCCCGCTCGACACAAGCTATCGCGGGCTCACCCGAGTCGCGGCGCTCAAGTCGATGCACCCCGAGCTGGTGCACATCCTGCTGGCGAACCATGAGCTGGCCCAGGCCATCGGCTCGGGCATCATGAAGAACGGCATCCCCTGCGTCAAAGCGTTCGACGCCGGCGTCGAGTCGGTCTTTGGCGATCACAGCGAATCGGTGTTCGAAGCGATCCGTGATTTCGTTTTCGCGATGCCCATCGCGCTGCGCTGCCGATGCCCGCAGGGTGACATCCTCTGCGCCCACTCGCTCCCCGGACCCGCCTCGATGGGGCGCTTCGATGCAAGCATCATCGATCGCGAGCTGACGGAGGACGACTACCAGCCACGTGTCGGATCGGCCCACCTCATGGTGTGGGGGCGCGGCTACGACCACGACCAGCTCGAAGACCTGACCGAGCGGTGGGGGGTGAATCTGTTCATCCTTGGTCACGAGCACGCCGATCAGGGCTATAGCATCGTTGAGCCCAACGCGATCGTGCTCAACACCGATCACGAGCGAGCCGTGTACCTCCCGATCGACCTTGAGCACGAGCTCTCGATCGAGCAGTGCGAGCAGCGCCTCGTTCGCATCAATCGTTAGCAAGAGCTCGGCTTAGTTTTCCTCTCGCGTCCCATGAATCGCGTGTTCATTCCCGAGCCCGTACGCGCTGGGATCGAGGTACTTGCCACGATGATGCTCTGGCTTGTCCTCCTCGACCACAATGGGATGGGCAATCGCAGATGCGTCCTGTCGCACACCCGTGACTTCCCAGCTCACGCGTGCGTTTGGCGCACCGCCCGCGATCTCGAACTCATTGGAAGAGATCTCCGAGGCGATGTAGAGATTGGGCATCGACGCACCGATCGCGGTCAGTTGATACCGGAACTCGCGATTGAGCGCGCCGAAGTAATCGGGCAGTTCAACAACCGCATTTCCTTCGGCGTCGAGCGTGATCACCCCGCTGTAGATGTTCATCATCTCAGGCGATTCCACGAATGAATGCGAAAGGAACTTGTTCTCTGGGTCGAGCGGGTGATCGATTTTAAATGCGCCCGCGAGCTTCGAGAGGGTCCCTTGCACGTGAACATTCCCGGCGAAGAAGCCCGCGTACTTGGTGCCACCAGGACCAAAGACTTCACCGAACACCCCGTACGCGGTATTGCCAGACGTTCCAACCTGCGCTCCGCCGTACACGCCGTAGGCGGTCCGGCTCCCGCCTTCGATCGGGGCCTGTCCGAATCCTTGTACACCGTAAAAAGTATCAGCTCCGGTACTGAATCCGCCCGCGAAGCCCGACACGCCAGTTCTCGTGAGACTTGGTCCGAAGCCGCTGTTGACGGATTCGCCGTAGATGCCGGTTCGGCCTCCGCTCGCGAAAACCGCGGTCCCCACGCCATCGGTTTCGTTGTTCAGCGCTTCGATCGCGTAATCTTCATTGGCGAGCGTGGTACTCGTTCCTGAATCGGAATGCTGTGCGAATAGCCCGATCCCGGAAACGGTCCGTGCGTACATGCCCGTGCCTTCGCTGCTCAGCCCATATACGCCGCGCCCCGAGGGTGTCGTGCCGTACACACCCCACCCGGACCCGCCCTGCGATCCGTAGACCCCGATGCCGGTGCTACCTCTGCCGTTGTTGATCCCGCGCACGCCTGCGGATAGCCCGCCGGGCGAACTCGGATCGATTTCTCCGAGTAAGCCCATAGCGCCCAGCGCCGTCGAGTTGCTCTTACCGTGGATCCCCGGCGCGGTGCCATCGGAGTTCGAATGCGTACCGAGAAGCGCGGTACCCGTAGAGGAAGTCGCGTGCACGTTCAGCGTGGCGTTGGTCGCTGAAAGGAACGCGGGCACATCGAGCGTGTCCGCGATGCTCGCCCGATTGGCGCGGATCGCGAAGGGTACATAGTTCACTTTCGTGCGCGGGTTGAGGAATGTGCCGTCGACCTCGATCGCGAGCCAGCGATCGTCGCCCGTGAAGAGCGTGTCGTTAAAATCGAGCTCTACCTCGAAGAGCCCATCGACGACCTCGACATCATCGATATCGATCCACTCCAAGGCAACCCCCAGTACCGGCGCATCAGCAATTGTGAACCGCATGTCGTACATGCCGTTGGCGGGCTTCCCGGTGTCTTCGAGCGTGCCCTGATAGGTGATCGGTTCTGCGATCGCGATGCCGGCGCACGCGAATAGAGCAGCGAGCATTGTTGAGTTGCGCATCACATTTCCCCCTTTGTAGAAACTTGTAGTCTGTAATCATGTTAACCCAGACTGGCTCTGATCGGAAAAGGAAATTATGAGCGTGTGGCAACTAACACGCTATATTAGGGGTATGGGTGTGTATTGAAACCCAAGCAAGCCCCAAAGTGCCCTGCCTGTGATTACGACCTCTCTGGGGTCATATCGCAATCAGTTGACACTCAAAAGGATGAAACCGAGTTCACCTGTACTGAGTGTGGCAGAGCGGTATCACTGCTCGCGGTCCTCGATATCAGTGAGCCTGACCCCAACCCTTGGCTCACATTCTTGCTCATGCTCCTCTGCACACTTGCTTGGCTGACCATGTGCGGCGGGGTTGTTACCTTTCTCGTTGTTGGGATTCGCGGATGAGTCACAAGCAGACCAAAATACATCAACCCATCTGCCCCAAGTGCGGCTACGACCAGTCCGGCGAGATCTTCACATGGACATCGCAGTGCCCATTGCAAGGCACCTGTCCCGAATGTGGATTGGAGTTGTTGTGGGCGGATGTGTTCGATCCGAGTCGTGTTCATCTGTCCTGGTATATCGAGCACACGAAACAGGTAAACGCGGGGCTACGACGGATTCCGTCGACGCTTTGGAAAATGTTGATCCCGAATCGGTTCTGGAAGCGTTTGACCGTGCAATCCCCTGTCTACCCGCATCGGCTCTGGGCATGGATTGGTGCCGGGATGCTTGCGTTATACATGTATAGAACGGTTGTCTCCATTGCGTTGAATGCGTACAGCACATTTCGGTGGAATCAACTCGCGGACGATGCTGTCGCGCAGAATATGATTTCAGTACTGAACGCGGCCAAGATTAAAGCGAATATGACCAGGGAGCCGTATTGGATTGATCTGATCCTGGACTCTGGTTCGCACTCGATCAAGCAAGTTCTGTCTGGGGAAGATTCCGCGACACAGTTCGCTCTAATCATTCTCGCGATGGTCTTGATCTGGACCCTGATCATGACGGTTGTTCCCGCGACTAGGCGCATCGCTCAACTCCGTATGGAGCACATCTACCGTGCGACAGCGTTGTCATTTGCTGTCGTCCTTGTTGGGTTCATCTTGGTATCCACCAGCGAAACCTTAGCAGAAATATTCAACATGGCAGGGATGCGTGTTTCTGGAGCATGGGGAAACTCATTTAGTGCGAGCCAAACACGGTTTAACAATGCCGAGTACTACTCGCGTCTGGCGATCTCAATCGCGTTCATTGCAATAATTGTTTGGACTCAGTGGTTCTGGATCGCCGCGATCGTTCGTGGGTGGCGAGTTCGATCATTCATGCTCCCAGTATTGGGGCTGATTACTTCTCTATTGGCGGGATTCACCGCGTTAGTCTACATCGAAGTCTACTGATCCTCA
>Ga0316189_10007362_pt1 | contig 10412 bp, 14 predicted proteins | sample LowCovwburrow_MG_FD_204930 | JGI IMG/M metagenome (GOLD analysis project Ga0316189, IMG submission 204930) | Coastal sediment microbial communities from Maine, United States - Lowes Cove worm burrow | ecosystem: Environmental > Aquatic > Marine > Coastal > Sediment | place: USA: Maine... | reverse complement strand
GTACACGATTTCACATTCCGAAATGATGGCGACGAGGTATTGGTCATAGAGAAAGTCTCCAGTTGCTGAGGGTGTAAGGCACATTTGGCTTCGGCCAAAGAGATTCCCCCGGGCGGGGAAGGTCATATTATCGTAACGATTCCCAACCTTAGCAAAGGCGGGCCCATCCAAAAATCGGCGTGGGTCATAACAAACGACAAAACAAATCCGCGTTTCAAGTTGAGGTTGCTCGCGGATGTCCGCACCGCCTTGGGCGCAGAGCCTGGCTCCATAGATTTTGGCAAGTTGAGATTAGGTGAAACTGCCTCACAGACCGTGAAGTTATTTGGTTATGCCCAAGACCAAATCAAGGTCAACGAGGTCCTCTGCAATGACCCCAACCTGACAGTGACCCTCAATAAAGGTGAGCTGAGGGTAGCCCTTTTGGCTCAAAAAATCGGTAAAATTGATACGTCGATCAAGTTGGATACGGATTACCCCCCTAAAAGGAAGATCCCTGTTCTCAAGGTATCGGGCCGGGTTCTTGGCCCCATCGCCGTAAATTCGAGTGTGTTGGAAGTGCCTCACCTGAAGGAGGGTGAGGTTTTCAAGAAGACCCTGACGGTCATTAGCGAGAGCGACGCTTTCAATATCATCGGGGTCCGCACGAGCAGAGAGGGGCCACGGTTATCGGTGGAAACGGTTGAAGAGGGCCATCACTATCGCATCCACATTGAAGTTCTAGCCAACCAGCCCCAGAACCAACTCCACATAACGACCGATCATGCCTTCCAACCCAACTTGGAGGTACGAATCTACGGACAATAAAGCGCCAGGTTCCTAGGAAGACAGAGAACGGCATGATTTTGCAGCCGCGAGATTCTAGCGGGATCCTCCCAGCCTGTCGAGACGAGAACCTCAACCCATCGCCTACCTCAGCCGGCCGCCTCAAACTCCGGTTCATTTAGAAAAAAGAACAGGGGGTTTTGGGTTTCACAAAACTTGATACAACTGTACAGAAGATAGCTGCCAAGGCACCAGGACGGCTAGTCTACGTAGCTGGAGAGGATGCTGAGGTAGCTTTCATAGCGGGAGGCGCTGATTATGCCCTGCTCGACTGCCTGGAAAACGCCGCATTCCGGCTCGTGATCGTGGCTGCAGTTACTAAAGGTACAGCGGACCAGGTGTTCTTCGAACTCGGGGAAGCCGAGTCTTAAGGCGTCCTTGGGAATGATGGAGACTTCAAGGCTGCGGATGCCTGGAGTATCGATGATGGCCGATCCTTCCTCCCATTGGAACAGACCCGAGCAGGTTGTGGTATGACGACCATCGCCGAAACGGTCCACGTCGCCGATTTTCAGGTCCAGGTGCGGCATTAGGGCGTTGACCAGGGATGTTTTGCCGGCCCCACTGTTGCCAACTAGGACTGCGGTTTTGTCGTGTAAGACTTCTCTCAGTGAGTCAATGCCCGCATTTTCCTTTGCGGAGGTGAATACCACCGGTACCGACAGATGTTCCTGGTACCAGGCAAGCAGCTCAAGGTCCTCTGGATCACCGTCTAAATCTGCCTTGTTGAGACAGATCAAGGGTTCTACTCCTCCGTAGCGGCTCAGGATCAGATAGCGGTCGATCAGGCCCGGATGGAAGCGCGGTTTTTGCTTTGCTGCAACAATCACGGCCAGGTCGATATTGGCCGCAATCACCTGCTTGCGCGGGCGTCGTTGCTTGCCCTTTAAACGCATCAGCGTGTTCTGGCGCTTTAACCTGCTGGTGATGCGCACTTCGTTGTTCTTTTCAATGAGCATCACATGGTCGCCCACCACCAACTCCTTCTGGAGCTTGTAGGGCAAGTTGCGGCCTACTTCCAGGGTGAGTCGTTCCCCCCCATAGTCCACCAGGAACTTTCCATATTGGATCGAAGCGATTGTTCCTGTTTTGGGTGGGTCTTTTTGTTGGCTACTCATAAATCCTATCAAAAGAACGGTGTTCTGGGGCGCAGATTCGCACACCCTCCCATCTTCTCAGATTTTTCAATGAAAAAGTAGTGCATTCCAGTATCTGGGGTAATTCAAGCCGCCAGACTGCCGTATTAACCCTTGGGCTCTATGCGAAACCAGGAACCGATCCAAGCGGTGGGATGAATCTACCATCGCCTCCGATTCCCAGTCAGGTGTATACTTCCTCTTTGAGATCGACGCGATCGATCGATCCAGCATTCTGCGGAGAAGCACTTGCATGTACTCTATTTCCACCAACATTTCTCTACGCCGCGTGGTTTTACCGGTACCCGCTCTTACGAGATGGCCCAAGCCCTAATCCGTCGCGGCCATCAGGTCACCCTGGTCTGTGGTTCTTATGACATGGCCAAAACGGGCTTGACGGGTCCGGTGATTAAAAACAAACGGGAAGGGAATATCGACGGGATCCATGTGATCGAGCTTTTTTTGCCCTATGCCAATAAGGACAGTTTCCTGAAACGCAGTTGGACGTTTGTGCGTTTTGCCATGCGCTCCGTTCTTTTGGCCTGGCGCACGCCCTACGACCTGCTGTTTGCCAGCTCAACCCCGCTGACCTCGGGCATTCCCGGTATTTTTATGCGCGTGTTGAAAGGCAGGAAACCGATTGTTTTCGAGGTGCGCGACCTCTGGCCCGAACTGCCCCGCGAGATGAAGGTGATCACCAATCCGCTGATTTTATGGGCCATGTCGGTGCTGGAATGGTTGTCTTATCACAGTGCCGGCGCCACGGTTGGTCTTTCGCCTGGCATTGAGGCGGGCATTCAGCGACGGGGCATTGCCGCAAGCCGAACCACCATGATCCCCAATGGCTCCGACCTGGACCTGTTTCGGCCCAATCCAGAGAAGAAGCCGGTTCTCCCAGGCCTTGAACCGGGCCGGTTCGTGGCGGCTTTTACTGGTGCCCATGGCATTGCCAACGGGCTTGCCGCAGTCTTGGATGCCGCCGCAGTTCTAAAACAGAAGGAACGCGATGACATCACGCTTGTTTTTATTGGGGACGGCAAGAAGAAACCCGGATTGGTTGAACGGGCGAAACGAGAAGGATTGGACAACTGTTTATTCTACGATCCTATCGACAAGACCGAATTAGCCGAACTCCTCCCTCGTTTTGATGCGGGCCTGATGATCCTCGACAATGTGCCGGCCTTCTATTACGGAACCTCACCCAACAAGTTCTTTGACTATATTGCCGCCGGTTTACCCGTGCTCAACAATTATCCGGGCTGGCTGGCAGATTTGATTGGGGAAGCGGGCTGCGGCATTCCTGTAAAACCGGCCGACCCCGAGGCCTTTGCCGAGGCCCTTATCCAACTTGCCGACCAGGAGGATCAACGCGTTGAAATGGGGGCCCGCGCCCGTGTTCTGGCGGAAACCGAGTTTGATCGCCACAAGCTGGCCAATCAGTGGGTCGATTTTATTGAGGCGCAGAGCCGTTAAGCCTCCTGAGTATTGGTGCCATGCTTGCGGTTCTTTCGAATTAAGGCGCCGACGTTAGGAAATCGCGGAAGCGGGCGCTTTCGGGCGAAAAGTCGTAAGTTCCTTCGTCGTAGAAGACCTTGAAGAGGTGGAGACCGGATGCCGGCGCTATTTTCGGCATGTCGCGACGGTCTCCTCGATCCAGGCCCTGGCCCAGTTCTTCAGGGCTCCATTCACCCCGGCCTACTTTTATCAGGCCACCTACCATGTTGCGGACCATGTGGTAGAGGAAGTGGCGGCCGATGACTTCGAAACAAATCAGGTCACCCTGGCGATGAACCGCGACCCGGTGAATGGTTGTGCGTGTCTGGGTTCGATGGTCTCGGCTCGATTGTAAGGCGCGAAAGGAGCGTGTGCCCACAAAGTGTTGGGCCGCAACCCCCATGGCCACTTGGTCCAAGGGCCGTCGATCATTCCATACAAATGGAGAAATAAACGGAGCAACGCCGTGCCGGTTGAGATTGATGAAATAGGCGTAGTGTTTTGCACGGGCATTGTAGCGTGCTGAGAACTCTGAGTCCCGTTCTGCAGCGGAGAGAATGTGGATGCCGGTTGGCAACATTCGGTTGAGCGCGTAAACTATTTTTTCTAGGGGAATGGGGTTTTGAATCTGGACACTGACATGCTGGTCGTGTGCGTGAACCCCCGTGTCGGTCCGGCTTGCGCCTATGGTGCGCAACGCTTTTTGACCGGTCAAGCGGGCCAGTGCAATATTCAATTCTCTTTGCACCGTCGGCAGTTTCGGCTGGATTTGCCAGCCGAAGAAGAGGTGGCCGGTGTAAGACAAAATCAATTCGATGTTTCGCATCGGAAGTTTATGCTTTAACATAACATGAGTAAGGTAACTTTCTGGATGGTTTTATGATTACCGGTTTTAATACAGATGTCAAACACGGCGCCAAAGTCTACCATGTCCAAACCGAAGACAAGGGAAGAAACAATCCAAAAATTGAAACCCTGGTCTACGTTGGGGGAGAAATCCTCGACAATCATCGGACCTCCTACGACGAAAGCAAAGAGCAGCTTGGCGAGGCTGAGATCATGGCGCTGATGGAGAATCAACATCGACGTGTGATCCGTTCCATCAAAGTGGGCCGCTACGACGAGCAGGGAAAATTCCCGGAAGGGGTTTTGACCGATCGCACTTTCGATGAAGTGGTGGCGGAATACTTGGGCAGTGAGGCTGTTGCCGATTACCTGCTGCTGGCTATTTCTGGCCAGGATTCCCTTAAATCAGGTCCGACGACCCTATTGAAGGTCAAAGCCATCAAGGCGATCAGCAAAGAGGCGGTCTATGGCACATCCGTTCGCATCAAGCTGGTCAGTAGCAAACGCAAGCCTCTGATCCTGGCCGATGGTGTAACCGACGAACAAGGTTTGATGAACGCTCAACTGGTTCTGCCCGACTGGGGCAATGAAGGAACCCTGGTGATCCAGGCAATTAGTGATTGGGGTACCGCCACGCAACGCATCCCCTTAGGTATCTGATATGGACGCAGCTCGGATCAATGAAATCCTCGAACAAACCTTTTCCGATTCGCACTTTTCACGGGCCGAGAAACAGGCGTTCGCGCAGATTCTCTCTGAGATCGGCGAGGATCGTCGTACCTATGGCGTCTTTGCAAATCGCGCCTTCGAGATGGCAGCCGAGGCCATGCCCTCCAATCGCGAGCGTGCTGTGGTCAATTGGCTGGAAGGGGTGATCAAGGTGCTGATGGGCCGAACCCAGCTGCCCCGGGTCGGTGGTTCTACGACTTATTTTAGCCCAGGTTCTAACTGTCGCAACAAGATCATCGACCTCCTGCGGAATGCGAAGAAGACTGCAGACATCTGTGTTTTTACGATCACAGACAATTCCATCAGCCGCGAGATCACCCGATCTGCCGACCGTGGCGTGGCGGTCAGAATCATTTCGGATGACGAGAAGTCAGAGGATCTGGGCTCCGACATTGAAGCGTTGGCGAGACACGGAATTCCGGTTAGAACGGACAATGCCCAAAGCCACATGCACCACAAGTTCGCCCTTTTCGACAGCGTTGAGTTGCTGACCGGAAGCTATAACTGGACTCGTTCTGCCGCCGACTTTAACGAGGAGAACCTGATTGCCATCCGCGACGGAAACGCGATTCGGTCCTTCCAAGACGAGTTTAATCGGCTCTGGGAAAAGATGGTGCCCTACCGCTAAAGCTTCTCCTTTTTTTGCAAACCAAGACAGGAGCGTCTCTGCTCTGAAGAGCGTGCTATTGATTTCTCGTTCTGAAATTGTGTCTCAGAGGGAAAATTAAAACCCAACTGATATTTCCAGCTTGGCTGGGCCTCTAGGCCAATTCATAACAAACTTGTTCGGAATTATTTATCAAAACAAGGTCACCCACTCCAAACCCAGCGGAGCCGGTTAAAATTCCGCTCGGTCTTACTTGGGTGACCCGAGCAATAACTGCACAGCCCTTGCTCTCCTGTCTCGTAGTTGATGCTGTTCCTGATCAAGCAAAGCTTCCCGGAATCGGATTGTCTTAATTTGCTCAGCCGTCAACAAGATTGGCCGAACATGAACCTTGGGTGCCGAAGCTCGGGAAGGAGGCTTTTGAGCCCTATCGGTCGTTTCTTAAGGCTTGGTAAGAGTAGACTTGGAAGGCGATCGGGGTGAATTACGATACGGCTAAACTGTATTCGTCAGCCAGTTTTGACAATTCGAGGTACGTATGGCGCTCTGAGCTGATAATCGGGAAGGTCGAATAAATCAGGTCGACAAACTTATCCCAGTTCAAACTTTGGGTTGTTGAAATCACATAATCTAGAACCTTTTTACATGTGTCGTCAAGTTCAGGCATATAATCATAATCAGTCAGTCCAATTAAGGTTCTGGGGCTGTTAAGAAACCCATCAACCTTCTCAACCGTGAGCCGATGATCGGAACTCGCCGTATTGACGACATCCTTGGTATAAGGGCCATTATCGAAATACCACCTGACGCGAGTAAATGTTCTTCCGTAATTCACCGCTCCAAGCCAATCCGCCAAGTACACCATTTTGGTCATACGGTCATTTGTCAGTTCCAATTTGTCTGGGTAGCGCAAGGCGAAGTGTGCGATTATGTCACGTAATTTGTTCATATCCTTCCTCCAGCCGAGAATAGTCCGGACCAATATAGTGTATCAGAATTGCCATATGATCCGCTATGTGCTCTAGTTTTTCCAGCACGGTTTTTTTAAACTTGTCCGGGCTCTCAGACTCAAGAATCAACACAGCCAAAGGCGTGGGTTTTACCCCAGCTGCGTCAACTCTCACCCCTGCGTAAAGTCGTGGCTTCATATTAAACCTTTCGACAATACTTGCTTCAATGTTAAATTGTTTCTTTTGGTAGGCCTTGTACTTGGTGAGCTGAGAAGGATCTGGTAAGCCAGAGTCGAAGCAGGACTTGCTTTTCCAAGCAATATGGATACAGCCACTTTTCGGGTACCTCTTACGATTCAGGTTGGCGTATTCAGGGTTTTCCGAAATTCGACAGATTGGAACAAAACGGTCGATTGATTTGTGGTAAAAGTATAGAGTTACCCTTTCCCTAGGGCCGGTTTTGAGTTGTAACTTCCCATATGACAAGAGAATGGCCATATAAATCTCTCTATGGTTGTCCTTCAAGGCACTTAGCCCTTCTTTCATCTCAGCTAACTTTCCTTGGCTTGTGTCTAGGTCTTGGGCCAAGGCTTGGTGGCTAACTTTCAATTCGTCGAGTTCTCTTCCAACGCTCGCCTTTAGTTCAGAAAAGTAAAAGGAAAGGATCACTGATATGACGAAGGCGAACATGAAATGTGGTTGATAACCTTTGATTCCAGGGAGTTGACCGAAAAGCTCATCCGAGAAAAGTAGGGTAGAGAGCAGAATAGCTGAATGGGTTGACCTTTCCCACAAAGAAAGTCGCCTTTTGAAAAAATTCCCTATATCAGCGCTAAGTTCAGAAAGTTTCACGCCCACTCTCACCCCTGGTTTTTGCAATTCAGATTTGAACCCTGCTCTATGTTGGGCATTCTTGAAACGCTACCACAAAATATAGATATTTGGGAAGAGGTAAATCTACTGTTCGTATAATTGACGTTTAAATCATGAATACGATTTTGCAATTGGCCCAATAGCCCTTTCACCACAAGCTCACAAGCTGTCCTTGCAAGTAATTACAATCACCGCAAACGGCCATTCCATGTTTTCTCGCAACCTTGATGTTTATTAAGAGACCGCATTCGTCTTGGCCCACAAAATCCGCGAGTCGACCCACAGCACAATGAAAAAGGAGGGGAACAAAAAGCTTGGCGGTGAAATCAAGGATGACGCTTCCAAGACCCGTACGTGATCAAGGGTGAAGATCAGAGCAGTGTTGACATGCTGATAAAGCGTGCCGTTGAATATTAGTCGCTTTGTCCGTCCTGTCCGGCTTTGTGCAACAACTGGTTCAACGCGCTATCCTGTCGTGTGGTTTCGGGTTGACGATACTCGGCTGCCAGGCGAATGATCCAGGAGCGGGCGCAAGCCAGGCCCATGCGATGCCCGATGGAAACGCAGAGTGGTTTGATGCCGTCCTGGGTTCGCAAGACAGATCCGATCACCTCGCCCCCGTCACACAGCTCTGAGTAGTCGCCCCGAAGGGGACCAGGCTCTTCGTGGGTTCCAAGCAGCCGGGTTTTCCCACAGCCGATGGTGGGAATATCGTAGAGTACGCCCAAGTGGCAGGCCAGCCCAAAGCGTCGTGGGTGAGCAAGGCCTTGACCGTCGCAGACGATCAGGTCCGGCGTGACCGATAATTGAGACAAGGCCAGAACAATGCTGGTAACTCTCGGAAGGAAAAAAGGCCTGGTACATAAGGAAAGCGAACGGGATCTGATGCGGAGACCGTTTCAAGCGCCTGTAAGCTACCCGCGTCCAGGACCAGGGCTGCGGCGTAGACCAGCTGTTTGCCATAGGCCACATCTACGCCTGCGACCGTCTTTATTCCACCCTTGTACGCATCCCAGCGTATGACGCGTTGCGCGTAGCTGCTTTGCAGGGCTTGTGCCGCTTCAATATCAATGTCCCATTGCTGGTCGATAACCAGTTCCAAGCCTTTCTCCGGGAATCAGCAATAATAGGGATGCGTACAAACCGGATATTCGGTGGGGCAAGCATACGCTGTCGGGCAAGCGCGTTGATTGGTTTCACCGCCTCTCACCGCACTCATTTCTTTTTTCGCGGTTACGAAACTGGTCAATTTAAGCTCGTCAAGTTTTAGCTTTTTGGTCATATGTCACCTCGTGCTGCACAGATTTAGTACCGCATTCTAATAAAGATAATGCGTCGATCTTCAATATGAAGACTATTTTAGCCAATAGCAGGGAGCTTGTAAAGCAAGGGGCGCTCCACAGCATGAATCAGCCCTCATTTTGACGTTGAGATGACTGGGTTGGCGCTGTAGAATGGGAATGCATCTTGCCGAAGGTAAGCTGCACCAGCTTAAGCAATTGGGAGTTGAACCATGCTGACATTAATTTTTATGACATGCCTTGCCGGTGAAAACGGACTCTACGGAGCAAAGATCAAAACCGACACACCATTGGTTTCAATCACTGAACTGATGGCCAATCCGGAGACCTACATGGACAAGATGGTCAGGGTAAAAGGCACTGTCGCGACAGTCTGCCCCAAGGCAGGCTGCTGGGTGGATATCGCCGATAACGGCGAGAAGGTACGTATCAAGGTCAAAGATGGCGAGATTGTTTTCGACAAGGACCTGGTTGGCAAATCGGTTATTGCTGAAGGCACCGTCTATAAATTTGAACTCACGCACGAAAAAGCCGTAGGTTACTTCAGGCATCTGGCAGAGGAGCTTGGCGAGCCTTTTGACGAAAGCTCGGTGACCTCGGGCACCACGATCTACCAGATTGGTGGCCTTGGCCTCCAAATCGACAAATAGGTCTACAACAATCCATCTTCGATCAGGCGTTCGGTCAGCTTTACCGGAGAGCATTCGGTAAGGTAGCGACCGTTCCATTCTACAACAGGTGATTCGCTGCAATTGCCTGTACATCGCGATTCTTCATGTTGAATAGGGAGGCCGGCGGCCGCAAGATCCGCACACCAGGACATCAGGTCTTCGGCCTCCATCAGGCTACAGCTCGGGCCCTTGCACACAACAACTTTCAGATTTTTAACAGGTTCTGCCACCCACGGACTCCAAGGAACACAAATACATGGTAAAGAAGAGATGAGAAAGGAACAAATTTTCACCCTTGCTGATGCACGGGCTCTGTTGCCCTGGTTTGCCGAAGCCAGCAAAGAAGCGGAAAACCAGATCAAGCAGGTACAGCGAAAGGAAGCAGACCTGGATAAAGCTCAGGCCCGCGTTCATGCCATTATACAACATTGGAGCGAGACCGTCTCCAAGCTGGGCGCTATTCCCAAGCAGCCCTTTACCATCGATTTCAACAGTGGTACAGACTATTTCTGTTGGGAGTATCCCGAGTCTGACGTGGCCTTTCGCCACGATTACCACACCGGTTTTGCCGGACGTCACCGAATAAAAGAGGAGTCCTGATGAAAAACGTCTTGTTACTATTGTGTACTTTCAGCGGAGCTGCATGGGCGCAGGTTGAGCTGAAACTGGCCGGAGATGCCGGACCCGCCTATACCTACGACAGCTACACCATCACCGAAGCTTTTAAGGTCTATACTCCGGATAAAAAAAAGGTCAACCTGGAATTCAAGGGACTGAATCTTGTTCAGGTATGGTCTGTCGCCAATGGTGGAGACCCCATGATGTGGAATCGGGTCCTGCGTATCCAAGATAAATTCAAAGACCGCGGGCTGGTGACAGTGTCCATTAATATCGAAAATGGAGCAGATTTTCACAATCATCACAAGCGCTTGAATGAGTACCTGGCCACCGCCACACTTCCCGATAATATCTACTTCGAT
>Ga0316189_10007361_pt1 | contig 10413 bp, 10 predicted proteins | sample LowCovwburrow_MG_FD_204930 | JGI IMG/M metagenome (GOLD analysis project Ga0316189, IMG submission 204930) | Coastal sediment microbial communities from Maine, United States - Lowes Cove worm burrow | ecosystem: Environmental > Aquatic > Marine > Coastal > Sediment | place: USA: Maine... | reverse complement strand
AGGAGTTTGCTCAACATCAAGGAAGCGGCTTCCCGCAATATCAATACGATGCATGATCTCATTCCCGTGGCCGCCCAACTTAGCGCCGATCATATGCGTTGGTGGCTTGCGATTGCAGAAAGTGTGCGCAGCTTATCCGAGGCGACTGACAAGCCCGCTGTTGATTTCGCTGCGCAGAAATTTCTGATGAACCTCGGCGAGTTTGACATGTTATCGCTGTAGGCAGTTTCCTGCTGTGTGCGAAGCGGGACCCTAGTGCGACTTGGCCAGCACCCTGATCGGCACATCCAGACCGAATTCAAACGAATCAAAAAATATCCGCCGTTTTTCAGCACCGCTTTCCAGAAAGGCGCTGCGGCTTGTATCAATCATTGCCGGCGGGCCGCTCATGTAGATATCGAAACCGGAAAGATCCTCATACTGTCGCAATACGGCTTGATGGACAAAACCGTTAAAACTGTCTGAGGCTTCTGCATCCGCCGGCTCCATCAAGGCGGTGGAATACTGAATATGCTCATGTTGTTGCGCCCATTTTCCGGCCTGCTCGTGCATGTAAAGATCGGCGCGGCTATTTGCTCCCCAGAACAGGTGTAAGGGGCGTTTGTCATGTTGGGCCAACAGGTCTTCAATCATGGATTTCAAAGGCGCGAAGCCCGTGCCGCCACCCATGAGTATCATCGGGCGATCAAGCCTGTCATTACGGATAAAGAAGGTGCCCAGGGGGGCTTCGAGACGCAGAATATCGCGCTCCTTTAACTCGTCAAAAACCCATCCGGTGAAACCGCCTCCATCGACATGGCGTATATGCAGTTCGATCTCGTCTTCGGATTGCGGCGGACTGGCGATGGAAAATGCCCGTCGTTTGCCGTCAGGTAAAAGTATTTCCAGGTATTGTCCGGCCAGGAACTGCAGTCGCTGAGCATTTGGCAGCTTGATTTTTATACACATAACATCATGTGCCAGCAATGTTTTTTCGGTTACTCTTGCCGGCATTTTCCGGATATGAATATCCCGTACCGCCTCGATTTCACGGGCACGGATAACCAGGTCCCCGGTTGGCTCCGCCTGGCAAAAAAGAGCCTGGCCTTCGCCAATTTCCTCGCGGTTCAGCGCCAATGGCGGATGAAAGGGGTAGTGAACTTCACCCGATTCCAGGTGGCCTTTGCAGCTGCCACAGGTACCGTTTTTGCAACTGTAGGGCAGCATTACGCCCTGACGCAGGGCCGCGTTCAAAACTGATTCACCTTCATTGACGGTGAAAATTGCACCGCTGTTGATATTTTTAACCTGGTATTGCTTCATAGACCTGTGGACCAAAAGTTTCATGGGACCGAAAAATAGCCGCGGTGTATTGTCGCTGATGTGATAACCTTTGCGCCACTTTTCTAACAATTCGGAGCTGATTCGACCGGATTATGATATCAATATTTGCTTCAATTCTGCGGTTTATCTTCCGCTCCCTGTTACTTATAGGCTTTCTATTGCTTTTTCTGGCGCCATCATTGATGCGGGTAAATTATTACAGGCGGCTTGAAACGGCGGAGGGTTCACGCAAGGCGGACAGGGCCGGCGTCCGGTTATCAAACAGGCTGACGTGGTTTTTTGGACTCCGGGTGCAGCTTACCGGTCAATCGCAGGACGGACCGGTTTTGATCGCGGCAAACCACATTTCATGGCTGGATATCCCGGTTTTGCATGGTGCCTGTGCGGTGGGTTTTGTCAGTAAAGCAGAAATCGAGAACTGGCCGGTATTCCGTTATATAGCAAGAACCGGTGGCACAATTTTCCACCAACGCGGCAACCACGATTCGGCGGCCGATGTGAACTCGCTCATGGTTCAGCGCCTGCGACAGGGCAGGGCAGTCACGATTTTTCCGGAAGGCGGTATTCAGCCCGGCGCACCAATGCGGGTTTTTCATGCCCGCATGTTCAGGGCGGCGGTGGATGTTGGATGTCCGGTTCAACCGGTTACGATTCGTTACATGCGCGATGGTCAGATAGACGAAGATGTTGCCTTCCGGGTGGGTGAGTCGATGGCGGTGAATTTTTGCCGTCAACTGGCCAGGCCAAAATCCATTGCCGAGGTCCATTTTCTGCCGGTAATCAGTGCGATTGATCAACCCCGTCGTGCTTTGGCGGATGGTGCCAGGGCGGCTGTTATCAGTCGCTATGAAAGCTAGGAGCCTGTCGGATTTAACATGATCTACTGCGAAAAACCCGAGTTTGGCCAGATTTCCCGCTCTTTATCGTTAAATAGCGGTGCTATTCTCCTCAAAAGATCGAAAAATCTGACTCAAATCGGCTTCATCTCGCTACGATCGGTCAAACCCGACAGGCTCCTAGACACTAACTACCGATGAAACGATCCAAGCTCTTAGCCGATGCTTTTTCTCCCGCAATCGGCCTGCGTAACACCCACACGCAATCGGTGATCAACAGCAGCGCCTACCGGCGGCGTATTGTCAGAAAACGCTCAAGAGCGATGCTCGATGCCGAGCAGGACTGGATACTGGACGGTGGTGATGGTGTTCGTTTGCTGGGTCACTACTCCCCTCAGCCGAATAACAGTAAAGGCCTTGCGATCCTGTTTCACGGCTGGGAGGGCAGCAGCGGTTCAAACTATATCGTGGCTGCGGGGGGCATGCTGTATGACCGGGGTTTTGATGTTTTCCGTCTGAATTTTCGTGATCATGGCGAGAGCCATCATATGAACCAGGGTCTGTTCCATTCCTGTCGTCTGGATGAAGTCGTACACGCATTACAGGATGTTCAGCGAATTACAGGGGCTCAAAACTGGGCCTTATCCGGCTACTCGCTGGGCGGTAATTTTGCATTGAGAGTGGCCATGGCAGCACCCGAGGCGGGATTGTCATTACGACAGGTGGTTGCAGTCTGTCCGGTCATTTCGCCTTGCAATACACTCACGGCAATGGAAGAGGGTCCGCGGGGGTATGAAAGCTACTTCATTCGGAAATGGTCGAAGTCGATAAAGGTCAAGCAGGCTTTGTTTCCGGATACGTATGAATATGATGAGTGGTACAAGCTTGGGAATCTTCGCGAAAGGACGGGATACCTGGCGACACATCACTATGAGTTTGAATCACTGGATCAATATTTTGATGGATACTCGGTCGCAGGTGATCGTCTGAAAACCATAACAATTCCCACCACCATCCTGACATCGGAGGATGACATGGTGGTGCCGGTGAGTGATTTCGCGGACCTGCCTGATAATGAGAATATCGAATTACTGGTCACCCGTTATGGCGGTCACTGCGCATTTCTGAAAAACTGGAAAATGGAAAGCCTGGCCGACGATATTATTGTCGAGCGGGTGCTTGGAAGTGTGCGCAAAACCGGATAGGACAAACTGTAACCAATAGAAACAGCTAAAATGGCCTATCATGTCTTTGAATAAAAAATATATATGTCATTTTGTCGTCCGCCTTGGTGAAATATTCGGGCTGACGTTTATGTGCTGGTTGAACGGCTTAAAATCTCAGCGAAAGACAACTGAGCCCCCCATCAAGTTTTTGAAATTCAGAAACATCTACCTCCCGGACCTTGTAACCGGCATCCGCAATTAACGACCGGGTTTTTGGAAAACCCGCGGGTGTCAGCACGGTATCATTTATCCATACACTGTTGGCTGCGTATGCTTCATCCGGGTCGACTTCCAAAAGATGGAATTTTTGAAACTCCGGTTTGGTCAGAAACTCCCCGCAAGCCAGGAGATGATTGTTTTCAAGATAACCCAGTCCGGTTTTTAAGTGTAATACTTCGGTTAACTCGACCATTGAACCCTGCAAACCATAACTCTCCAGAATGGCGATCATTTGCGCGGCACCCTCCGGGTTGGTGCGCTCTGACAATCCTATGTAGTAATGGTCGCCGACCATCATGATGTCACCGGCTTCCACCTGCCCCGGCGCCTTGATCATTTCTACGTTTTCGTAGAACTCACGGATTGTGCCCAGCATCGAACGGGTTTCCAGGGTACGTGTTGGAGCGCCCGGGTTGGTGAGAATGGCGCACGGAGGCGTCATTAAAGCGACGTCTTCTACGAAGGTGGAATCAGGAAAATTCTCGTCTGCCGGTAACACCGTAACCTGCAGTCCGCACTCTTTCAGGGCTTCAATATAGTCGGCATGCTGCACCAGTGCATTTTGGTAATCAGGCTTACCCATATTCGCGCTGCTCAGGCCGTTCACCATCGCCTCGCACGGTGTTCTTACAATGGCTCTTGTGAACATGGTTTGTGCCTTTTTTTTTTGTGTTGGAGTGAATGGAAGTCAGTTTGGACAACCCGGTAAGTGTTATGGCTTATGGTACTGCAAGGACGGTTGGTTAGCTCAATCAAATAATTGTCTTGATCAGGAATGGAGCGGGTGATGGGAATCGAACCCACGTAGTCAGCTTGGGAAGCTGAAGTTCTACCATTGAACTACACCCGCTTTCATTATCAACAATAATTCTACTATGGCTTGCAGTGTAAATCAGCAGGAGAGTGCCTGCACGTGTGCTCGGCTGGCGGTCGCCAGTGCCCGCAGGTCGTAACCTCCTTCCAGTATAGACGCCACCCGTCCCTGGCAGCTATCAGTTGCCAGGTCACAAATCTGGTCAGTGATCCAGTGATAGTCCGCGTCCTGAAGTTCAATTTGTCCAAGCGGATCACGTTGATGGGCATCAAAACCAGCTGAGATCAGGATAAGGTCGGGTTCAAAATTATGAACGGCCGGTAAACCATGCTTTCTCCAGGCGTTCCTGAATGGTTTGCTGCCGTCACCGGGCGCCAGTGGCAGGTTTAATATATTGCCACAACCGGTTTCATCAGCTTGTCCGGTTCCGGGGTACAGCGGCAACTGGTGGCTGGAGACGAATAAAACATTGGGGTCATTCTCAAAAATAGCCTGTGTGCCGTTTCCGTGGTGTACGTCAAAATCAACAATGGCGACCCGGTTTATCGTGGGATTTTCAAGCGCATGACGGGCACCGATTGCGACATGATTGAGTAGGCAGAAACCCATCGCAGTTTCCGGTTCGCTGTGATGACCCGGTGGTCTCACAGCGCAAAAGGCTCTTAGTGCCTTGCCTGCGAGGACCTGGTCAATGGCGTAACACAAACCACCGCTGGCGCGCATTGCTGCGTCAATCGAACCGTTATTAAGAAAGGTGTCGGCGTCAATTGCAATGTTGCCTTGAGACGGTTCCTGCGAGGTGATATCAGTCCAGAATTTGACAGGGTGGACCCGTAGAATCTGTTCTGTGGTTGCTAGTGGTGCGGGCAGCCTTTGTAAGCCCTTAAGGTCTTCCAACCCGCTCAATACGGCTTCGACCCGGTGGGTGGATTCAGGGTGTTTGGGGCCGGGGTCATGCCGTAAACAATCGTCGTGCTGGATGATGATCGTGCTCATAGGGTCATTCTATAGTTTTATAATTTTTGGGATCACTGATTTTCAGGTCAGGGTGATAACCATTATGCGTGATGATTGATCTGCAAAGTCTTTGTTCAAGCTGATACTGATGCTCAAAACAAGGCCAGGCTCAGTGTTTCCTTAACCTCTTCCATGACCACGTAGCTGCGCGAACCGCTGACACCCGGCAGCGAAAGAATTTTATCTCCCAGTAGTCTGCGGTAGGCCTTCATGTCCTTTACCCGGGCTTTGATCAGGTAATCAAAATTTCCGGATACCAGGTGGCAATCCATTATTTCTGACAGGTGGCGAGCTTCCTCACGGAACTTCCTGAATGCATCGGGTGACTTGTGTGACAGGTCTATCTCGACGAATACCAGCAGGCTGGCATCGACAAGTTCGGGATCCAGCAGCGCTGTGTATCCGCGTATGTAACCCTGTCTCTCAAGACGTTTAACACGCTCAATGCACGGTGTGGGAGTGAGGTTAACTTTTCGCGCTAGCTGCACATTTGATATCCGCCCGTCCGCCTGCAGACATTCCAGTATCCGCCGGTCAGTTCGATCCAGTACCTTTGGGTTTCTTGTCTTTTTGCTCATAGGAAAAACTATATTGAGGGATTTAGATAGACTAAAACACTATCAAACATATATCAATAGAGAATAAAACTGCTTTAATGTATATAAAATAGTCTTTTAACATAATTAAAGGTGTTGTCATGAGAATCGGTGTACCAAAGGAAATTAAAAATAACGAATTTCGCGTGGGTCTTGTACCCGCATCCGTTCGTGAACTGGTTAACCATGGTCACGAGGTTTTTGTTGAAACCAGCGCGGGTGGCGGCATTGGCATGTCAGATGATGATTATGTAGCGGTTGGAGCGCAGATTTTGAACGATGCGCCTGCGGTTTTTGAGAAGGCCGAGATGATCGTCAAGGTCAAGGAACCGCAGGCGGTTGAACGTGCCATGCTCACACCGGCCCACGTGCTTTTTACCTATCTGCACTTGGCACCCGATGCCCCGCAGACGGAGGACCTGGTCAAAAGTGGGGCAACCTGCATCGCATATGAAACCGTGACCGATAAAAAGGGTACTTTGCCATTGCTTGCACCTATGTCTGAAGTTGCTGGCAGGTTGGCAATCCAGGCGGGTGCCTGGTGCCTGGAAAAGGCCCATGGTGGATCTGGTGTGTTGCTCGGTGGCGTACCCGGTGTTGAACCTGCAAAAGTCGTCATAATTGGCGGCGGTACAGTGGGTCTGAATGCAGCCCAGATGGTTGTTGGTATGGGCGCAAATGTGATTATTCTTGACCGCAACCTGGATGTATTGCGATTCCTGGATGCAACTTTCGACAGTCGCGTACAGACTGTCTACTCCAATGCAGATGCCATCGAGCGTCACCTTAAAGATGCAGACCTGGTTGTTGGTGGTGTTCTAATCCCGGGCGCTGCTGCACCCAAGCTGGTCACTCGCGAGCATCTTTCAATGATGCGACAGGGTTCTGTACTGGTTGATGTGGCCATTGACCAGGGTGGTTGCTTTGAGACTTCACGTGCCACAACACACCAGGATCCAATCTATGAAGTTGACGGTATTGTGCATTACTGTGTGGCCAATATGCCCGGTGCAGTTCCACGTACCTCAACTTTCGCATTGAATAATGCAACACTGCCGTTTGCACTGGCCCTGGCTGATAAAGGTGCCAAACAGGCAATGCTGGATGATCATCATCTGCTTGCAGGTCTTAATGTGCATCGTGGTATGGTTACATACAAAGACGTTGCGCGAGACCTCGGTTATGATTATGTACCTGCGGTTGAGGCGCTGAAAACCGCCTGAAAATCACGTTAGGCACGTTTTATGTAAGGAGCAGTCAGAATGAGTGAAAAGAGCCAATCCCTGGAATCATTCTGGATGCCATTTACCGGCAACCGGGCGTTCAAGAAAAATCCACGCCTGGTTGCCCGCTCCAACGGTATGTTTTACTACACACCCGATGGCCGGGAGATTCTTGATATGGTGGCCGGTTTGTGGTGCTGCAATGCAGGCCATGGCCACCCCGCGATTGTCAAGGCCATCCAGGCTCAGGCGGCGGAGATGGATTACGCGCCGCCTTTTGGTTTCGGTCACCCGGCGGCATTTGAAGTGGCCGAGACTTTGACCACCCTCACACCTGAAGGAATGAACCACGTTTTCTTCACCAATTCCGGCTCTGAATCAGTCGACACCGCCCTTAAAATTGCACTGGCGTACCAGAAAGAGCGAGGACAACCTTCACGTACCCGGCTCATCGGGCGCGAGCGCGGCTATCACGGTGTTGGCTTTGGTGGCATTTCTGTTGGCGGGATTCCCTATAACCGTAAACAGTTTTCAAATTCCATGATCCCCGGTGTGGATCACCTGCCGCATACACATTTGCTTGACCGCAATGCGTATTCCCGGGGCCTCCCCGAGTTTGGTGTTGAGTTAGCCGACGAGTTGGAAAACATTCTGACCCTGCACGATCCAAGTAACGTGGCTGCAGTCATTGTTGAGCCGATAGCCGGATCAGCGGGTGTATTGATACCGCCCAGGGGTTACCTGAAGCGGTTGCGTGAGATTTGTGATAAACACGATATCCTGCTGATTTTTGATGAAGTAATTACCGGTTTTGGACGTCTCGGTGAGAATTTTGCCGCGCAGGCCTTTGACGTTACACCGGACATCATCACATCGGCAAAGGGGCTGACCAGCGGCACTGTGCCGATGGGGGCAGTATTTGTACGTGACGAAATCTACAACGAATTTATGTCCAAACCGGGCGTGGCCATAGAGTTGTTCCACGGTTATACCTACTCCGCTCACCCATTGGCGGTTGCAGCCTGTAAGGCAACACAAAAGGTGTATGCCGATGAAGGCCTGTTCCAGCGTGCTGCTGATATGGCCCCCGTGTTTGAAGATGCCTTGCACTCCCTGAAGGGCGAAACGAACGTCATTGATATACGCAACTATGGTTTGATGGGTGCTGTTGAGTTCACGCCCATTGATGGCCAGCCGGGTATGCGTGGGGCGGGGATAATCCAAAAATGTTTTGAAGCTGACCTGATGGTCCGTGTGACCGGTGATACCATCGCAATGAGCCCGCCGCTGATACTTGGGGAAAGCCATATTCAGCAGGCGGTTGAAACACTCAGAACAGTATTGAGAGCATGAGATCAATGGAAAAACTGACGCACTACATCGATGGGAAATTTCTTGAAGGCAGTAGCGGCCGTTTTGGTGATATCTTTGATCCCGCCACCGGCCAGGTACAGAAAAAGGTGCCGCTGGCATCTGCAGACGAGCTGGATAAAGCTGTAAAGGCTGCCTCCGCTGCTTTTCCCGCCTGGGCGGCAATGCCTGCATTGCGCCGGGCAAGATGTATGTTTCGTCTCAAAAATCTGATTGAGGAACACCGGGATGAACTGGCAGCCTTGCTGACATCCGAGCATGGGAAAGTCCGTGATGACGCATTGGGAGAAGTGACCCGGGGACTGGAAGTGGTAGAGTTCGCCTGTGGTGCGCCACAATTGCTGAAAGGAGAGTTTTCGGACAGTGTTGGTGTTGGTGTAGATGCCTACTCATTCAGACAACCACTGGGTGTGGTCGCTGGAATTACACCTTTTAACTTTCCTGCCATGGTTCCCCTGTGGATGATCCCGATGGCGTTGGTCTGTGGTAATACCTTTGTACTCAAACCTTCCGAGCGTGATCCGGGCGCCTCCATGCTGCTGGCTGAGCTGATCAGGCAAGCGGGTGTTCCGGACGGTGTTTTCAATGTTGTTCATGGTGATCGTGAAGCAGTCGATGCCATCCTGGCACATGAAGATATACAGGCCATCAGCTTTGTTGGCTCAACACCGATTGCCCAAAAAATCTATAAAGTCGGTTCTGCAAACGGAAAACGCGTGCAGGCGCTCGGTGGCGCCAAGAACCACATGGTCGTGATGCCGGATGCCCCGCTGGAAGCCGCGGTTGATGCCCTGATGGGTTCGGCTTATGGCTCTGCCGGTGAGCGCTGCATGGCTATTTCAGTCGCCGTGGTAATCGGTGAAGAAACAGCGGATGCCCTGGTTGCCGAGTTGAAACCGAAAGTAAAGGCGCTCTCCATTCAGCCTGGAAATGTGGATGGTGCCGAAATGGGTCCGTTGATTACCGGTGAGCACCATGCAAAGGTTTCGGGCTATTTAAGCCTGGGTGTTGAAGAAGGGGCAGACCTGGTCGTGGACGGGCGCGGTTATACACATGCAGATGCACCGGATGGTTTCTTTATCGGCGGCAGCCTGTTTGACCATGTTACAGCCGATATGCGTATTTACCAGGAAGAGATTTTTGGTCCGGTATTATGCGTGGTCCGCGTGAACTCTTACGATGAGGCCGTTGACCTGATCAACGCACACGTTTACGGCAACGGTGTTTCCATCTTTACCCGTGATGGTGATGCGGCACGCAATTTCGTGCAAAACATCCAGGTCGGTATGGTCGGTGTGAATATTCCGATTCCGGTGCCAATGGCATTCCACAGTTTTGGTGGTTGGAAGGCCTCACTGTTTGGCGATCACCATATTTACGGCCCGGAAGGAATACGCTTTTATACACGGGTCAAAGCGGTAACCCAGCGGTGGCATACGGGTATCCGCAAAGGCGCAGATTTCCATTTCCCGCAGTTGGGTTAATTAATTGATTTAATGCCAGCTAACTTGGCATCAGCCCGGGGTGCGTACCGTGGGTAACTTGTTACCCACGATGTCGCTAATTCTGATTGCCACGTAACAACTCAACCACCCCATGAAGCTTCTCTTTACGGGCTTGGTGCGCCTCTTTTAACTGAAAAACATAACCTTCACCAAACCAAAGAGCGCACCCAATACCAGCACCACATTTGCCAATAACGTTATGGCCATACCCGGGGTGCGGGTTTTCGGGTCTTTCAGGTATTCCAGGGAATATAAGAACCGGCCTACCAGGAAGGCCAGGCCT
>Ga0316189_10007360_pt1 | contig 10414 bp, 6 predicted proteins | sample LowCovwburrow_MG_FD_204930 | JGI IMG/M metagenome (GOLD analysis project Ga0316189, IMG submission 204930) | Coastal sediment microbial communities from Maine, United States - Lowes Cove worm burrow | ecosystem: Environmental > Aquatic > Marine > Coastal > Sediment | place: USA: Maine... | reverse complement strand
ATCCTTTGTGGTCACCGCAATATGATAGCCTGAGTCACGTACGATTTCTGTTATTTTGTCGGTAAAATCACCATTTGGATAACAGAACGACTGGCAGGAACTATCCATAACAGTTTTTTCCAGTAGTTCATCTTTAGAATCGACTAGTTCTTTACGGACCTCTTCATCAGCAACTGTAGTCAAGATCTCATGGGTTACCGTATGAGATCCAAATGAGATCATCCCTGATGATTTCATTTCTTCAACTTCAGACCAGCTAATAAAATCTCGCTCTTCAAAAACGTCACTTACACCCCAGGTCCTGGACAATTCATCGAGAAGCTGGTTTATTCTGGCTTTAGGCAGCTTTTTCAATATCGCAATGCCATGTTCCAACTTATCTTCATAATCTCCATTGAGCGCATGAAGCTGGTTGATGATATCTAAATATTCTGAATCGATTTTTACATCAGGTGAAATATTTTGCTTTCGTAATAATAACTCAGCAAATATGTCAGTCCAAAATTTATTCTTTGACCCTATATACCCGGTAGGTAAAAACACGGTAGCTGGGAAATTGTACTTGGTCAGGAGCGGGAAAGCGTGGTCATAAAAATCTCTCCATCCATCGTCAAAAGTTATGACACAGACAGGCTTCTCGAATGTACCGTTTTTTTTGTCTATTAAAATCGCGAGCAGATCTTTTAATGATAATACGGTAAACCTTTCGCTCAAAAATTGAAGGTGCCGATCGAATGTATCGGGCGTTACATACATGCCTGGCTGTATGGTTTTACTCGGTAGCGTGATCCGATGGTACATCAGGATCAGAAAAGAGCCGGATCTATTTTTACTTTCCAGCTCTCTGGATACTGCTCCTGAAAAGAAAATGGCGTTGGAATATACCGATTTTAACAGAATGGATAACTTCATTATTAAGTACTGATGATCATAGTTTCAAACTGAGACTTTAATTGTGATCAACGTTAATCGATTTGGCAGAGATAAGTTGATCATGACTATAAACCAAATTAACAGGATTATTGCTCTTACGTCATATTTATATTAATTTAAATAATATAACCTTAGAAATCTATCTATTATAAAGCAAAAAACAATCCACCCCGCAGCAAAGCTGCGGGGTGGATTAAAAAACAATGAGGTTTTAGCCAGCCATACGGCTTAAATATTACGGATAACCTACCAAGACCACTATGTTATGCCCCAGGCTTAGGCGGTTTAGGTGGCGCCTTACAAACCCCAGGCTGGCTTTCAGCTTTTTCAATCCAGCTAGGATTTTCCTCATTTTGCGCCATTAACCAATTTGTAGATCTTACATCAACGAATACACCAGAAACCCATGCATAGTCATTTGGGTTGGTTGCGCCAACATAGCCGGGCAGGCGAACACCTATTAAATATGGATGATTTCCACTCCTGCCGCCGGTACATATTGTTTTAGTATCATCCAGCTTAAATGCGTGATTCGTAATATATTGAGCCGCTCCAGTGTCACCGATGTACAAACCAGCAGATTTGTTTTTCCAGTTACGCACAGTGCCAGCGTCAACGCCACGCCATGTTTCTGAACATGTGTTGAAGTCTGATACTTGCATGCCCGTTTGTGCACAAACGCCAGAACCTTTATTACCAATAGAGATATCAATGGGATTGGCATTGTTGTGTATAAAGTTATTCTCTACCACCAGATCAACATTGTCTGTATCCATGTTTGTTGCATTACTTGGCATGTCTCTATGAAATCTGAAAGGAACATCATTAAAGTTGCTTCCGGTATCATCTGATATATTATTATAGAACCAGGCATGTTCATGCACGGTTCGTTGCGGGAGATTGTCATAGTGGTTAGTTATAGGAGGAACCTCATTTCCACCAGTACCTGAGAAACTGATATACCCTGTAATACCGGCAGACTGATCCATAATCGGATCAACTCTTACCGTGTTGTTATAAACAACATGGTGGTAGGTCACGGGTAGATCGCCACTTCTGCCAATGTTTATCACTGAGTCAGTAATATTGTTATAGACCTGAACGAAGTCCTGACCTGTTGCAATAGATTCCCTGGAGCCCACAACAATATTATGGTGGAATTTATCACCATAATCACCTAAAGCCCTAAAATCCGGATCATTAGGATCACGACCGTTAGTGCCGAATCGCTGCTGGTTTTTATGCCTGAAACCAATATGATCCCCATTAAAGTTAGAACCCGTTAATTCAAAATAATTATAAGCAATCTCGTTATGATGCGTAGAAGCACGCTCAATCCATGACTCACCTTCACCGCCATTACTTGTACCATCTCTGTAGTCGCCGTCGAGCAAGATGTGGGCGTTGTTTCTATTGGGCTCGGCGGCATTTACATTATCTTTAAAATAGCTGTATTTCACCTCAAGATACTGCGGATTAACGGTGGTTATGCCACTCTGCAGATTGCTAACGCCTGCTCGGCCATTGTCATGTATATATAGATAGTGCATTTTCACATGACGGCATTTAATTGAAATGCCTGCACCACCTCCGGTGACTTCAAAATTACTTAATTTCCAGTATTCTGTGTATTGAGAATCACTGCCCGTACCAAAACCCTCAGCATGCACTATGACGCCGCTGTTTAAACCACCAGTTGCGGTTAGACCAGTCGCATCAATTTTAGCCCACTCGCCAGGATAACTCCTCAATGTAGTGAAGTTTCCTTCTGTCCATGCCGTACCATTTTTTGATTCTGGTATATCAATACTGATTTCTCTATAGGTGCCGTCACGCATATAAATGACATCCCCTACAGCACTGCCATTAATTGCCGCCTGGATCGTTCTAAAAGCCTTACCATCAGAACCACTACAGCGCCGAGCTTCTACACTATAGTTTCCAGAACAATTCTCTGACAATGTATTATCGGCATAAATATTAGCTGCAAATAAATCCGAACAGAAGAGTAGGTTAATAATCGGAAAGGCAGTTAATACCGGGTAATTTTTAAATAAAGACATATTTGTTAACCTCCATAAACAATGGAAAAGTGAGTAAATTATTTTGTACGCACACTAATTTATTTTCAATTTTGGATTCTTTTACAACCACGAGAACCATGGCTGACATTTATGACTAATAAACACGTGTAACAAATTTAATGTCAGAACGTAATAATACACCAATAACGGGGAAACTGTCGAAATTTCGACAAAACATGACAGTGATTTGACAAACGGTCAAGAATGATTCAGCTAAACTTTAAAGGGCTATTCTAGATAACTCGCCCATCATCTCTCTAACTCTTTGTTTCAATTTATTTAATTTTGGTTACTGGCTAAAATTACCGCGTTCCATCTAATGTTGCTACAAGAGCCCGTCGTTCGCCGAATAAACAGCATTGGAGCAGCAAGAAGACTTACTGTCTCATCAACTCAAAACTTTCAGGAATATCCTGAATACAAGACCATATAATAAGTAAGGGGTTGGAATTAAGTAGCACTTTTCTTCCCATCAACGATAGAAGATAGCTTTATATCTTGTAATATATCTGGACGTAAATGATATTTAGGCACTTCATTGATAGTCGCTTCCAGGCTGGATCGCACTTTTTCATAACTAGCTAAATCATCACTGTGTATAACATTCGTTAAGCCTACCTGTTGTGCCAACTCATCTAATTTTATATCGTACGGCATAACGAGACATTTTTTGTTGTAAGCAACTGCTAGTACCGCGGCATGCAATCTCATTGCCACTATCAAATTTGCATCCCTAAATAATCTTAATACTTTTCCTAAATCACTAGTCCACTCAGACATTGTTACATTTTCTTTGTATTTCATCAGCTTAAATATACTGTTTACAACTGCTCCTTCACCATCATCCACTTCTTCTTGAAAGGGCACAAAGATAATATTTAATCCGTGCTGCTCCACCAGATAATCTAATCCTTTCGCTACATTTTCTAGTTCTGATGCACCTAATGAATATCGTCTACCCACGTTTGGATTGCCGCGTATACTAACAACTACATACGGGGCTTTTTTCCTTAACGGTTCTTCAGCTTCCTCTTGTTTTACTTTTAGTATATCCGGCAAGTTGAATACGATATCATCTATCAATACTACAGAATCTTCACATCCCAGTTCCTTACATACTTTCAATGACCTCTCATCACGAATTATTATTTTTTTGCATCTTTTCAAAGCCCACTTTAAAACAAATCTGCTTTTTTTTGTAACCGGACGGCCAATACCAACGTTAACAAGTATCACCTGCTTTCTCATAAACAAAGCCAGGACAATTTTTTCCATGGTATACCAGAATACTTTCCAGCCTTTATCGTCCCTGATGATATCGCCACCTCCTACCACCAAAATATCATTTTTTTTAATAGCCCTGGCCAATCGGAATGCATGCCCCCTGAAGTAACTATTAAACCATGACCATTGAACCAATAAGGGCGTGTTTAATATCGCATCAACATCAAAGCGGTTTTTTGTATCAGTAACATTTTCTGATATGACTGTTACCTTCACATCTTGCAACTTCATCCAGCGTAACAGATACAGCAACATCATATCGTCACCGTGGTTATTTGCCCCGTAATATCCTAACAATATCGCTCTCATAAATATTCCATAACTTTGTCACTGGCCACAATTTTTCATTTCAAATGAAAAAAGCAGTGTTAGCGATTTAAACAGATTTATAATTTGTATATCCCGCCCTGCAAACATCAGCACTAACCTGATTTATGTCCAAATACACTTTTAACTCTACTAAAGACAAAATCCAATTCTTCTTTATGATAAAAATTTGCCACGTACAGCAATAGAGGGAACATGGAAACAATCGCTGTTTTTAATAAAAAGCCATACCACATCGATTCTACGTCCACTTGCAGAGACAGGTTATATAATAAAATTATGATTATTCCAATTTTCGCTAGTCGCAGATATTCAAAATTAATATGGTAGTATTTTTGTGCTGCATATAAGACATAAGAAATATAGATCAAAAAAGAAAGCGCTGTCGCATAAGCCGCGCCCATCATTCCATACTCTGGTATCAACATAATATTTAACGGAACATTTATAACGGCCGCCATACTATTAGCTATAGATAATTGAATTGTTCGCCCTTCTAGTAACAGGCCGACTTTGAATACTGTAGTAGCGTTTGCGAATATCATCGATAGAACAATAATCGGTATTACTTTATAAGCATCGATATAAGACTCATCTGCGATTACAGTCACTAACTCATAAGACAAACTTGAAAGAGCCAGTCCCGCAAAAGACAACATCAATAAAAAATATGTTGCAATCTTGGCATAAACTTCTTTAGCATTATGCTTATTTTTAATCTCAAATATATAAGAGCCCCATATAAAAGAAAAAGGCATCGTTATGAAAAAGGTTGAAATCATCCCTAATTTATAGCCAAGCGAATATACTCCGATCTCCTCCATATCCACAAAAATACGCAAGAAATACCTGTCAGACCAGTTTAATACAAATGCCATAATTCCTGCCGGCACCAAAGGAATACCATACTTAAGCATCTCCTTTAATTTTTCGGTATTGAATCTTAATCCGGTGATTCTTAGCATATATCCGGTTAGCATCACACCAAATAGAACAGCCACGATTAATGATGAATATAAAATCCCTTCAACGCCTATCTGCAGATAAGCCACAAAGTAAATATTAAGGGTTACCTGTAAAAATATCGCTATAAGAGTTACACCAACAAAAAACATTGATTTTTGCTGCGCTCTTATAATCGATTTAGTCAGCCCAACTGACGAACCCAGACAAAGACTCAGAAATAATATAGCAAAAAGATTCGAATGTTCTGCAGACCCCAGCACATAGTAGGCAAAAGTATCCTTGAATGGCAGCAATATAGCCAGTGATACAAACCCCAATAGAATCACAAAAATTAATGATGTACTTATATATTCTTCTTTTTCTTTTTGTTCTTCAGTTTCATTATGAAATTTGATAATCGCTTCATCTATGCCGACCACCAGAAAATACCCGAAAATAAAACCTGTGACATCAACTAATTCTAATAAGCCGTATTCTTCTGGATTAAGATAGTGCGTATACAAAGGAATCATAAAAAACCCTATCGCTTTTCCCAGCACTATGCCAAAGCCATAGATCAGTGTGTGTTTGCTGACTATTTTTAATTCTTTAAGCATAATTCAAAATAGACCAAATAATTCAATTCGACTCTCAAGTATCTTCTGTGATTGAAATTCATGTTGTTTTAAAGACAGCAATAGGAGTAATAACAGATAGCTCTTCTTTGTGCATAATCTGCCCATCCTGCCTGGTTACGGAATTAATGATAGACAGCTAGCTGTAAAATATTACAGCCTCAGAAAACTCGGGATTTAATGAGGATAATTCCACCATGTTTTTCATTAATCTTTTAAAATATTTTTTTGCATATCATTGATCAATAAATCATATTTTCCGAATTCGACTAATACCCTCTCATCTGCGAGCAGAGGACCTGAACCCTGTTCCTGGAAGACAAGATCTGGATTTGGGTTTGCTTCAATCAAAACCGGGCCGTCATTAGTCAGCGCGACATCCAAACCCAATAACTTATAAAAAGGGCATGACTTTTGAACCGCCAACGACATCTTCATGACATCATCCCATTTTGGTATTTGAAAGCCTTCAAATTCAATATCTGAAGTGGGGTGTCTCAACATCCTGTTTCCTCGCTTATCATAAGCTAATTTTTTCAACATCCCGGTTTCGAAATCAACACCGACATGAATACCGCCAGCACCCACATTGTCAACAAAGTTATCACCTACACCGTAACGCATATTTACGCTCAACACGATTGCTTCATTTGATTTTGTGTAAAAAGTTACAACACGTATCGTGTTTACCGAGGCTGATGAAACTTTTGTAATCACATCATGCTGAATAATCACTTCCTGTATTATCGACCGTTCTTTTAATCCAAACTCAGAAAGGTCATATTCCTTATCCCCATCTTTGATTTTTATTCCGTCATCACCCTTGTACGCCAATACTATCCCTTGCCCAGCCCTTCCCACCGCAGGTTTAATAATTATCTTTTTGTCACCGATACCGTTTACAATCTCTTCGATAGTACTTCTGTAGTCCATATCAGGATTCACTGCCCCATAATACTTTGGCAGGTTGACACCCTTCATTCCTCGACATAAGTGTTCACATACCTCCTTATCATCAAATAAGGTGACGTATTCATAGCGCTGAACTTCTTTTCTCAGCTTCTCTCTTTGATAAGGGTCGTAAAGTGAGCCATAATAATAAGCCCACTGCTTCCTATCTATCTCCCATAACCTGCAGACAGAATAATTGTCAGGGTAACATTTCAACACAAAAAATATATATAGCAGGTCCTTGATAACCTGATATCTTGACGCTGGACATTCTTTCCAATTTACCAACTTGAAATAACAATAAGGCAAAGCTGCAAACCTTATTAATCGTCGAACTAATGGGGGGCTTTCTGCCAACATATTTTATACACTCATCCTGATTAAAATAAATGAATTACTCGCAGCAGCTCATTCTCATCGGTTTTCCAATTATACTTTCTTTTCACGGCTTCTTTCCCATGAGCACCAAAATCTCTATCTGAATTATATATCTCAAATAGTGATTCCTGTAGCGCATCAGCATCACCTGACTTATATGACAGACCACATTCTTCCACTCGGACAATCCTGTCTAAAGGCAATGCATCTGAAACCAGAACAGGCAAAGCCAATGCCATATAATCAAATAATTTATTCGGTATCGTGCTATTTACATGTTCTGATGAAAAATGGGGGATCAGCCCAACTTTTGAATCATTAATGTAAGCAAATAATTCTTCATGATCGACCCAGCCAACCCATAAAATATACTCTTCAACGCCAGCTTCTTTTGCAAGTTTTTTAAAATAATCTACTGCATATCCATCACCCACAATAACGAATAAAAACTCGGGTATTTTTTTAATTATTAACGGAATCGCCTCAATAACAGTTTGTATACCTCGCCCCTTTTGCACGCCTCCTGTATATATAGCTGAATAACTTCCACGAATCCTGTCACCAACATCACTAGTAACATGAAGTTTGTATCCACCTTCAAATTTTGCTAGTTCAGGTGTATTACTTACTATCGAAATACACTTGTCGGGAACACCTGCTGCAATAACTACATTTTTTGCTTCTTCAACAACGACTAAAAAATAGTCAACTTTTCTAAAGACGTATCGCTCCACTAATTTTGCTATATAGGGATTACGCAGTAAAAAATTCCCTCCCTTAAATTTAGCGTTCTGCCAGATACCTCTCAACAAGGCTACATAATCTTCAGCCATATCAAAAATAACAGGCAAATTGTACCGCTTACCTGCCCATATCCCTGCTATAGCAATCGGTAGATCACGGACGATAATAATATCAATAGAATGACGGGAGATGATCGAATCGATCAATCTGCCCCATACCGGATTAAAAAAAGCAGGAAATGAGAAAACATTATTCAACCTGGAATTATTCCAGGCTTTAGTCCTATGTATATGCAAGCCCTTATCTTCTTCATAGACAGGGTTACGCTCCAGATTTCGTGAGACTATATGAACCTCATGCCCCGCTGCAACCAGGCTGAGACAGATCTTTTCTACCCTGATATCCCAGGGATAATCAGCATCCCATATATATAAAATATTCAACTTGCTAAAATTCCTTCATAAAGACTGATCGTGTTTTCTGCGCTATTTTGTGCTGAAAAATTTTCGATGACATGTCTATGCGCATTTTCACCCAAACTTAGCTGAAGCTCTTTCTGACTGATGATGCTTTGACAAGCTGCGGCGCAGGATCGATGATCCATGGAAGGCACGAGAATACCGTTAACACCCGAAATCACTACTTCAGGAATGCCGCCGACCGCACTACAAACGACGGGTTTACCCATACACATCGCCTCGATCAGCGCTAATGGTATTCCTTCGTTCAAAGACATCATAACAAAGAGATCAAAAACATTAAGATAGCTGCAAACATCTTTCTGAAATCCAGCAAAGATAACAGAGTTGGCGATATTCATCTCCTCGGCCATATCCTGATACTTCTGTTGCAAATTTCCAGAGCCAACTATAACAAAAACCACTGGAAGACCACCATCAACTAATTCTTTAACTGATAATAATAGATACTCAAACCCCTTCTCATACTCAATACGGCTAGCAGTCCCTATAATAAATGAGCCCTCAGGAATCGAATATTCATCAATTATTTCATCAGCATTTTTCGACACAGACAAACTACTGCAATCAACACCATTATGAACGACATCAATCTTATTCGCCGAATAACCAAGCTCTGATAAATATGCCTTTAGATCATGCGACACGGCAATTATTTTATCGGTTAAAAAATGCGCATTTAATTTTTCAATAAACGATTTAGCTGAAGATCCTTTAACAACTCCTCTGCCATGGTGAGTGCGTACCACTTTACAGCCTGATAGCATCTTACTGGCGACACCGGCAAGAAAATTTTCTTTAAACCCATGGCTGTGAACCATGTCTATATTATTAGCCTTTAAAAACGATCTGATTTTAAAAATAGTCCGCCATAGAGACATCTTGCTTTCATCAAAAGAGGTAACGACGACAGTCATTTCACTAAGCTTGTCAAACAATATCCCCTTATTTAGAGTGATGACAAAAACCTGATAATTCCTATCGACCATACATTTTGCCAATTGATAAACCTGAGCTTCGGCTCCTCCCCAAAGATCGCCGCTCACTACATAACAGATCCGTCTGGAGTTATCCATTTTCACGCTTTACAATTTCGCCAACTGGCAAAAATATTAAATATAAAATGCCCATTTGATTAAGATCTATTGTCACGTGAGACAATATTTGAAGCAATAACTAGAAGGCTCGGCGTAATAACTAATCTGCCAAATGTAATTATTGAGATAATTTTGCTGATGTAATAATACAAGCGTCGCAGAACATTTCCTTGACCTTCTGCCAGTAGTTCTGAAGGGAGCGCAGCAACATGAGAGAACCCTAGCTTCTTCAATCGCGTTAACAAATAATGCTGAGAAAAGATAAATATGTGTTCAGGATTCAAAAATTTAATGTTATCTTGCATCTCTCTTTCGCCCTTACTTAACATCATATTACGCGTCAGAAGCCAGAGCCTAATAAGATGGAGCTTATTAGGGACACGAATAATCACAGTACCACTTTCCGAAACAAGACGAGGCAAAAGATTCCATAATCGCCGCAACTCCGGCTCATAGTAAATCACATCACTCATAATGAGCACATCAAATTTTTCGGATATTTTTTCTAGATCTTCAATACCACCCAACACCGTCTCGAATCCATATTCTGCTTCAGC
>Ga0316189_10007359_pt1 | contig 10414 bp, 11 predicted proteins | sample LowCovwburrow_MG_FD_204930 | JGI IMG/M metagenome (GOLD analysis project Ga0316189, IMG submission 204930) | Coastal sediment microbial communities from Maine, United States - Lowes Cove worm burrow | ecosystem: Environmental > Aquatic > Marine > Coastal > Sediment | place: USA: Maine... | reverse complement strand
CATGACAGGAAAGCAACCCTATCACCTCTACGATGCCCGCCCGGTGAGACGCTTTGGCAATGCCCATATCCCGGGAGCCAACCCGGCACACCCCAAGGATGATAATTTTCTCAGCCTGCTTCCCGAGGACAAGAGTGCACTGCTGATCTTCTATTGTGGCGGCCCGACCTGTCCGTACACCGGGATCTCGGTAGATAAAGCCCTGAAGGCCGGCTACACCAATATCAAGGGCTATCAGGCAGGTCTGCCCGGCTGGGGAAAGAGCAAACTTCCGGTACACGCCGATGCCTCCTGGCTGGCGAAGAATCTGAACAAACACACTGTAATCCTGGACGTGCGCGACACACAGTTCAGCAGCCAGTCCCATATCCAAGGTGCAGTAGCCCTTCCGGTCTCAGACCTTCAGGCCATGACCCGGCGTTTCATTGAACAGCAAACCGTCCCCGAACTGCCGGGCGTAACCGACATGCGAGCTCCGATCGTGGTTTATGCGGACAGTCACGCATCCAAGGAGGCCCTGCTGGCTTACAAAGACCTGCGCGACTGGGGCTACTCGGGTACCACCGTGCTCTACCAGGGCTTCGAAGGTTGGCAGAAGGCAGGCCTCCCGGTCGAGCAGGGCCCTGCGGTCACGGAGATTGTCTACCAGAAAAAGCTTGCCCCGGGAGCCATTGCACCCGAGGAATTTGCTGCTCTGGAGAAATCCCGTGAAGGCGTCTATTTCATCGATGTGCGTGGCGACAAGGAAGCTGCTACCGGCATGCTCAAGGATGCACAGCATATTCCATTGGAAAAACTGGAAAATACCGCCGCAGACTTGCCTAAGGACAAGGAAATCATCATTTATTGCGCCAATGGCATCCGTGCTGAAATGGCCTATGAGACGCTCAACAAGATGGGCCTCAAGACCCGTTTCCTGAACGAGACGATTACCATCGACAAGCAGGGCAACTACAAGCTTTAGGCCGGAGGCTTCCACGTACACGTAAGAGTGATTTCCTCATGAGCGTGCTTTGCCGTGCAGATGCCCTGTCCCGCGGCAATCAGACAGCGGCGCGCTCAGCACCCGGACCGGTTATGCTATACAGTTGGACCCACAACCACTACTGATACTCACTCAATATAAACAGGCCACACGATGAAAACTCCATACCTGACGGTCATTCTCGCGACGCTGCTGCTGAACGGCTGCAGTGATGGCACCTCGCCGGACAGCAGCATTGTCGCAGTCTCCATGGCACAGCGCATCGCTGCCGAGGAAGACCATATCACCGTGGTGGAGTTGGCAAGTCGACTAATGAGGGACAGGCCGAATTTAGAACTGATCGATATCCGTGATGAACGGGATTTCTACTCCGGCCATATTCAGGGCGCCCGCCACATCCCTCTCGCACGCCTGATTGACCAGGACTCCCTGGTAAGCCTCCCTCCCGAACGCGCCATCGTGGTGTACTCCAACGGCACTGCACATGCTGCTCAAGCGGCATTACTGCTGTATCTGACAGGGCGCAATGCACTGGCCCTGCTGGGTGGTTACAACTACTGGCAGGCCTATCTACATGATCCTGAGAAAGCCGGTATCGCGGAGATGGATCTGGCTGAACGCAAGCGTTATCAGGCAGTTTCCTGCTATTTCGCGGGCAACTATGTTGCCGATGCAGGGCTGCAGCCCGAAGGGGCTATGCAGACAGAAGGGCCGATCATGCTGGCTGAACAGCAGGCCGATCCCCTCGGCCTGGGACTTGGGCTGGGCAGCGAACAGGTTCAGGGAATGGATCTGCAAAACGCCAACACGGATGCTGAGGAGGCCGACCCCCTGGGCCTGGGGCTCGGCTTGGGCAGCGAACATGTTCAGGATATGGAACTGCAGGATACCACCACGCATGCTGAGGAGGCCGACCCACTCGGCTTGGGGCTGGAACTGGGACTTGGCGGGGATACCGCGGAATCTGCCAACACTTCCGCTGCCCCGCCGAAAGGTGAAACCCAAAGGCTACTGATCAGAAAAGAGTGCTGACAAACTGCAAGAAGCTGTTTTCATCTACATCTGAATTTCCAACCTCGAGCATCTAACAGACATTCATCGACTTACAGCGGCCGACGAAGGTACCTAACGACACAACGGTTCCTTAGCATTCTTTTGTAACGATAGAAGCAGCGGCGGCCTCCAGCGGGCCGCCATTTTACATTGCGCTGTACTTCCGAGTTTGGCCGGTTTCAGTTCTTCACCAGTCGCTAATATAAGCAGCCACTAAACGGGCAAGAAAGGCCCTTTTAAGAGCTTCGCACCCAATGAGTTACAAGCGAGTAGATTTACGTATTTATCAGCGTTTAGTGATGTATATCTACCGGGTATAGAATCTTTTTTATAAATCATAAATTCATACCAATACTTATGGTATTCATCCAGATACAGAATTAAAGTGACAATGCATCAGTATTGTCTCAAGGAGAAAATAATAATGAAATTGAACCACTTCTGTTTAATCCGAAAATCACGGGGTTTCATCCTTCCTTTTTTCATGACGGCAAATGCATTGAGTACAGCCGCACTTGCTGAACGGCCATATCAGCTATCCGAGCAGGCTGCACAGATTGCTAAAGACATCTATCTTCTCGGCGTCGCACAGCATAAATGATTCCTTATCCCAGCCAATAAATAACAAGCCAACCGAAGTGAAAATATCAGTACCAAACAAACCATGAACAATAATAAATTAACGCGTCTTAATTTCATTGATGTGGCACGTTCATACGCAATAATGCTCGCATTATTTTCACATGCCATGTTTGTATTCGGGGGATTTGCAGCACTGGGTGAAGATGCCCTGAAAATCAAACTATTCACGCGGACAGCAACACCTCTGTTCGTTTTTATGTTTGGCATGATGCTCGAACTGGTTTACGCCAGAAAAGCCAGAGAAAACGGTTTATCAAGCGTCGTCAGAAGATTGATATTGCGTAGTGCCCAGTGTTATCTGGGGTATCAATTGACAGTAGTAGCAGGAATGATCAGCGATAATATCTCCCTTAGTGAGGGAACCAAGGCGCTACTGTTTCTGAATAATGCCATGTTCGGCAATATCCTGCGACTTTACAGCGTGGTGTTGCTACTCGCTATACCGATAATATGGATACGTTATCGTACAGGCACGGTATCTCTCGCCATCATGCTCGCCGTAATATGGACAGGTGATCTGTTCCTTGAACAATATGCGGGAGTTTCCCTCGGTAGATTTGATACCATGATAGGTATCTTTTTGGGTACGGGGAGTTCCCTTGATGGACCCAGCATATGGCATGGCATGACGTTCGTATTTGCAGGTATGCTGGTTGCCGCGAGCCTGCACAACTGGAACGAATACGGTTTGAAACGGTTTTACTATACCTTGCTTGCCCTGGCGATAGTCTCATCAATTGTGATAGCCAGCCTGGCAGCAGATGTTTCTCTGACAGGCGTACTGAGGCGATTCGCTAATTACAGCTATCGCGCACATAATCATATCGGGTACTACGCAGTAGGGCTACTCACCTCTGCTATAACGCTATTCATTCTGTCGCAGATTGTCCCCTTATACGGCAATATGCCCAGGTGGACACGGATACCTCTGGCATTTTCCACCTCGTCACTGCTCAGCTACAGCATTGGTAATATAATTCTCAGTGTTCTACCAATAACAACTGTAGCAGACAGTGTATCCAGAGCCATTCTCTTTTCAGTATTAGTGATACTTGTTACCATGTTGATAGTCAACTCTCGGTACCTTGATATCTTATACCGGAGGGCATCTCATATCCGCTTTGAGACTGGCAAAAGCAAGTGCCTGTAAGCGCCCGTATTCAGCTGCTTGTTACTTGCTGACTTAAGTCCAATAGACACACTGGATTATTGATTGGAAGATTTCCTTTGGTTCTGGTGCATCTAGTTATACTGAAAAACCGAATCGTGGATAGAGAAAAACGCAAGGGCGACGTGCCAATTCCAGCAAATTTGAAAGAGATGCTGAGCGAAGCACAGCGGCAGGCACTACCCTGAATAGAATACTTGGGCACGGAACCTCGGTTCTTGCGGAAGACCATGTTTCAGGCGCCGGAACTTGTAATGCAAAATTCCAGAGATAGCACGACAGGGATACTGGATGTGAATGGTAAAATTAGAATACAGGATATCAAGGTGCGTGAACAAGAAAGCGAAACTCAGACTCCACCAATAAATAACATTTATTTATACTGAACAAATATATCCCTCTCATTTGGATGGAGGCCTTCGAGTCGTTTTTGTTTGATGCTAAAGGTCCGAAAGTGGCCGGTAGTACTCCTTCAACAGTTCAGCGCTCGCTGAGTTTCCACAGTTAGGGAATGGCAACTCTGTACTGACGTCGAACCTACAGGGGCTGGGATCTGGTCGGCAATCTTCAACACTGCTGAAGCCTCAGTGGTTATAGTATTCATGAAAATACCTGGAGGCATAGTAAGTAAACAAAGGCGTTTGCTGTGCCAGCACAAGTAGAAATGCCATGTTCCATGTCATCAGAACAACCTTGGTGACAGATAAGTTTATACTGTGATAATTACGCAATCCGCAAATTCGGTCTTACATCTAAATTCCAAGGACAACCGCTAAATGGACATAGACGCAATCTGGAAAATTGCACAGGCAATACTGCTATCTTTAGGTGGTGGTGCGGCCATAGTCTTTGCATTTTCAACATGGTTTGGGAAAGTTTGGGCTGAACGTATTTTAGAAAAAGATGGTGCGAAATATCAAAGAAAGATCGAACTGATTAAGGGCGATCTAAATAAAAAGATTCATGAATACAACGTATAAGCATTTATCCGTTGTGCGAAGCATGACGTATAAATGCCTAAACGTTAGCCACATCACACAAAAATAAGGAAATTGCTAAGATGATACAAAATATTCTGATTAGAGACGAAAAAAGAACTGATTTTGAGGTCATATCCGAGGTGACTATCGCAGCATTTGAAACGATGGAGATTAGTAATCACACTGAGCAGTTCATCATTGAGGCACTACGATCAGCGAAAGCCTTAACCGTATCATTGGTCGCGGAGGTAGATAGCATTGTTGTGGGGCATATTGCATTCTCTCCCGTAACCATGTCTAACGGCACCAAAGATTGGTACGGACTCGGTCCGGTTTCAGTACATCCAGACTTTCAGCGCAAGGGCATTGGAAAGGCACTTATACAAGAAGGATTGTCACGCTTGAAATACCTCAAAGCGAAAGGTTGTTGCCTGGTCGGGCATCCACAATACTATCGACAATTTGGGTTTAAGAATGTTGAAGGATTAGTCCACGAAGGCGTTCCCCAGGAAGTGTTCTTCGCTCTTTCATTTGACGGAAATATTCCGCAAGGCAATGTCTTGTTTCATGAAGGATTCAAGGCAAATGGCTAATGAATAAGGATAGATCGCGCGCAGCCGCGATCTATCCTTATTCATTAGCCGCAAGAAACATAGGCATTTAAATGAAAGTAAATTTAATACTGAAATTTATGTTTATTATTGGAGCTGTCGTTGATGGCGGAATCGCAATATCGTGGTTCTTGATAGCATCTGGATGGGAAATACCAAATATTTTAAATGGGTATATTGGAACAGGACCAGACTATCAATTAGCAATGTATGGTAGCGCAATGTTTATGGCAGGGTGGGCTGTGTTGTTAGCCTGGGGTGCGTTAAAGCCAATTGAGAGAAAAGAACTTCTTCTAATCACTTCTGTGTTTCTTTTATTTTCAGTCATTATCGAGTTCGTGTTTTTTAGTAACATGCTAGGAGGAGCAGTCTTTGTGTTTGGGGTAACTAAACGCTTAATTTTAAGCCTGTTATTTACTTCGGCCTATTTCTATTCATTTAAAACGTTCCGTGAAAAACAGTGTTCATAACAATGCGCTGCACCTGAACGTCTACTTTCGGTATCAACGGACGTTCACCTGCATTTGGTAAAGGACGTATCCTGGCCGAACCCAGCCATTAGGGACCCCGCTTTGGCGGAGTTTCTTCGCATAGGGGAATGACCACTTCGTGCCCGTAATACGACATTCCCCATAAGATTCCTGTCACATACACTTCCCCTTTTGAATACACCGGCCAGTAACCAACTATCAACGTGGTAAAATTCCCTAATGATTCCGGAAAAATCCGGAGACGAAAATGGATGGAATTGGTAGCGGACGACACTGGTACTACGGTACAAAAGACGCAACCAGCGATTACAGATCAATTGATGTGCGGCGCTGGGAACGGGATGGCCTACTCACCCCGCATCAGGCATTCGGCTGGCAATGGTCCCGTGACGGTGAGGTAGTGCATCCATCCAGGTACGCACCGAACCAGACAGGGTTATGCTCATCTATCGCCACCGGCGCAACGGCGAAGAATGGCAGGATGAAAACCACCCGGTGTATTTGGATTGGACGCCCTGCAACTTCGGCGGGCACCGACACTGGTTCCTTTGCCCTGCTCGCGGTTGCGGGTGGCGTGTAGCGATCATCTATGGCGGCGGCATCTTTGCTTGTCGTCGCTGTTACCAATTGGTTTACGCAAGCCAACGGGAAACCCCCGATGATCGTGCAGCAAGACGTGCAAATATAATACGCGAACGCTTAGGCTGGGAGCCCGGCATCCTGAATCCGGAAGGCTGGGAAAAACCCAAAGGCATGCCGCTGGAAAACATTCGAGCGATTGAATAGAGAACATGATGCTTTCGTGGTCATATCTTTTGCCTGGATGGCTGCACGGTTAAATTTATTTGGTGAATCGTTGGACGAATGGATATAAGGCGAGATCAAGATGAATCAGCCACAATGGGGGCTAATTGGGGGGGGGCGGGCACCATCAATAATAGCTTATCTTATTGTATTATATGCTTATAAATAATATATATGGCGGAGAGGAAGGGATTCGAACCCTTGCGGGGCTAACGCCCCCAACCGATTTCGAGTCGGTGCCGTTATGACCGCTTCGGTACCTCTCCAGTGACTATAAATATCTAACAGGTCTGATAATTTCGCCGATCTATGCGATATGATTACCCCACGGCAGCTCAGGAATATAGACCCGCACGGGGCATATACATAAAGCATGGGATTTGAACATACCGGGGCAAGATTCGCGCCTGTCATTCAGGCTGCGTATTCTACCGTAAGCACAGTGGCAACTGCCATGGTGCATTTTGCCCTACCCGCCCTGTGTTGCCTGGCACTCGCCGCTTGCGGCAGGCCGCCCTCCATGCTCGAGCAGGTACAGTCACAAAATGAGTTAATTGTCATCACCCGCAATGGCCCAACGACCTTCTTTGAAGGACCGGACGGCCCGACCGGTTTCGAATACGAACTGACGAAACATTTTGCTGACTATCTCGGCGTCAAGTTGCGTATGCTGGTCCCGCCCACATTCAGTGACATTCTGCCCTTGACCGCACTGGGTAATGCCCACCTGGCAGCAGCCGGCCTGACCATCACCGAGGGGCGCAAGAAGAAAGTCCGCTTCGGTCCTGTTTACCAGATGATCACCCCGCAGCTGGTCTACCGCAGCGGCTCAACCCGGCCCAAGACACTGGCCGACCTTAACGGCCTGCTGGAAATCGTTGCCGGCAGCAGCCATGAAGAACTGTTAATCACGTTAAAAGAAGACTACCCGAATCTGAGCTGGCACACTGATGGCGAACAGGATAGCGAGGAGTTGCTGATCCTGGTCTGGCAACAACTTATTGAGTACACCATTGCCGATTCCAATGAGATCTCCATCAACCGCCGCTTCTACCCGGAATTAAAACCCGCACTTGATCTCAGTGACCCGGAACCTCTGGCCTGGGCCTTTCCACACAGTGATGATGACAGCCTGTTTAATGCTGCCATCACCTTCTTTAACAAGATCGAGGCTGACGGCACACTGGAACGCCTGATTGACCGCTACTATGGCCACATCGGTGAATTTGACTATGTCGGTACCCGCCGTTACCTGGCCCATATCGAGCAGCGTCTGCCTCAATACAGGGATATGTTTGCCTATGCCGCCCAGGAAGTGGGCCTTGACTGGCGTTTGCTGGCTGCTATCAGTTACCAGGAATCACACTGGAAGCCAGACGCAGTGTCTCCCACCGGTGTACGTGGCCTGATGATGCTAACGAGGGCAGCGGCCAAAGACATCGGAGTCAAGGATCGTCGCGACCCGACGGAAAGTATCCTTGGCGGCGCTCACTATTTAATTAAAATGCGGAAACGCATTTCCGACAAGGTGCAAGAACCGGATCGGACCTGGCTGGCACTGGCTGCCTACAACATCGGCCTCGGTCACCTTGAAGATGCCCGCATACTAACCCAGAAAAACAAGGGTGATGCTGACAAGTGGGTGGACGTCAAAAAAAACCTGCCACTACTCAGTCAGAAAAAGTGGTTCCAGCAAACCCGTTACGGTTATGCACGGGGACGGGAACCGGTACGCTATGTTGACAACATCCGCTCCTACTACGACATCCTGTTATGGCGCACGGAACAGGATGAAGACAAGACTGAGCCAGCACCTGAACCACCACAATTTGATGTGCCGGCGCTCTAGTGCTCGGCAAGGGAATAGCCATTGCCTTCGCACTGCGCCTTGCTGCGAAACACCACAGGGACGCTGAATCCGTAATTATCACATTGATAGAGCACTAGAGACCTGTCGGACTCAGGAATAATTTACTGATTCTCCAGCATCTCCGCTTCCAGCGACAGATACACCTGGTAGGCATTGCGCCGGTTGGTTTCTTCAAATGCCGGCAACTGCTCAAAATCTGACCAGTCGATTTCCTCGTAGGCCTCGTCAAAGGGCACAAAGTCCTCGACAGCAAGTGACATTTCATGGCGCAAATAAGACAGGTAGCGGCGTGTCAGGCTGATGACATCATTGGGGTTTTCTGCAACACCGCCATGACCGGGAATCAATGCGACCAGCTGTTCTTTTTCCATGCGCTCCAGCACCTGCACCCAGTTTTTGGTATTTGCATCACCGAGAAACGGAACACGCCCCTCGAAAATAATATCGCCGGAAAACAGCACCCGGTCGGGCATCACATACAGCGTCATGTCACCATCGGAATGTGCATTTCCGACAACGGTCACGGTAAAGCTCACGTCTCCCAGACTGAACTGTCTGCCCTCGCTCAAATAACGGTCCGGATAGACCAGGCGCGTATCTTCATTGACCCAGGGGTCCAGGGTAAAACGGCGATCCTCCAGGCGCTCCCGGGCACTGTCCGAGGCCAGGTATTTTTCCGCACCGGCCGGCGCAAGTATCTCAGCATTCAGGTCTTCAAAGACCTGCAGACCGTAGATATGGTCGGCATGATAGTGACTCACTATCACCCGCACGAGTGGCTCAGCGGTGATGGCGCGAATCTTTTCCAGCAGTAACTGACCGAGTGCCGGCGTACCCAGTGCATCGAAGATCACCACCCCGGCACCGGTGACGATCACGCCGGCATTGGAGATAAAGCCCTGGTTATCGGTTGCAATACCCGGGACACCCTCGACAAAGTAGACGTGTTCAGAGACCTGTTTGAGGGTCATGTCGACGGTGGCCGGCTCGCCGGCAGCCTGCACCGTGGACCAGACAGTCAGAAAGGCAAACAGGAGTGAGGTCTTCATGCACATAGTCTAGTTCAAAGCTGTTCCGTTAACTCCCTCTCCCTCCGGGAGAGGGGATTTACTTTTCGGGTGCTGTTCGCAATTTGTTAATCATGGCAGTATGAACCACGTCGGCGGCGAAAGAAATCTTTCAGAATGTCACCGCACTCCTCGGCCAAAACGCCACCGCTCCACTCAACCCGGTGGTTCAGTCCGGCGGCTTCAAAACCACGCAGGCAACTCGTCACGGCACCACTTTTTGGATCGCAGGCACCGAATACCAGCCGCTGCACACGTGCATGGACAATGGCACCGACACACATCATGCAGGGTTCCAGCGTCACATAGAGTGTCGTACCCGTGAATCGGTAATTCGCCAGTGCAACACCGGCCGCTCGCAAGACCACCACCTCGGCATGCGCCGTCGGATCATGCCGTCCGATCGGCTGGTTCCAGCCTTCAGTAATACAGCGCTCATCACTCACCAGTACGGCACCAACCGGTACTTCACCCGTGTCGGCGGCCTTTCCAGCCAGCAGCAGTGCCTGCTGCATCCAGTGTTGATCACTCATTTGTTAGTACCCCGACAAGGATATATTGATGAGTTCAGCAATAAACCTTGTCGGGGTAATACTGTTACAGCTCGCAACCGGCCGCTGACTACTCCCACTCGATTGTAAACGAGCCATATTAACAGTTAAATATCAATTGCTTACTTGTTGGTGTAGGTGGTAATACCATGAAAAATACCATGTTTAGAAATTTCTTGAAATGGCTTCATT
>Ga0316189_10007358_pt1 | contig 10417 bp, 14 predicted proteins | sample LowCovwburrow_MG_FD_204930 | JGI IMG/M metagenome (GOLD analysis project Ga0316189, IMG submission 204930) | Coastal sediment microbial communities from Maine, United States - Lowes Cove worm burrow | ecosystem: Environmental > Aquatic > Marine > Coastal > Sediment | place: USA: Maine... | reverse complement strand
TGCTTGCCAGCCTCACGATAAAGGCTTTCAGCTTCCTTGCAGGTATTCTTCTTTGTATCGGTTTTATTCCAGCAACTTTTAGTTTGCTGATATTCTGTTTGTATTGCCTTATGAAGCCTGATGATTTCTTTATCAAGCTTTTGCACGGCAACGGTTTTGTCGGCAAAAAATTGCCTGTAATTTCTATCGAGTTTGGCAAAAAACCCAGCTTTTTCAAGCGTGTACCAACCCAGGTCTTCGCAACCCTCTCGGGTTCCATAATATGCCTCACGAAAACAAGTATTATACGCTTTATGAGAAGGACTTTTTCTATTTATGAAACTGCGGTGTAATTTAATTTTCGCCCGGTATTTTGGCGTTGCTCTTGCTAGCCCGCCTTGCATGGCCTGTCTGATTGCTTGGCGCAACTTGGCTTCACTTTGAGAAATGTGTGATTGTTGTCTGAAGAATTCTTCGTTGAAATCATGAATGTCACGGGTTTTTGGCCGGGATTGAATACACTGGCTTCTGGCGTTATGGGCCAGAGTGTTCACAGTTCTATGGAGTTTATTGACCGAATATTTACTCACCCCGAATTTCAGACGATCATAAGAATCATCTCTATACCGCTCGGCCCGGCTCTGGATGTTTGAAGCATCAATAGCGGTATCTGTAGCTTCACTCATCAGCCGTTTTAACACAGGCAAGTTCGGGTTTTTTTGGCCTACGCCAGCGCACATGTCTGACTTATGATTGCTGGCACGTCGGAGAAGGTTTTCCAACGATACTTTGCTTGCATTCATTGGATATCGTTTGGTTAAATCCGCTTCAAAGGTCATCAGATTGTTTTTGAGAGCAAAATTTGTGTCATTTTCCAATTGAATTAATAATTGTTGCCGAAACTGTTTGAATGCCTCTGCACTACTCATCTTGCTGCATAGTTCTTGGAACCTGCCAAAGAAATGCTTTTGTTTGCTAATGTCGTATTCCAACTGTTTGAGAGCACTTTCAAGTTTCTTTATGGCGGCCCTTTCTGGTGCAGATGTTTGGGCTGATAATGGACCTAAAGGGACACAGATCATGACAAGAGTAACGAAAGCCAACTGTTTTAGCTGCTGCCATTTATTCTTAAGCATAATCCGGTCTCCCTGTTCATAATTGTGTTAATGACAAGCGCAATACAAATTAGAAAATTATGGTGACACAATTACAGTCAATTGGTGAGCCCGCGCGTACTGACTACATGCCGTACGGTAATCCCAAGGAAGCTATTCGTCAATCCTGCTGTGATGCGGCAGAAAAACATTGGCAGTTCACTTGATTGGGCTGGTTCGGAAATTCCAAAGAATATCCTTTCCTTCTCCGATTTGTGGTGTCTGGTCACGGCCATAATAACGCCGGACTGGTGATAAGGTCGTGCACCTATAAAAGCAGGCAAACTGAGTTTACAGATACAAAATAACCTTGTGTATCTGTAAACGTCACTGCTAGTTCGCGTGGCGATAACTCCGGCCGCTCAAGGGCCAGATCAATGATCTGCATTTGAATACTCTCCTCACCTAACAGGCATGGAATTAGGTGACCGCACACGTCGCAAAAGTGCTAAAAAGCTGACTCTCTTTCTGCGGGTATGATGACATCATTACTATCAGGAAGCTGTGTGTATCCATGTCACATTGTGCTGAAGCCGTGCAGCCTGTAGAATAGCAAGAACTGTTCAATCTGGGATTCTAGGAGATGAGCATGACCATACAACTTCTTAAAAGAAAAATGGCTCCTGTGATATTTCTGCTCGCTGCAGCAGTTTATCCAATTGATGCTGGAGCACAATCTGTAACCAACCGTATAGCCAATGGAGAAACATTTCATGTTTCGTTCACAGGAAGCGGGTGCCCGAATGATGCGGGCTGGAAGGGCGCTAGCGACCCTATGGGAACGATCAAATGTGGCGAATCTTATCGTGTCACCTATCGTGGCGGAACCTGGTCGGTCACAGGTTACAATGAAGGCACTCGCAAGGTTGGCACTTGGGCTTACAAAAACGCCAATCCACGTCAAAATCGAATGAGCATTTGGGGCCGCGTCTACAGTTTCACAAATAACGGGGACGTCTATGATCAGCAATATGGGCGCGTGGGGACTATCCGGATGCGCTCGGCTGGAAGTACTCCCACAAAACCAGTGGTCAAACCACCTGTTGTGAGACACAAACCAAAGGTAATAAGGCCAGCCCCGTCGGGTTCAGTATGTGAAGGTTACCGTGGTAAGCCCCGTCCACCATTATCCGCAGGGGCCAATGCCTTAAAAAAATGGCTGCGCTGCAACAGGATTTAGTTTGCATAGCGTTGTCACGTCAAACGACTCTAGGGAGAATTGACTTGCATATAGGTAAATCAAAGCGGCTAATTTATGCCCTTTGAACCTCCCGCTTAGATTGTTAAAAACGTTAACGCAACGACATCGCTTGAGCAATCTTTTTCAAAGGAGACGAGAGGTGATGGTATCTGGAAAAAATGTAAAATTGATGCTGTTTGCTGCCTTGTTGTTTCTTGCCCAAGGCCTGTTATCAACAACAGCAATAGCTGTAAATAGTCTTGATATTGAGTTCGATGACGCCGCTATCCGAAACCACAAGGTGGTGGGTGATAAGAAGTGGAAACAGAGGTCTCCCGGTGATGGATCGAAGGATCCAGAATTTATTCAGGATGTCCGCTCCTATTTCAAAAAAGCCTTAACCACTTACGATAAGTATCGTTTTCTCTTACCGCCGCTGCCAGTTAAAGTAAAAATCGTAATATCGAACTCGGGGGACCCTGCGCGGACTAAAGAAGGGATCATCTTCGTTCGGACCCCAAATAGGGTAAACCAATACGCCAAATTACGTCATGCAATCGCTCACGAACTGTTCCATGCTATTCAATACGTCCTGTTTAAACCTGCTCTTGAAGGTAAATATGGGCGTGGTGTTCTCGAAAGTATTTTTGGAGGACCCCTGAAGTGGTGGTTTGAGGCAACAGCTGAATACGCCGCTGGCGAGCTGGTCTGGCCACCAATGATAAAGAATGAAAGGCGCATGGGTCATGGGCTTATCGATCCAAAGCTGCTGAATTCCAGCCTGACTTTCACTGGGCAGACTGGTATTGATGACGCTCCAATCGAATATGACCGAGGTTACTTCATAAAATATCTCGTGGACACAAAAAACAAGACAAAAGTTAGCGCAAACATCACTGCCATGAACTTAGAGATTCAGAAAGTTCTTGTAGATAAAGGGATGTTTAAAACGGAAAATGGTCTAAAGCCGCTTGATACTTATCTGAGAAGGACCACTAAAAAAAGCTTATGGGAATGGTACCGCGATTTTTCAGGTTATTTTCTGTTCAGCAGTCAACGCCCCAACATAAATGAAAAGTCCCCTGACGACAGTGTAACCACTCATCATACCTTTAAAATCGATACCAAAGGAAAAGCTTCCCCCCTGAAAATAGCAGCAAGCATTGGGGGACAGAGACCATTTCTTCCATATTCAGCAGAGGTTATTGCTGTAGATTTCGACTTCCCCGACAACGACTCCCGGGAAGTGAGAATATCAGCCGACAAGAGAGCAAGGAGACATAATATTGACCTTTATATCTTGCAAAAATCGACTGATCCTACGCAGGAATCTGAGAACTACAAGATGGTTTCCGTTCCCTACAGGAGTGGATTTCTTTACAACAAAACCACGACAATAAAGGTAAGTGTGACAAAACAGGACGTATTATTTCTGGTTGTTTCGGCAGATACAGCTTTGAATTTTGCGAGTCTCAAAGTCGAATATTCGCGCTGCCCCGATCCGGACTCAGAAAAATTCTGTCCTCCTGGCATCTGGGGAAAGGGAGGTTGCTATTATTATAATGATGGCGATTCTTGCCACAAAGGCCTGATTTGCATCCCTTACACAGGCCCTTGCATCAAGCAAGGCCAAAAACCGTATTGTGCTAGGGGGCAGGACTGCAAATCCAACAAAAAAGAGATGACGGAAGATAATCAAAAAGAAGGGAACAGTGAACAGCGCTCTCCTTCCAACCCGTGTTTGCCTGGCCAGTCCTGTTTCCGCTGGTAGCTAATTATGAATGTCCGCTTTGGGTGGTGGACTCAACAGTCCTGAGCATAAGTAATTTATTAACTTTAAAACAAACCGATCCGAATTCTTTATCTGCGTTAAACCCATACCAATGCAGTTATGTGATCAACTGCACGATCAGTCAATACGTGACGCGCTGACCAATCTGTACAACCGTCACCATATGATGAATGCACTACGCAAACATGTTGATAGAGCAAGGCAAGGTCATAAACCTCTCAGCCTTATCTCAATCGATATCGACCACTTCAAAAAATTCAATGATAATTATGGCCATGATGCAGGCTATATGGTTCTGCGCGTTGTTGGTGCTACACTGGAACAGGAAGTCGCATAGCAATAATGCCTGGTCACAGAGTATTGATGTCAGATATTCTGGATGGGCGACCTTCTGCAATGAAATCCGCAATTGCATCGTTTCTGATCTGATTTAAAGGTGTTGTCGTTAACATTTTTAACAATCTATTCGAAGGGGATAGGGCATTAATTAGTCGTAATGACTCACCGTTATTCAAAGCAATACTCCCTAATGTTATTTAATGTGACAACCCCAGATCTTGAAGTAGCGGAAGGATTTTTCATCAGAAAAACCTATGAGATGGACGAACAGAGCTCAAGTTATTTTCTTCTTACAGCGCAGGCTTAATCAATATATGATTGGGTTGTCCCTTTACTGTTTTCATAGAGCGCTTTTCATGATGGATATCCACACGAAGCTAGACCGATTATACAACGGAAAAAGCCATCGTGCTGTCCGATTTAATTATGGCCTTCTGATTTTCGATGTTCTAGTTCTGGCTTTTTTTATCATCGCTACGTTTCTTGATGATGCTATATGGATGCGAGCTGTTGAGATCTCAATCGCCCTTATCGTGACGATGGACTTTATGGTACGTTTGTGGATTGCAAAGAACAGGCTTCGCTACATCCTTCACCTAACCACGATCGCTGATCTAGTCATAATTATTACTCTGGTTGCACCGATTTTTGTTGAAAGCCTTGTGTTTTTGCGAACACTCAGGGCGTTGCGTATCCTACGGTCCCATCATGTATTGAGCGACCTACGCCATCGCTCTCGCTTCATAAGATCCAACGAAGACATCATTCGCTCCGTTCTCAACCTGTCGATATACATCTTTGTTGTAACAGCGCTAGTTTATGTTTTTCAAGTGCGAGTTAATCCACAAATTAGTAATTACATTGATGCGCTTTATTTTACAGTTGCGACACTCACCACTACCGGGTTCGGTGATGTAACCCTGAAAGGAACCACCGGTCGGTTGCTGGCAGTTGGCATTATGATATTTGGCGTTGCGCTTTTTTTGAGGCTTGCGCAAACGATCTTCCAGCCACGAAAGGTTCGTTATAAATGTCCTGAATGCGGTCTATCTCGCCATGATGCTGATGCTGTTCATTGCAAACACTGCGGTGAGGTAATTAAGATCGAAACCACGGGGATATGAAGGGGTGTTGTGAGGTTAACGAAACAGAGACATGCTGAATTGTGGATCAAATCCCACTCAAGCAGCAATAGTCTTCATTTGCCAAATGTTCATTGCTTCGTTGCGAAACTAGCGTAATGTCTTCCGGGCAATGAAACGCTATTGCCAACCGCATATAATTGTAACGGATAAACTCCGTTCCTATGGCGCTTCGATGAAGGTCATCGGCAGGAAACGGGTCGCTGGCTCAATAACCAGATCGAATGCTAGATGATCAATGGTGGAAACCGGTGACGGGAGTAGGAAAGTTTCTGCTTCCAGCCAGTTTACTGCCTCATGATCGACCCGTCACCCGATCCCTGTTACAGTGCCGTTGAATTTATCTGGATTGGTAATATGCAACCAGTGCTGCTATCTCTTCATCGTTTAATGGATTGCCCAGACCCGTGGTAGGGTCTCCCCGAACACCAATTATCATTCGGGCAACAAACTCTGTCTGAGACATGCTTTTTAGTTGCTGAGTGAGGTTTTGCGCCGGGCGCTCGACATCATTATCGGGTTCATCATGGCACGCTGCACAATATTCCTGGTGGATTTCAATTGCCTGTTTGTTTCTAACCGGTGTTAAAGCGGCCGGTAGAATATTATTTGTTGCAAGAGGGTATCGTTTTATTAAAACGGACAAGGCTTTGGTGAAATCATCAAGGGTGTTGCCTTGTAACAATGTTATCAATCGGCCAACGGTCAATTGCGCATCTGTTCGGGTTTCTCCTGCCTCCTGATCTGCCAGCCGTATTAAAACCTCTAACCCAGACAGGCTACCTCTTAAACGATCAAACAAGCCTTTTTTGTGCAGGCTTTTCATTTGAGGCTGTTTAGCCAGCATGCGTGCGTCACCGTAGGCAACAAGCAATTCGCCGGCAAGGCGTCTGGAATGCTCACCTTGCGCCAGACAAGGCGATGCGTTGAACCATAAAATCAGGCCAAAAATAATGAAAATTGATTTGCTCAAGAGTTTTCTTCAATTCTACAAAGTTATAACGACACCCGCTTCAAGAATATCGCACAGTGCTTCATCCCAGTTCGCATCATCCATTTCTTTTGCATTCAGGTTATGTTGGCGGATTTGAGTTTCTTGCAGGTTTTGCACCAGCGCAGACTCAAGTGTATCGACATCTGGAAAAAGGCCGGTTTTCAAGATAACTATTGTTTTTGAGATTTTGACGTTCATATGTTTATTACTCCATCAGCATTTCCTATCGCTTCAACCAATTTTTTAGCATCCAGCAGCGGCAGGTGGTCAGCCATCTCGGCTACGGTTGTCTCTGGCATGATATCTGCCAGCTCCAGTAATTCAGCATACTCACTTTGTGCCGCCTCCTGGGAAACCGGTCTGTCCATGAAAATGAGGCGCAGGTTGTGGCCAAAAATAGTTAATCCTGCGGCAACTCGCATCGCTTCAGTGTGATCTCGTCTTGCAAGTACAACGATTTGTTTTTTGTTATCGGACATGAGGTTCCATCCTATAGAGAGACAATATGTTCTGCTTTACCGGTAAGTTTTGAATTGTTTGTTTGACTACCCAGTTCAACCGGGCAAGTGCTGGTCGGCATGTAGTGTTGCCAAGATTCCTGACAGGCAATTGCATACGATGCCAAGGAAACAGTTTTCGCAAATTCCTGATCCGTCAGTGCCTGAACACCGTCATTGGTAAAAAACACAGCCCAAGTGGCACCTCTACGCAGGGCAGCTTTGCCAAGTTCATTGGCTATATCGCCAGATTTTGATGTTGATACAATAATAAGTAATTCCAAGTTGTCACTCATTCCCGGTTCCTTAAATTATCCCTTGATTGCCAGGCGGGCAAAATATCCGAGCGCAAAAATGCACAATCCGGCAAGGGCGCTAATGATGAAAAAATATCTGGTAAACTGCATTGTTGCCGGTTTGGTTTTATGAGCAGCATTTGGCGGTGCCAGGCGATTTCGATAGGATACATTATCAGCAGGCAGTGCACCGTCAGATGCCCAGCCCTGCCAACCTTCAAGATATATTTTAGCGGGTACTCCCCGGGCGCGAAGGACTGTCAGATATATCAGGCTATCATAGCTATTACGGCTGTAGGAGATCACTTGACCGCCTTTTGAGATATGCAAAAGTGGTGATTTACCCGATGTCAAACGTACACGGCCAAGCGGCAAAAGTTGAGCGCCAGGTACGTGCCCGCCGCGCATTGCGTTCACTTCATTTCCCCAATATTCATTTGCAGACCGGCCATCAATGATGATCGGTGCGTTGTGTGAGCGAACAATTCTTAATAGGTCTGACCGCAGTATGATTTGATCAGCGCGCATTGTTGATTGATAAACTTTTTCGCGGCTTTTGGATCGGGTTGTTCCCGGTGCCAGTTGATTTTGTGCAATTGATTTTAGTGGTTTTGTCAGAATGGAAATTTTTCTTTGCCCGGCAATAAATAAAACACCGGCCCAAAACTCTTGCTCATGACGTTTGTCACCTATAATCACGACATGTTCGCTACCGGTCAAACCGACAGTGCCGAGCAACCATAACAGACCGCTAAAATTTGCCAGCGATTTGCCAGAACCGAGAACATCGCTAATTGGTAAGCAGCGCGCACCTTTCAAGCTGGCTTTTTGGCACTCTTTAGTGCGACGGCTGTCCAGAATAAAATGCGGGCCGGGCAAAAGTGTTTTTGTATATTCGATTACAGGTTGTGACGCGTTCGACTGATTTACGGATAAAATAATCAGGATGCAGGAAACGCATGTTACTAAAAAGCCATGCCAGTTCATTGAGCAACATCTTGGTATCAGCACCCTTCAAATCGCACCTTCCGTGCCCCGCCAGCAGCCACGACAGGCGGGTTTTCTGCATAGTAAGTGGCAAGTTCACTCACTTCAACCGTACCGAAATCACCCAGATCAAGACTGCCAACTTCTTCAGCAGACACAACAGATTTTGCACGGGCCAACGCATCATTTGAAAGTGAAACAAATGGCAATGCCAGCCCGGCAATGAACAAACTCAAGCCAAGTGAGGCAGCGCAGAATATTAAGCTCGATTTTTCCATTATAGTCTCCTCATCTTATTAGCTTTCAGGTGGAATCCCGCAAAAATCCCAAATACATCCCGATAAACGCAATAAAAAACAAAATAATCTGCATTCCGGTTTCAAAATCAATCATTTCTATTTCTATCCATTCTAGTCACCACGGTAATGCCTGACAAGATCATTAACTGAAACCGGTTTACCCGTTTCAGGGTGCATGACTTTCGGTGTGAAATGCGGCACGCCATATCGTGTCGTAAACATTGATGAAGGCGGAAAGGCATATACATACACCAGAGCAACAACACTGATTGTTGCAACGATAAGCATATAGCCTTTGGTTAAGTAGGTGATCACTTTGCTGTCCATCATTGTTTCAATATTAATCCTTGCGAATAAATACACTCCAGTGACGCCGCTGCTTTATTGTGTCCAGATGGGTGGCGCCAAGCTCGGGCATCATGGGTGGAATGGCTTCCATGGAAGACGGGTTATCAATCAAAACTTCAAAAATATCCTGTGGCGCCGCACCTGAAAGAGCCTTTTTCGTCATTAATTGCGGACGAGGACAGGAATCTCCAAGGCAATCTATCTTCTCTTTTACAGAAACCTCACGACCATCGCTTAACGTTGCTTTGGTTGTCTCCTGCTCAACATGGTCGTCACTTTTTTTCTTACCGAAACCGAACATCTTATTTCTCCATAAAATCCAGCCTATTCGGCCGCTGCTTCCTTGACTGCTGTTCCGGCCTGTGCGTGCCGATTTTCCCGCTTCACTATGGCCCGGTAAATGGCATATAGAACACCGGCTTGCAGTATGCCGAAAAAAACCGCCGGAATTTTCAGTTTTTCTTGCAACGTAGCAGCGTTGGCAAAGCCAAATTGCAGCGCTTCAAGATTGGGTTCGCCGGTCATGCTTATGGGTGCCGGTGGCCAATAATTTACCGTCCACAACAATGAGAACAAGAACATGCCGACAAATGTAAATAACAATGCCCATGCGGCGCCAACATTTCCTTCACCGGCTTTTACCCAGGTTGAGACAGTACAGGCTCCAGCCAGCACCATGCCAATACCAAAAATAAATAGGCCAACAAGCTGATTAAGACCAACATCAAAATGCATGGGATGCCCCTGCCCGATCGTCATAAAACCTGTAAACCCGATGGTCAGCACAATCATGGCGACAAGCAATGCTTTTGTGTTGCGAAAACTTTTAAATAAAATTGCATCGCGTAACGCAGCTGCATTGCAAAAACGTGAACGCTGTACCAGCACTCCGACACATGAGCCAAATATAAAAGCGATCAAACATTCACCCAAAACTGACATCAGCCTAAACTCCCAAAATCTTTTTGTATGCCAGAGAACCAACCCAGGCCCCGGCAATTATCCCGCTTATTGCCAAATAACCGCCCATGTTCATTTGTGGTGTAAGGCCGAAAAAGGTTGATACATTACAGACGAATGCAAGCCTTATCCCAACTCCCATCAGCAAGCCGCCAATCGTGATCATGACCCACTCTGATAAGCGGCGAGGAATACGCAGATAGAACTCTTTTGAGATCACCGCGCTGACAAAGGCGCCAAAAATCATTCCGAAACTGATGTAAATTTTCCAATATCCCCATGTTGGAGGAAAGACCAGATGCCAAAATGGTATCCGCTCTATATTGTCGCCAAGCACAGCTTTTGCGGCAAGTCCGGTCATCATGGTTTCGCCCCCGCCAACTGTCCAGGCACCAACGATTACAAACAGAAAAATATCAAGTACGGCAATGGTGACCAGTGCGATGACCG
>Ga0316189_10007357_pt1 | contig 10418 bp, 10 predicted proteins | sample LowCovwburrow_MG_FD_204930 | JGI IMG/M metagenome (GOLD analysis project Ga0316189, IMG submission 204930) | Coastal sediment microbial communities from Maine, United States - Lowes Cove worm burrow | ecosystem: Environmental > Aquatic > Marine > Coastal > Sediment | place: USA: Maine... | reverse complement strand
CTTCTCAGTACTGCTCCAAACAGATTCATCTGGCACTCCATCGATTTTGAGCGAAGACTCTATTCTCTGAGCGGTAAATGATTCTCTTTCGGTCTGTGCACTTGAGAAGTAAGGGATGCTGAGTACAAGGAAAAAAACACAGTATTTAATAATACTTTGGGTCGACTTGTTCACTAGGTTAGTAAGGTTCTGGTTCTAAATACAATACTTAATGATAATCAAAAGGTTACGTTGATTATATGAACGGTAAAAGGTTTAACATATTATTTACATTTCAGTAATTGGCATTTCATATCGTTACTGCGTTATATTTGGCTATGAAAATCGGTCTACTCTCAGACACCCATAGTTATCTCGATCCCCAAATATTCAAGCACTTTGAAGCATGCGATGAGATCTGGCATGCTGGAGACATCGGCAATATTGAACTCTGCGATCAACTTCAGGCATTCAAGCCATTGATTGCTGTTTATGGAAATATAGATGGGCAAGATATTCGACTATCGCATCCAGAGCATCAAATATTCGAACGCGAAGGCTTTAATATTTGGATGACGCATATTGGAGGATATCCTCCAAAGTACACATCTAAGATCAAATTGAAGCTGGATGAATTCAAACCAGATCTCTTCGTCTGTGGCCACTCTCACATCCTTAAAGTCATCAGCGATCCCAAGCGAAACCTAATTCATCTCAATCCTGGCGCTTGTGGTAAACACGGGTTTCATCAAGTCAAAACACTGCTCAGATTCGAGCTCAATAATAAAAAAATCAGCAACATGCAGGTAATTGAGCTTGGCAAAAGGGCATAAAAAAATCCTGATCAGTTTTAATAATCAGGATTCTATATACCCTTGAAGAAACTATTTTTCTTCTTTAGTCTCTTTTTTTTCAGTTTTCTTAGCTGCTGGTTTTTTGGGAGCTGCTTTCTTAGCTGCTGGCTTCTTAGCTGCAGCTTTCTTCTCTTCCTTTACTTCTTCAACTGGAGCTGCTTCCGCTTTAGGGGCTTCTTCCTTCTTAGCTTTAGCTGCTTTCTTAGGAGCTGCTTTGAAACCTGCCTTCAATTCTTCAATATCAACATTTTTGATTACAGGCTTAGCTGTAAGTTGTTTGATAGAACTTCTTCTGATAGCAGCAGTTTGCTTATTTCTTTTTGCTTTTCTTTTTAGTCTTGTTACAGCCATTTTCTAAACGATTAATCAAATGAGGTGCAAATGTAAACGATTAAATCTAAAGTAGAAAATTTTAATTCGATTTTTGTAGTTTTGTCCAAACTGAGAATTAAATGAGTCAAAAACCCAGTATACCTAAAGGGACAAGAGATTTTGGGCCAGATACGATGGCCAAAAGAAATTACATTTTCAACACCATCAAAGGAGTCTTTGAGAAATACAGTTTCATGCCATTAGAAACTCCAACGATGGAAAACCTATCAGTGCTTACTGGGAAGTATGGCGATGAAGGGGATCAGTTGATTTTCAAGGTGCTCAACTCAGGCGACTATCTATCTAAAACTTCAGAACAGGACTTCAGTAAAGGCTCCAAGCATCTCATTTCTAAGATTTCGGAGAAAGGCCTAAGATATGATTTGACAGTGCCGTTTGCACGATATGTGGTCATGCACCAAAATGAAATCACCTATCCATTCAAAAGATATCAAATCCAACCCGTTTGGAGGGCTGATCGTCCTCAACGTGGCCGTTACAGAGAGTTTTATCAATGTGATGCAGATGTTGTGGGCACCAAATCACTGCTTTGTGAAGCCGAAATTATACTCATGATCAATGAGGTTTTTAAGAAATTAAAAATTGATGATTTCAACATCAAAATCAACCACCGTCAAATCCTTACCGGAATAGTAGAACTCATCGGAGGTGAAGGGACTGCCAACGATTTCTATGTTGCGATTGACAAATTGGATAAGATTGGCTTAGACAAAGTGCTGGATGAACTAAGGTCCAAAGGTTTTGGAGAAGCGGGTATCACCAAACTAAGGCCAATCCTATCTCAAAATGGAAGCATTGAAGAAAAAATATCGTTTCTAAAAAATCTGTTTAGAGAAAATGAAGCTGGACAAGCAGGTCTACAAGAAATACAATCAATCCTAACTTATTTAGAGCAATTCAAGCTTTCTGAAACACATTTAGATTTGGACTTCACGTTGGCAAGAGGACTCTCCTACTACACGGGTGCAATATTCGAGGTGAAGGTGAACAACGTGAGCATTGGAAGTGTAAGCGGAGGTGGTCGTTATGATGACCTCACTGGAGTTTTTGGATTGAAAGATGTATCGGGAGTTGGGTTTTCGTTTGGAGTAGATCGACTTTATGACGTGATGGAAGAGTTATCGCTATTTCCTACCGAGACCACATCAAGCACTGAAGTACTGATTATCAATTTTGGTGAGGAGTCACTCTCTCATCACATCAAACTTCTGGCTGAGCTCCGTGAGGCGGGCATCAAATCAGAGCTATATCCTGATGATGCCAAACTCAAAAAACAAATGAACTATGCCAACAAAAAGAACATTCCTTTTGTTGTGATGATGGGCAGTGAGGAAATAGCAAATGAAAAGTATAACTTGAAAGACATGGAAAGTGGAACTCAGGAAGCTCTTTCAGCTAGAGAAATAGTGATGAGTTTTAAGAAGTCCTAGGCTTGAACTTGCACACGTCAGTTACTATCATCACCTAAAGTCGTATTGATACCGAAAATGAAATCATCTCGTTAGTTTGTTTTTTCATGGCAATTTTGAATCTTAAGCAGCGTTTGAATCTTATCAACTTAATAGCATCTTGAATATTTGGCACTTGAAATATTATTTTTATCTACTAGCTGTTGTTGTTTCAGCTCTAAACCTGAATGCTCAGGGTATTGGTAGCAGAGATGGTAATTTCCAAGTGGATTTCAATGAAGGGTGTGCTCCGCTTACCGTAGAGATCACATCTCGAGTACCCTGCAACTGTAATGTCTTTTTTGATTCAGACATCACCACTCCTAACAAGGTTATCTTAGAGCCTGACAGAACCTACTCCTTCGTATACGATGAGCCAGGAACCTTTGAGTTAGGTGTAACTGCTGCAAATTTGCCGCGTGACATATTAATCATAACTGTTTACCCAAATGATCCACCCGAATTCACCACCACCGTATGTGCCAATCGTGAAGTAAATGTAGAAATCACAGACAATAATTATGATGCCTTTACTATTGATTATGGCGATGCATCTGGAATTGTCCCTGGTGCCGTAGGCAGCAATCAACATACTTATGCAGCGACTGGGAATTATAACATCGAAGTCAAAGGACTTTATAGCTCTATGGGTGCAGATTCCGATACTTGCGATGAAGGCAATTCGTCAATTGACGCAGTGGCTGTATTAAGTGATGCCACCATCACGAGTCTAGCACTGACTTCTATCAATGAAGCTACCATGGAATACACCCTCTCTCCAAACACGAAATATGATCTTGAAATTCAAATCAACAATGACAACCCCAATAACTTCACTAGGTTCATTGAGAACCTTTCAGGATCAGAAATCAACATCAGTAATCCAGGAATCAACTTCGAGCAGAACTATTATTGTTTTAGAATCGTGACGATAGACCCATGCAATGGCACACGCACCAACTCCAACACCATCTGTTCGATAGATTTGGATGAAATTACTGTCGGGGATTTATCCAATAATATCAATATTAATGCATCTGCAAATGGACTGTCTGCTACTGGTCATGTAGTACAGCGGAAAAATGACGACTTGGATTTTGCACAAGTAAGAACTCTGCCCGCCAGCACCAATTGGGATGACAACGATGTCATTTGCAACATTGAATACTGCTATAGAATAGTATCTGAGTATGGGCCAGCTACTACCACTTCACTGACCAGGTGTGCAACTACCCTTTCCCTTCAAACCCCTTCGACTATAGAAGACATCAGCATTGATGCTTCAGATGACCCTATTCTGTTCTGGACCGAGCCAACCGATTTTGTTGCCGACACCTACAGTATATTTTCACTGAGCGCATTGAGTGGAACTTCGAACATTAATAATTTCACAGACAACAACTCAAATTCTAGTACTGCTTCTATTTGCTATGAAATAGACTATGTTGATGAATGTGGTAATACGTCAGATCTAAGCAATCCTGTTTGCAGTATATTCTTATCCTCGTTCACAACGAATACTATCACATCATTGCGATGGACAACATACGATGGCTGGAATAACGGTGTGGCCAGCTATCAAGTCATTAAAAATGGAGATTTCAGTAATCCTGTGTATGATGGACTTGACCTCACGTTCACCCCAGCTAGTGTGCAAAACGAACAACGCACTTTGTATCAAGTAATTGCCATTCCAAATGATGGAACCTTGGAGGACTCAAAATCCAATATCATGTTCATCACGAATCGCAGCAACATTATTTTCCCAACAGCATTTGTCGCCAATGGAACCAATAACGAGTTTAAAGTAGTGGGACGGTATATCGTAGACTTTGATTTGAAAATCTATACCCGCTGGGGAGAACTGATAGCGCACATCACCGACCACAATACAGGTTGGGATGGAACTCAAAATGGTCAAGAGCTTCCTGAAGGGAATTACATATACGCTGCAGAAATTGTAGACGAAGCAAACAACACCCATAAAAGAAGTGGTGCAGTATTATTGCTTCGGAAGTAAAATAACTTTGAAGCTTTGATTTTGACTTTGTTCCTGTCATTTTTGCAAGAATTGATTCCTAACTAAAACACAGATAGATATGTTTGACATGATGAAGATGATGGGCAAGATGAAAGAGGTGCAGGCCAAAGTCAAAGAAGCCCAAGCCAACTTAGTCAACATCAAGGCTGAAGGTGAGTCAGGTGCTGGAATGGTAAAAGCAACAGTTAATGGTCTCAAACAAGTTGAATCCATCAATATAGATCCAGATATCATCAAAGCCGATGATAAAGAGATGATCCAGGACTTGACCGTAGCTGCTATCAACAAGGCCATCGAAGAAGTAGATGTATTGGCAAAAGAAGAAATGAAGAAACATACTGACGGCCTTATCCCAAACATCCCTGGGCTTGACTTAGGAGGCATGTTTTAGCAATGGACATTGCTATTGTCATTCTTAATTATAATGGAAAAGGGTATTTAGAGAAATTCCTCCCTAGCGTCACTGCAAATAGTCAAGATTGTCAAGTTACTGTGGCTGACAATTGTTCTACTGATGACTCCTTAGCATTTCTCAAAAGCAACTACCCAGATCTCCAAACAATTGAAATTCCTTTTAACGGAGGATATAGTGCTGGCTACAACTATGCGCTTGAGCTCATCGAAGCGAAGTATTATGTATTGTTGAATTCCGACATTGAAGTCACCCCTAATTGGGTAAGACCCATTTATGAGATGATGGAATCAGACTCTACCATTGCTGCGACACAGCCTAAAATTCTTTCATATCATAATAAAAATGAATTCGAATATGCTGGAGCAGGTGGCGGTCAACTAGATTTTTTAGGCTATCCGTTCTGTAGAGGTCGGATATTTGAGACCGTAGAGCTGGATGAGGGTCAGTACAATGATACAACTCAAGTGTTCTGGGCATCAGGAGCTTGCCTGTTTATTCGGTCAGATGTATATCACAAAATTGGCGGACTGGATAATGACTTTTTTGCGCATATGGAGGAGATAGATCTCTGTTGGCGCATCAATAACCTAGGAATGAAGGTCATGTATAACGGCAATGTCACCGTTTATCATGTAGGAGGAGGCACATTACCGAAATCCAATCCTAGGAAAACATATTTGAATTTCAGAAACGGTCTTTCGCTCCTCCTTAAGAACTTAAACACATCTCAACTCTTCTATACATTATTTTCGCGGATGATTTTGGACTTCGTGGCGGCTTTGAAATTTTTAGTTGATGGATCAGGCAGAGATTGCTGGGCTGTAATCAAGGCAGTAATACATTTCATCTGGTTGATTCCTTCAAACTGGAAAAAGAGACTTCACGCTAAAAAGGAAATCTCATTAATCCAGAAAGATTTGATTTATCCTAAATCAATTGTGTATCAACACTTTATTAAGAAAAAGAAGTTATACAAAGAGCTGTAGCTAGTAGTACCAAACGGAATTATTACGCCTGCGCAAATGCTTCCTCATATTCATTACAAATGCCAATGCTAGATAAATTAAAATTGGGGATCCAAAAGTGAGAAAGGAAGTGTAAATAAAAAATACTCGAATACTCGAAGTTGCTACTCCAATTTTCTCTCCTAATCGGGTACATACACCGAATGCATATTGTTCAAAAAATTGCTGAATTCGTTTCATCTACTTATTTGTTACATCCAAATATAATAACTAACTATTCACCGAAGATATGGATAAATCTGGTTTTTTTTAATTATAATTGCATCGTTAACGAAAATACACGAAACCAATTCAACCTAAATTTAAACCAAATTACGAAATGAAAAGATTAGCTTATGTAATTGCATTATCAGCAATTTTTACGCTTTCAGGATGTTCATTGAACCAGATGATCAAAGCTTCACAGGATCAGAACCTTACGGTAACTCCTAACCCTCTTGAAGTTCATGCGGACACAGTGAACTTTGACATGGCTGCAAATCTTCCTGCTAAGATGCTGAAAAAAGGTAAAGTATACACTATCAACAGTTTCTACAAGTATGAGGGAGGCGAGACTCCACTGGAAGCTATTGAGTTTAAGGCAGACGACTATCCTGATGCAGGAGATTCTGAGCCTAAGACTACTAAGTCATTCGCTATGGCATACACTCCAGCTATGGAGAAAGGAACTCTTGAAATTCAAGGAGTGGCTTCAGACCCTAAGAATGGCAAGACAAAGGAAAGTCCAAGAATGGAAGTTGCTAAGGGTGTAATCACTACTTCGAAATTAGTAGAGAATGCATACTACGCTGCATATGCTGATCATGGATACAACAACCAAGAAGAATTGACTCCTGTCAATATAGATTTCTTCTTCTCACAAGGAAGATCTGACTTGAGATATTCTGAAAGAACTGGCGAAAGAGGTAAAGCACTTTCTGCTTTCATTGCTGATAAGAATGTGACTAAAAGTGTTACAGTTATTGGATCTCACTCTCCTGAAGGAACTGAAAGAATCAACTCTGGACTTGCTGAGAAAAGAGCTAAAGTAATCGAAGACTTCTACAGAAAAAACATGAAGAAGTACGATTACAAAGGTCTTGCTGATTCTATAAGCTTCATCATTAAGCCAATCGTAGATGACTGGGCTGCTTTCAAAGCAGAATTAGAGACTTACGAAGGAATCACTTCTGAAGAAAAATCTGAATACCTCAACATCGTCAACGGTGCTGGAACTTTCGAAGAAAAAGAAAAGTCACTTAGGGGCGTAGCTTCTTACAAAAAAGTGTTCAAAGATGTTTACCCAACATTGAGAACTGCTAAGACTGAAATTTTGAAAGTGAAAGAAAAGAAAACTGACGCAGAGATATCTGTATTGGCTAAGCAAATCACTGAAGGAACTATGACTGCTGACACTCTTTCTGAAGAAGAAATGATGTATGCTGCATCTCTTACTCCTTCTCTTTCAGAAAAAGAAGCCATCTACAAAGAAGCCTCTAAAAAATCTGACAGCTGGAATTCTCATAACAACCTTGCTGCTGTGTATATCGCACAAGCAATCGAGAGTGGTGACAATGCTAAAGCTGACATGGCGATGACTCAATTGGAAATTGCTAACAAGAAACAAGAAAGTGCTGAAGCTTATGCTAACCTCGGATCTGTTTACTTGATGCAAGGAAATGCTTACAAAGCTAACGAAGCATTGAACAAAGCTTCTTCTATGGGAGCTAACAACGATGTTACCAAAGGAATGAATGGCGTGAAAGGTGCCACTGAGATCATCATAGCAAAATATGCTGATGCTGTATCTTCAGAATCTTCTGCTGAGAACAACGCTACTAACGCATACAACAAAGGACTTGCTCAATTATTGAATAAAGACTTCCAAAATGCAGTAGGATCGTTTGATGATGCTATCGAGTTGGACAGCAAGCATGCAAAAGCTAACTACGGTGCTGCAATTGCAAGCTCAAGATTGAACCAAATCGAAAACGTGATCAAATACCTTAAAGAAGCGGTATCTCTTGATCCTGAATTAAAAAACAAAGCATTGAATGATCTTGAATTCCAAGCATTCGCTGCAAACGAATTATTCAGAGCTGCTTTGAAATAAGAGCTTAAGATTATAAATAATAAAGAACCCTAGCTATCAATGATAGCTAGGGTTTTTTATTACCCAAATTCATTTGAGATTGTTTGTTAATTGGAACGCAAACCTTAATTTTACCATCCACAAATTACGAATACCAATGAGAGAAATTCAATTTAGAGAAGCACTACGAGAAGCCATGAACGAAGAAATGAGAAGAGACGAATCTGTCTTTCTCATGGGAGAAGAAGTTGCCGAATACAACGGTGCTTACAAGGTAAGTCAAGGTATGTTGGATGAGTTTGGTGCAGAGAGAGTCTTAGACACTCCAATTGCTGAACTTGGATTTGCAGGTATTGGTGTTGGTGCCGCTATGAACGGATTAAAGCCGATCGTTGAATTTATGACTTTCAACTTCGCTTTAGTAGCTATTGATCAGGTGATCAATAGCGCAGCAAAAATGATGTCAATGTCTGGAGGACAGTTCCAAGTACCTATAGTGTTCAGAGGTCCTACCGGGAATGCAGGAATGCTCAGTTCTCAGCATTCTCAAAACTTTGAAAACTGGTTTGCTAACTGCCCTGGACTAAAGGTAGTAGTACCTTCTAATCCTGCTGATGCCAAAGGACTACTAAAGTCATCTATTAGAGACATGGATCCTATCATATTCATGGAGTCTGAACTGATGTATGGTGATAAAGGTGAGGTGCCTGAAGGCGAATACCTTACCCCTATTGGCGTAGCACAGATTACAAAAGAAGGAACTGATGTAACATTAGTCTCTTTTGGTAAAATGATGAAGACTGCCATGCAAACTGCTCATGATCTAGAGAAAGAAGGGATATCAGCAGAAGTGATTGACTTAAGAACAGTGCGACCGATCGACTATGAAGCTATCGTCAACTCTGTAAAGAAAACCAATCGATTAGTGATAGTTGAAGAAGCTTGGCCTTTGTCATCATTGGCCACAGAGATCACATATCACGTACAAAAACACGCATTTGATTATTTGGATGCTCCTGTTCAGCGTATCAACAGCATGGATGTCCCATTGCCATATGCCCCAACTTTGATAGAAGCTATCTTACCGAATGTCAGCAGAACTGTAGCAGCAGTGAAGGCGGTGATGTACCGCTAGGCTTTACAACTTATAACAAACTTAGGAGGTTATCTCAATAGAGAATAGCCTCTTTTTTTTTGTTTCTTTGGCTTAAGTAAGCTGCTTTTTAGATCAGAAACTAATAGCTGCTAAATATTAAGAGGTAGTACAATAAAAAGAAATTATTTGTGACTAATCAGTCCTATTTATCAAAGGATCAAATTCCTCTAGTCCTCCTTTATATTGATTATTTTCCATTATTTTCTTCCAAACTTCTGACTTAGTAAATTCATCCGAAACATACATATCAAAGACATGGTAAGGATTCAAATTTTCACCAATTGTATTTTCTTCAAAATGAAAAAAAAGCCCCTTCTCAATGGACTCAATTTCAACAAACTCAATTTTCTGACTCAATGTTTGTAAGCTACTGAACTGATATCCCAAAGGCACTGTGAGTATTCCATTGTGCTCTATGATGAAAGAGAATTCATTATTGTTTTCAATTCTAATGTAACGATCAACACTTGTTTCATTGACAGTAGCTGTGAAACTATTAGCTACATCTTCTTTTAATTCCAGCAATTTTGGAAGCTCTAACAATTCCTGTATTTCTCCATAAACTTGATAACTGATTAATGAGAAAATTATCACACCAAAAATGGTATATCCAACTGACTCAAGAAACCAAATAAAAAAAAGAATGACGACTAGGACAAATAATAAGATGGCTACGAAAAATACATTTTTGAAACTCTTTCGCTTTCTCCAATTTATGTGATTTATTACAGACTCTTGTTCTGCTTTTGACAACTCTCTCTTATATGTTCTCATTAACTATAATGCATTAAAAATATCCAAGTGATCAATGAATATCATCGCTCAAGGCTTATGAATAAATTCAAATATACTAGCTCTATTTACATTGTTAAAATGAATATGATAAATTCCGATTAGTCACATTAAGTATTAGTAATAGTGGCCTCGGCAAGGCTTTTTATATTGTTGATTATCAGATGCTTACATAAATACAGTAAAACATTCGGTAAAACAAAATAGTGCAAAAAAGCATCGATATTGCGGATTACCCTAAACT
>Ga0316189_10007356_pt1 | contig 10418 bp, 7 predicted proteins | sample LowCovwburrow_MG_FD_204930 | JGI IMG/M metagenome (GOLD analysis project Ga0316189, IMG submission 204930) | Coastal sediment microbial communities from Maine, United States - Lowes Cove worm burrow | ecosystem: Environmental > Aquatic > Marine > Coastal > Sediment | place: USA: Maine... | reverse complement strand
ACACTGTCAGGGGGAGATGGGTGCCGGCGGTATTTTTTTCAAGTCTGCATCCGCCCGTGGAGTCCTCTATTTTGATCCCGATGATATTCTGAGCGGTTACTTCTCGGATAAAAACGCTGACCTGCACGGTAAGAGCGCCGTCGAGCAGTTGATGCAGGCCGAATTCAGCTATAATTTCAGTATCGATATTTACCGTATCCCTTTCGAAAATGTCTACTTCTGGTCCAGCACACCCGCGGCCGAGAAAATCTACAAGGACCTCAGCACGGAATTTACCGACCTTGAGGGGTTGATAAAGAAAATGGGTGCTGAAAAATTGACCGGGTACATCGATATCCTGATCGGAAACGGGCAAGAAAGCGGCATGATATTTTTCGCCGGCGGCGAAATCATTGGCGGATCCTTTTCCTGGGGCCCGGTCGAGAGCGATTCGGTAAAGGCGTCGTGCAAGCAGTTGGTCGAAAAAACCAAAAAAGTCGGCGGGATCTTTCAGGTCTGCCGGTTTCCAGTAGATGCGGTCAAGCCATCACCCCCGCATGCTGCACGCACTTCCGGCACCCCTCAAAACGTCTTGCGGATGCTCGAAGAATTCTTAGGGATTTTTGAAACCCTGTACAACTCGCGAAAAGACAAAGAAGCCGATTTCAACAGTCTCATTCGAAAAAAGTTCGTCGAAAACGCAGAACGCTTTACATTTCTTGATCCTTTTGCCGGGGAATTCGACTTCAACGATCGCAAGATTCGGTTCAGCGGCGACGCCGATGACGCCGCACTGGCAAGCGGCATCATCGTCTCGACAACGGAACTGGCGGAGGATATCGGCATGCAGGAGGAAATGAGAAAATATTTGGCGTCATGGCAGCAAAAATACGAAGAAAAGCTCGATCACTTGGGCATCCGAATGGCATGACATCGGCACCCTGAACCGACAGGATACTTTTGAATTGAGAGTTCAAAAAATGATTGCAAACGTACTGATTGTCGACGATGACCGGGAGATGTTGACCGCACTTCAAGAAGATTTTGCAAAGTACGATGATACCTTTACGGTTTTGACGGCCGAGGACGGACAGACCGCCATAGAGGTGCTGCGGCACGACACGGTCTCGCTCGTCGTCACCGAACTCAAGGTGCCTGGAATCGACGGGCCTGGGGTCCTGAAGCATGTTGCGGAAAGCTACCCGGAAATACCGGTCATCGTCATCACCGCTTACAGCACGCCGGAAATGGTAAGACTTGCCCGGGAAAGTGGCGCCGCTGAATACCTTTCCAAACCGGTCATGCCGGAGAATCTGGCCCAAAAGATCATGACCATTTTAAGCCGTGAATCCGACGGTGGGACTCTCCACAGCGTTTCATCAGGTATTTTTCTGCAGTTGATAGAAATGGAGCAGAAGACCTGCACCATCCGCCTTGAAGACATATCCTCAGGGCAAAAAGGGGTCTTGTTCTTTCGTGACGGCGAATTGTTCAATGCGCGCGCCTGCCACCAGCAAGGCAAATCGGCCGCCCAACGGATATTTTCATGGGACAAGGTCACCATATCGATCCAAAACGACTGTCCACCGGTCGAAAACAAAATCCAGAGCGAGCTTCAAACGCTGATCCTCGAGGCTGCCCGGTTAAAGGACGAGGCCGCTTCGTCAGACGGCGACCTCGCCGAAGCTGAAGAGCCGACCGGGGAAACGGATGCTGAAGAGGTCACCTCGTCCGTTCCAATCAGCCGGATCAGGCATGCGATTGAAAAAAGGATCGGTCAAGCAGACGGCGTCGAAGACATTTATCAGGATACTTCGTGGGACGGCTTCATCCACCGGCTATCGGCTTTGGGAGAACTTTTCCGAAGCGGACCGATGAAACTTTGTTTTGTCGACAAGGGCGAATCGTCAGACCACATCATCATCCCCGGTCGAAGGACAACCGTCATTTCCGTGAGTCCGAAATCGCCGCGCGACAAAATTATGAAAGCGCTGAGCCCTTGAAACTGTGTCTGCACCGGGGTGCGACACCATTGACCGAAGGAGCATGAAACAGTGAAGGACGTATTCAGGGATATTGTCGGCATGGACGGCGTCAAGGGCGCCATGCTCCTGTCTTTCGACGGAGCGATTCTCTTCGAGGACTACCGGGAGTCGAGCGCCGCATCCCTCGGTCCCAGCGATCGGGAAGGACTCTTGGCTGCACTCGACGGAGTGCGGGAAACCGATGCCGTCTATCGCGATGGCCGCATCTACATTCGTCGAAGCGACATTGGTTTTCTTCTGGTCAACATGTCTGCGGCGGCCTCGGTGGCCATGTTGCGGCTCAATTGCGATATTCTGCTTCCGACCCTGAAGTCGACAGCAGAACCCAAAGGAATGAAGCGGTTTTTTCGTAAATGATCATCGTCATCTTCTATCGGCTCTGCATCGACCGATTTAACTTTAAGATCCGGAGTGAAAAAATATGACAGCAGACCACGCAAAGGCTCATCCTGAAGTCGACGTGCGGATAAACGAGGCGGAAGTCTGCCGCTCCATGGGACTCTACGATGAATCCCTCACCATCTATGAGCAGATTCTCGCAGGCCTACCGGAAAGCGACGGTGAACTCGTCGAGACCGTCAAGACTAAGATCGCCGACATCCGCAGCGAGATTGCAGCCCGGGAGCAAACCGAAACAAAGCGGGTTTCCGCCAAGGACATCAGTATGCTCAAGAAAACCCTCTCGAGCCAGGAAGCCGGTCAGGACGGCCCGAGCGGGCAGACGCTGCTGGACAGTGCCGCCAGTTTCAAGGAGCTGGGACTTTTCAGCGAGGCCATCAACGAGTATGAAAAGCTGATCGTTCAGGGCCACACGCCGGAAAGCATTTGCGCCGATTTTGCCGATTGTCTTCTCAAGCTGCATTCACCGGATAAGGTGATCGAATACATTACGAAACTGGTCGGCGATCAGCGCCTGGCAAAGGAATACAGGGCGACGGTGCTGTATCTTTTCGGCCAGGAAATGGAAAAACGGGATCACAAAGAACCGGTTTTAGATCTTTACAAGAGCGCGCTCAAGGCCAATCCGGCCGATACCGAAATCCAGAAGCGTCTGGAGGGACTGACCGCCAGTCTGTCTTCCAAATCGAAATACGACTTGCTGCTGAGGCAGAAACTGGTCACCACCGATCAGCTGCAGAAGGCCTTCGCCCTATCCAAGAAAATGAACAAAAGCGTCGAGTTCGTTCTGATCGGTCAATACGGCCTCCGTAAATCCGACATCGGAAAGTCTTTTTCAGCCTACTACGGCTGCCCTTTCCGTGAATACGACCCCAATGTAACGACCCCGCACGAACTGCTGAGCAACCTGAAGGAAGCTTTCCTTATCAACGAGGGATGGGTGCCGCTGAACTGGGACAAGGATTTCGTCGAGGTGTTGGTCGACGATCCACGCAACCTGAACAAAACCGACAACATAAAGACACTCTTGAATACACCGAAAATCAATTTTTCGGTTGCGACCAAGGAAGACATCGAGGAGTTCGTCAAGCGCTTCTTTGACAAAGACCATACGCTGGATGACGATACCGGAGAGGATAACCTCGACAATTTCGATATCATACCGGATGTCTCCTTCGAGGAAGAGGAGGATGATGAGCCGATCGACGAGGCTGACGAAAGCTCGAGCAAAGTTGTCAAACTGGTCGATCAGTTCATCATTGCGGCCTATCGCAAGAATGCATCCGACATTCACATCGAACCATCGCCGACCAGCAAGGCGACGACGATCCGTTTCCGGATGGACGGTGTCTGTCAGGAGTACTTGAAGGTTCCGAATTCCATGGCACGCGGCATTCTGTCCCGTATCAAAATCATGTCGCAACTGGACATTGCCGAGCGGCGGCTGCCCCAGGACGGAAAAATAAAATTCAAGCGCAAGGGTATTCCGACCTTTGAACTCCGCGTGGCGACCCTGCCGACCACGGGCGGATTCGAGGATGCGGTCATGCGCATCCTGGCCAAGGCCGGTGCGATGAAGATGGAAGACATGGGGTTAACCGAGAGAAATTTTAATGTCCTGCAGACGATCATCAAGCGGCCCTACGGGTTGGTCCTGTGTGTGGGGCCCACCGGTTCCGGTAAAACAACGACCCTGCACGCCGCGCTTGGCTCCATCAACGAGCCGGGTGTCAAAATCTGGACAGCCGAGGATCCGGTCGAAATCACCCAGGCGGGCCTGCGGCAGGTTGAGGCCAAGCCGCGCATCGGATTAGACTTTGCGAAGATCATGCGGGCATTTCTGCGAGCCGACCCGGATATCATCATGATCGGTGAAATGCGCGACAAGGAGACCGCCTCGATCGGCGTGGAGGCGTCTCTCACCGGCCACCTCGTTTTTTCGACCCTCCACACCAACAGTGCACCGGAAACGATCACACGCTTGCTGGACATGGGACTTAACCCCCTCAATTTCTCAGACGCCTTTCTGGGTGTTTTGGCGCAGCGTCTGGTTCGAAAGCTTTGCAGTGGTTGCACTAAAGAATATAACCCGGCCAGGGAAGAGTTCGAGGAAATCGTCTCCGATTACGGTAAGAAGTCATTCGAAAAGACCGGAATTCAGTTCGACTCGGATTTAATCCTCAAAGGTCCGGGTAGCTGTGACGTGTGTTCAGGAACCGGTTACAGGGGCCGCCTGGGGATTCACGAGCTGATGGAAGGCACGGCCGCCATCAAGCGGATGATCAAGAAACAGGCCTCTACCGAAGAACTCTTCGAACAAGCCTCCAAAGAAAACATGACCACCCTGAAACAGGACGGCATCCTGAAGGTGTTTAAAGGTATAACCGATACGCGTGAGGTCCGCCGCGTCTGCATCAACTAGTGTTTCTTCTTGATTGAGCGACGCGAGGTCGAATCGGTGGCACGACGGTACAACTGCATGGTGATCGGTACAGAAGAGTGGAAGGAGGTCATTCGAACCAGTGCCGGACAGATGGGCGTCACCTTGTCTCGATCCGCAGTCGATCAATTCGCCGTGCATGCTCGTGAGCTGCTGCTCTGGAACAGCAAGATCAATCTGACAGCCATTACCGAGCCGCTGGCCGTTGCCGTCAAACATTACATCGACGCCGTTGCTCCCGCCGATCTGATCCCTCCGCAAGCCAGACTTCTCGACATCGGTTCCGGTGGCGGTTTCCCGGGTATACCGCTGAAGATTATGAAGCCGTCGTTGAGTCTGACAATAATAGACGCTGCGCGGAAAAAGGTCAGTTTTCTCAACCAAGCCGGACGGATTCTGAACCTCAAAGACTATCGCGTCCATCACATGCGGATAGAGAAAATGCGGAACGCTGAGGATATACTGCGGTCGCGCCAAACGATTGATCCTGCAAGAACGCCGCGGTCTGGGGGTTTGCCCTACGGCAATGACGTTGGCACCTTCGATGTGGTCATCAGCCGGGCACTGGCCCCCCTTGATGAGTATCTTTTGCTGGCGCTTCCTTTCACCGCGGAAAAAGGCCTCATTTTGGCGTTAAAGGGTCGAATTTCCGAAACCGAACTGGCAACCGCCAGGCGTTTGCTGACCGCCATCCGGCCGGCATGGCCAACAAAATCGCGAGAGTCTGAGCTGACCGTCAGGCGGTACCGGTTGCCGGTATTTGATAGTGAGAGGAGCATCGTGGCGGTAAGCTTTAGGTGAGTCGCAGCAGCGTTTTTATAAATTTTAACCTTTTTTAGAGTCGGCCAGTTCGATAAATCGGGCATCAAGCGCTTCTCCGCGTGCCGTGAGGATGGCGACGGTTGGGGGGCTGTTATGGCGCGGCTCTACCGCGCTTCCGGGGTTTAGGAAGACAACGTTGTTTTTCTTCTCAAGTGACGCGCGATGGGTATGACCGCTGATGACGACCCGGATGCCGGCCGCTTGTGGTTCCAGATCGAGTTGCAGTATATCGTGAAGAACATAGAGCGTCACAAAGTCTAAAGCGACAAGTGCGGTCGACGGGAGGTCATCGGCCCATGGGCCGAGGTCTGTATTTCCCCGCACCGCTTTGACCGGCGCAACTCTCGCGAGTGCATCGAGAATTTTCGGTTTGCCGATATCACCGGCATGGATAATCAAATCGGTGCCGACAAAAGCATCGATTGCCCTGGCATCGAGATATCCATGGGTGTCGGATATGACGCCGATACGAACAAGCCGTTCCCGCAGAGGTTCGCTGGTCATGTTTTGTCATTCCTCATTTCGGTATCTTACCGCCTGAATATGAAGCAAATTCAAATTTTTCACAACGAGTGGAAAGATTTGTATATAACCATATGAAATAACAGAATAATAGATTATTATTTCTTGACTTTTTAATGTTTATACGGTAAAATATATAGACAATTCGCGGTTTGTCAAAGACAAATTAGACCGGCGGCGGAATGCCTGAAAAGCTCCCGACCCAGTGCCATGATCGGCATTACATATACAACCGATTTATAATAATGAGCGAGAGAACACCATGGACAGATTTCAACCAACCATCGGACCGAAACCGGCTGCCGATGCGATGACATTTACACATCCCTCATCGATGACTGCGGTGTCGAACACGGTGACTGCCGATTACGGGATACTGTCGAAACTCATCGAGAAACAGGTGAGCAGGGCCAACGGCCATCATGTCAAAGACATTCAATGGCAGTTGAATCAATTCGTTTCCGATTTGAGTAAGCAATTCGACCGGGTGCTTAAAGAAAATCAACGTTTGCTGAAGACACTCGAAGAGCTGCAGGGCGGCCAGGATTATCTTCTGCAGCAACTGGAGCTGCATCACAAACGCGAAGAGTTGGCCATTCTGAGGGAGCAGCAAGACGGCAAGCGGATCAGGGAACTCGAGAACAGGCTGTCATTTCTGCTTTTTGAGCCAATACAAAACCAACAAATCGCCATCGACGCGCCGGAACTTCGACGGTTCGCCATCCATCAACCGGAACTCATAGAAAAGACTAAAGAACCGCAGGAAGTTCAGGGCATGGCCTTGACGCCATCCGAAGACGACCAAGTAGCCGAAACCTCTCCGGGTGATACAGGCAGTGGTGTCGCAGACACTTTTTCTGAAAGCGAAAATCCTTGCGTGCCTCCACTGCCGAGCGCTGCTGAGGATGAACTCTCTTATACCGATGAATTCGAAACCGCAGGAGAGGTCCCACCACTGGAGGCTCGGGGGGCTGATCTGGCCTCGGATTCACTCGTCGAAGACGTGTTGCCCAGCCAATTGGGCGAAGAACCTGTGGACCGGCCACCGGAAGCAGATGCCGCTGTCGATGAGGAGTCTGACATCATCGATTTGTTGGAGGAAGTGGTTGACACGCCTCAGGAAGAAGACAATTTGCTTGCTGATACGGCTGTGAGTGAGGCTGCGATACCTGACGTGGGGGCGCCCGAATACATGAATGAGGTGGACGAACCTGTTGAAAGTTCTTCTTTAAACACCAACTTCGTTTTGCAGGAGCCAAGAGAGGCGATGATGGCAGCCGGGGAGGCGGATCCTGAAGCAAGTGGAACCAAGGAGGAGCTTGTCTCGATCATCACGCTTCAGGATGAAATTCCTGCCGTTCGATCGCTTGACGTTGGCCCGTCTATCGAAGAGGCCGAAGAGGACAGTGGCCAAATCGTAAAAGAGTTGTCGCGCGAATCATTCGGCGAAACCGCCTTGGACGGTGCTGATAAAACCGTTTCGCCTGATTGTCCGGTATCCCCCGGAATTGAAGAGTGCCTTGAGACGGTCGAGGAAGCCGACACGAATACTTTCGAAATCATTGAGCTCAAAGAAGATGCTATTGTCGGGCAGCCGGAAAATATAGCAGCCAAGTCGGTAACCAATTTACCGCATGAGCCCGTGACAGTGCCGGTCGAAGAGGACGTTGTCGATGCCACCGGTGAGCCGTTTGTCTCAAAAGATGCGGGTCTCTTATCGAAGGAACGGCAGAGGAAACCAACTGACGCCAAGGTGCATTTTGATCGCGGCAAACTGGCCTGTCAAAGCAAAGACTATGCGAAAGCGGTCGATTCATTTAACCGGTATCTTGAGCTGTCGCCTAATGATCCGCGAGGACCCTATAACCTGGCAATTCTGCACTATCGGTTGAAAGAATACACCCGAGCGGCGGCAAATGCCCGTAAGGCATTGGATCTCGGTTACACGGCCGCCGATCGAATTATGGCAAAAATAAAAACCAAAACCGAACCTAAAGCCGAATCAGACATCGCAGTTGAAAAAAGCGTCTCTGATCCTTGGCTGGAAACCGAAACATTACACAATTTATCCTTGACGGAACCAGCGGCCGAAACTGAAGAAAAAGGTGAGGTGGCGGCACACCGCGACGCTGGTAACTCTCCCGATGCCGTTCTTCCGATAACGCACACAGCGGTGTTGGAGGATAACCTTTTTGAACCGGCGACTGTTGACCCGTCTCGAGGCGCTATCGATCCGCTGTTAAGCGATGAAACCGCTTCTATTGATCCGGCTGCTGTGACGGCATCGCAGAAACCTTTTCCGACGGTTCCGGATGAACCGGGCGACCAGGCTGCAGCAAAACAGTTTTTTACTGACGGTATGGCCGCTTATCAAAAAAAAGAGTACCGCACGGGGGTCGAGCATTTTCGAGGCTTTGTGGCGTTGATGCCGGATGAACCCAAGGGGCACTACAATCTGGCAATTTTGCACTACCGTCTCAAGGAATACGAGACGGCCCTCGATTGTGCCAGACGTGCTCAGGGTTTAGGCGGCGGGTCTACGCAGAAAATCATTCAAAAAATCGAATCAAAAATCGCACGGCAACGGTCTTCGGACGAGAAGAGTGCCGTCGTTGATGCGACACAGGAACTTTTCGAAGACCGGATGAATTTTCCCGCGACCGAAATCGATGATTCGACCGGCGCCGAGGATACCGCGTCGATCTGGGACGCCGACGAGCTGGGAGAAGAAATAAACCAGTCTCTTTTTTCCGCCGCGACAGAAGAAAACCAAACCAGCAAGAAGGACGATTTGATTGTGTTCGACTCGGCGGCGCTGGATGAAAAGAACTGTGCCGAAGATGAGGCGGCCGGCTCTTCAGCCACTGTGCCCGACAAAGGCGATCCGGAGCAGTTTTTTCAGAACGAACGGCTTAAAAATATTTTTAAACTCGGCCAAATAGCCGTTGAAAAAAAGGAGTACTTAAAAGCGATCCAACATTTTACCCAGATAACGCATCTTGCGCCCCAGGATCCCAGAGGATACTACCACCTGGCCGAGGTGTCATTTCAGCTGCGGTTTTATGAAACCGCGCGCCAACACGCTAATCGGGCCATCGAACTCGGTTCGGCTGCTGCAAAAAATATTCTGAACCAAATCGGCGCTCTTCAAGTGCCGGCCTGATCCTTAGGGCTCACTCAAAAATAACGTCACGTTCTGGACGCCGATGCATCCCGTCCGTCCGCGTTGCGAAAACTCGGAATATCCAGGTATTCCTGCGTTTTCGCGCCTTGCCAGCCGGGCGCCTCAACCACCCAAATTGCGACCTTATTTTTTCGTGAACCCTTAGGCCCTTATCATCGACCATCCGGAGGCAGCCAACAGGATTGTTGGCTGCCTTTCTCCCGTCCGGCCCGCTTTCTCTTCCCCTGGTTTTCCGATTGAACATTTCCGATTGATGCTTTATATTCAAAGCCATTGAAAAACCAAGATTCGCAAGTTTAAAATCCAATTTGAACCTTCCGGCACTTCACGGGAGGGTACCCGGTAAATACCAGACCAGAAGGAGAGCTGAGTGATGAAAATTTTAGTTGGCTATGATGGCTCGGGCGCCAGTAAAGACGCGACGAATACCGCAAGAAAATATGCCGCGGCTCTCGAGGCAAAGGTGGACATCGTTACCTCAATGGTGAGGGGAACGGAAGGCGAACAGGAAGAAATAATGCAGGCTGAACGTGGACTGGAATATGCAAAATCACTTTTTACGACAGAAAATATCGCCTGCGAGACCCATCTTCTGATCCGAGGACTTGCGCCGGGCGAAGATCTGGTTCGTTTTGCCAAGGAAAACGATGTCGATCTAATGGTCGTGGGAGTCAAGAGGCGCTCCAAGGTTGGTAAGTTGTTGATGGGCTCGACGGCCCAATTCGTTATTATCAAAGCGCCCTGTCCGGTCCTCTCGATCAAATGAGATAATTTTTCAACCGGCCGGATGTGATGTGGCTGATTGGAGGCAGTTCATTTTTAAAGTGCGTCGATCGCAGTCAGTTATGGCCGAAGGTGCGCCCCTTGCGCAGGCGTATTTCGAGCCTTTCGACCGCCAGAGAGCAGCTGAGGGTCAACAGGAGATACAGACCGGTAATGGTGATCCAGATTTCAAAAGTGAAGTAGGTGGTGGCCATCAGTTCCATACCCTGAAACGTCAGTTCCTGAATAGAGATGACCGAAACGA
>Ga0316189_10007355_pt1 | contig 10423 bp, 7 predicted proteins | sample LowCovwburrow_MG_FD_204930 | JGI IMG/M metagenome (GOLD analysis project Ga0316189, IMG submission 204930) | Coastal sediment microbial communities from Maine, United States - Lowes Cove worm burrow | ecosystem: Environmental > Aquatic > Marine > Coastal > Sediment | place: USA: Maine... | reverse complement strand
TGCGGCCGTAAGCAAGCTTCTCCAGGGGAACAGCTACCAATTCACCTACGGCATCCGGAACCGCCAGATCCATTTCGCATTTAAGTGTGGTTGCGCTGCCCGGTGTGTTGTAAACCTGCTCACTTATTATTTCGCTACCTATTTGCACAGTTACAGGCACCCGGTCTTTTTCAATCAAGGTGGAGTGGATGCGCATGAGTCCCGATGGCCGACCACGCCCACCTCCCAGGCCATACATGCCAGGTGTACCCGATGTTCCAAGATAGACCATTTCATTCATTGCAAACTGTAGTGCGTCTGGATCATCGTGATGCAAACCAAATTTTGCAACTATTTCACGGCTTGCCCGCGCCTCTTCCCGGGCATTGGGACCAAAGGTGTGTTCCGCGCCGAAATACTCCAGATCAACCTCACGAAAATCCGCGAGACCATTTGCGGCAAAGTAACGACGCACTCTCACGAGCCACGCTTCCAGGTTGGTCTTGGCTTTACCCAATGCATCTAGCCCACCGAGGATAATTACACCCTTGAACTGAAAGCCATCTCGGCAGCTTGCACAAACTTTGTAGGCGCCTCCAGGTGCTCGGCCTTTTGCACCACTGACTCGAACTTGATTAGCAGATATCTGCTCGAGATTGACGTGGGAGAAATCGCAGGCCACGTCGGGAAGCAAGTAATTGGCAGGGTCTCCAATCTCATATAAAAGTTGCTCTCCGACAGTGCCGACGGTTGCGATGCCGCCAGTGCCGGGTGGAATTCCTACGATAAAGCTGCCGTCTTCACTGACTTCAGCAATGGGATAGCTGATATCGGAGAAATCCGGCACCGATCGCCAGTCTGTGTGGTTACCGCCTGTACACTGGGCACCGCATTCCAGAATATGGCCGCAAAGAGACCCCTGGGCCAGTTGGCTATAGTCAGCATCCTGCCAACAAAATTCATGGATGAGTGGCCCCAGCATCACTGCGCTGTCCACTACCCGACCTGTCACCACCACATCGGCCCCGGCAGCTAGCGCGTCTGCAATAGGCTTCGCACCCAAATAGGCATTCATACTGACAGTTCTTTCCGGTAGAGACGCTCCGGTCTGTAGTTCTCGCATATTCTCTAGAGGAAGCCCCTCTAAGCCTTGGAGGTTGTCCCCGTATACACCACCTATTTTCAGGTCAAGGCTCAACTCACGACACAATTCCTCCAGTGCGGCAATACAGGCTGGTACATTGACACCACCAGCATTGGCCACCACTTTAATACCCTTTTTTGCACAATCCGATAACACGTCGCGCATGGCGACCGTCACAAAATCTACGGCATAGCCAAGGTTGTCGTTTTTGTCCCGGGCCTTCGCCAGAATCGCCATGGTGATTTCAGCTAAATAATCAAATACCAGGTAATCGATTTCGCCCTTCTCAACCAATTGACGGGCTGCCAGTTGACTGTCGCCATAGAATCCAGATGCACAACCGATACGAACTGACCTAGACATTGGAACTGACCTCCTCGGACTCAACCACCAGTGCCAGAAGTTGTTTAGATTTCACCTGATCGCCCAGCTTGACACTGATGGAGCGGACAGCCCCATTAATGCTTGATTTCAGCGGGTGTTCCATTTTCATCGCCTCCAGAATCAACAGTGTCTGACCAGACTGAACCACCTCGCCTTCAGTTACGGCTATATTTACAATCGCGCCATCCATCGTCGCCTTGACTTCACCACTGCCGACAGCCTCCACCGAAGCTGATGGAATCTGGGTAATATCGTCAAAACAAAAGTGGCCATGGCCATCATCCAAAAACAGTATTTTGTCACGTTGCGAAAAGTGTATACATCGACGGACACCATCAAGTGACAGAGTGATACGAACGTCGTCTATACGATGCACCTGAAGTGCAAATTTAGTCTCGCCAACAGTGACCTCATAATCGTCTTTTCGGGCCGTCAATGTTATATCTGATATCACGTCCTGGCACTGCAACCGATAATCACAACATGGTTGGACAGCGCTGCTCCAGCCGCTGCGGTGGCCGCTTCTATCTCGAGCCGACAAAACATAGTACACAAGCGCTGCGTTGGCCCAGGTTTCCGCTAAAGGATTTGTTTGAACTACACTTGGGTCTATTTGAAAGTGTTGTTCGATAAAGGCTGTGCTCGCCTCGCCAGCTATAAATACCGGGTGACGCAGAATATTTTTTAGGAACAGTTTATTGCTGTTAACACCCACCAGCACGGTGTCTTCCACCGCGCTGGCCAGTTTACGGCGAGCTTCCTCGCGGTCACCCCCATAAGCGATGACTTTGGCGACCATTGGATCGTAAAAAGGCGATATTGACTGGTTGGCCTGGATACCGTGATCCACCCGTATTCCCACCCGTCGGGGATATTCCCAAACCCGAATCTCACCTGTTTGTGGCAAAAAGTTCTGCCGGGGGTCTTCCGCATAGAGCCGAACTTCCATGGCGTGGCCGCTTAATTGGATGTCATCCTGGCTTAGTGGCAATGACCGACCACTCGCTACTGCCAATTGCCAAGCCACTAAATCAAGGCCAGTGACAAGCTCAGTGACAGGGTGTTCCACTTGCAGTCGGGTATTCATTTCCAGGAAATAAAAGTTGCGTTCATTATCGACAAGAAACTCAACGGTACCTGCCCCTCTATAACCACAGGCACGGGCAGCGTCGACCGCTGCCTGCCCCATTTGCTGACGGAGCTCCTCGGTGATAAAGGGCGATGGTGCCTCCTCGACGACCTTTTGATGGCGACGCTGTATGGAGCAGTCGCGCTCCCCGAGGTAAACCACGTTGCCAAAATTATCGGCAAAAACCTGTATTTCGATATGGCGAGGCTCCAATACTGCGTGCTCCAAAATCAACTCGCCGCTACCAAATGCAGCTTGTGCTTCAGATCGCGCAGTCCGAATCTGCTCCTTAAGTTCTGATTCCTCCAACACCAGGCGCATACCACGTCCACCTCCACCAGCGGACGCCTTGACCATTAGCGGAAAACCAATATCGCGAGCTTCACGCAACAGCCCATCATCACTTTGATCTTCGCCCTGGTATCCCAAAATACAGGGAACGCCAGCCTCCAGCATCGCCAGCTTGGACAACCGCTTACTACCCATTAGCTCAATTGCTTCAGCGGTTGGGCCAATAAAAAGGATGTCGGCATCTTTGCAAGCCTTGGCAAAAGCCGCATTTTCTGACAGAAACCCGTAACCTGGATGTATGGCATCGGCACCACAACGCTTAGCCGCGTCCAGCACTTTGTCTACACACAAGTAAGACTCCGCCGCCGGTGACGGACCAATGTAAACTGCCTTGTCAGCACATTCCACATGCAGGGCTTCACTGTCTGCCGCGCTGTATACTGCCACAGTGCGATAACCCAGCTCGCGAGCCGTGCGAATGATTCGGACTGCAATTTCGCCACGATTAGCTATCAATAGCTTACTGAACGCACTCACCTTTCACCTTTGTTTCGATTATCCTTGATTGATGGTCGCTGGTTCACCTGTGCTCTTTAGTCCAGCAGTAGTGAGGCCAGCCGTTTCCGATGGTGATAAGCGTCACCATATTGCTGTTGCAACCACTGCGCGCGCCGGACATATAATTGTGCGTCACATTCGTAGCTAAAGCCCATCGCCCCGTGGAACTGCACTGCTCGATCGCCGGCATAGGCCAATGCCTCGGAGGCTTGAGTTTTGGCCATACGACATGCAATCTCCTGCTCCGTATCGAGAGCGTTATCGTCTATCACAGTAACCGCCTGGTACAGAAGGGTCTTCGCCGAATCAATTTCGAGCAAAATATCGACTGCGGTGTGTTTCAGCGCTTGGTAAGATCCGATAAGACGACCAAATTGTTTACGGGTATTCAAATACTCTACCGTGGTATCCAGGCAGGCTGCGGCGCTACCCGTTGCTTCCGCTGCCACCATCAGCGCACCTAATAGCCGTAAATCCTGCGTTGCCTTAATGGTATCTACAGTCATCAGCGCCTCGTGACTGAGCCTCACTCCGGAAAAATCTACGCGGGATGCACGTTTGGTTTCATCAATTAATACGTGAGGGCTGATGGCTGACTCGTCGAGTTGATCTCGAGTTACCAGTGCCAGTGCGACGTTATCCTGATGCCCAACCACCACTACGAACAATTCTGCACAATGCGCGTAGGGCACCATCATCTTAGCACCACTGAGAACCCAGCCATTGCCACAGGGCTCAACACAGCACTGTAGATCATTGCTGCCCCAGTCCTCATTCTCCAGCAGGGCGACGGTCGCAACAGTTCCCTCTGCAAGGCGAGGGAGCCAACAGTCTTTATGACTTTTATCTCCAGCACGCATAATGGCTTGAATTGCCAGCGTTGTATCGATAAAAGGTGTCGATAACAGATGACGCCCCATTGTTTCAATGACAGGCAGTACCGAGCCAATGCCAAGCTGTGACCCACCCCATATTTCTGGTATGGTTATACCTGTCCAGCCAAGTTGGACAATGTCATCCCAGATATCCTGTCGATAACCCAACTCGTCCTGCAGAAGACTCCTAACATCAGAGATTGTCGATTTATCAGCGCAAAAGTTTCTGGCGCTTTCAAGGAGCATAGCCTGCTCATCGTTAAACTCGATTGTCTGCAGCTGTTCCATTTCGCTTCCCTCCTCAGCTCTTGGGTAGTCCAAGCACACGTTCAGCAACAATATTTGCCTGAATCTGGCTAGTACCACCCCCGATAGTTGCTGAAAAACTGTTCAGGTAGCCTCTTTGCCAGAACCCTCCCTCTATGGCTCCCTCATCACCAACATACAGGCCGCCATTGGCGCCATGACACTGGATAGTAAATTTACGCAACGCACGAATAAACTCGGTACCAATTAACTTTCTGCTCAAAAGCAATGACGAAGGGTAGTCGGATGTAAGAGCAGGTATAGCGGACCTGATATCCAGAAGATTACAAACCCGCCAACGGATGAAAAAGCTCACCAATTGATCTCTTACTACAGGATCATCGAGGATCGGTTGGCCGTCCCGCTGCACAGATCGTAATGAGTCAATAACCCTGTCAACACCCACTACAGTAGCTATTTGGCCACCCGCAGCTCCGGCTTCGGCACCGCGCTCATATTGCAGTGTCTGCATAGCAACGCGCCAACCGGCACCTTCTTCACCCATCAGGCAATCCTGCGGAATCCGAGCGTCGGTGAAAAATGTTTCGCAGAAGCCGTACTCACCTGTCAGTTTCTGAATTGGTCGGGGATCTATCCCCTCCACCGTCATAGGCGCCAGAAAAAAAGATAGCCCGTCATATTTACGTGACGCGTCGGGATCAGTACGCGCCAAAAGGATCATGTACTTGGCGTAATTCCCCAGAGTCGTCCAGATCTTGCTACCATTCACCACGTACTCGTCGCCATCGCGAACCGCCCTGCACTGCACATTCCCTAAATCGGATCCGTTATCCGGTTCGGAGAAGCCCTGACACCAAATATCCTCCGCTGATAGAATACCTTTTAGATAACGTAGTTTTTGCTCCTCGGTTCCAAAATCCTTGATCAGGGGCCCAGTCCAGTTTAGACCAACCGCGTTTATAGCGATGGGAGCTCGAAATGCAGCCAGTTCTTCATCTACTATTTTTTGATATGCGGTAGAGACACCGCCACCGCCATATTCCTTCGGCCATCCCATTCCCAAATAGCCCGCCGACCACAGTTTGTATTGCCACTCACGAAGGAATTCAAACTGCTGGTCGCTCCCCACTTCCATAAATGTTTCTGGCAGGATAAAACCAGGATCCCTTACGCACTCGGCGCTCAGCCAGGATTTAAACTCCCTCCGAAACTCATCTTTGTCTTTTTTGGTCACATCATTCATCATCTATACTCTTTGGCGTTGAGTTGTTTCTGCCATGAATTAAACCTAAAACCTGGATATGCCGAAAGTGTTACTAGTAATATTACGTGAGTCTGCCTCCAGGCATGTTTGAAGTATAAACGCCAGCACTTCACGGGTATCCCTTGGATCTATAATGCCATCGTCCCAACCCCGGGCCGTATTGGCCAAAGCGTGGGATTTTGACTCCATTGTCTCCACCACTTCACGCTCAGCGCGGTCAAGGTATTCCTCATCCACGTCACCCCGCTTGCGCATACCTGCCTCCCAGACTTGCCGCATCACCATGCCAGCCTGAGCGGGCCCCATCACAGACACCACAGAGCGAGGCCAGGCAAACATAAAGCGAGGCCCCATTCCCCGCCCGCACATGGCGTAGTTGCCTGCACCGTAAGAGCCACCAACGACGATGCTAATCTTCGGTGTTTTGCTGTTGGATACAGCTTGAATTAGCTTGGCCCCGTGTTTAATAATACCCGCGCGCTCCGATTCTGTGCCGACAATAAAACCCGTAGTGTTGTGCAAAAAGATAATTGGCGTCTGGGACTGCTCGCATAGCTGAATAAACTGACCGGCCTTAGCGGCACCCTTTGCGGTGATAGGTCCGTTGTTGCCAATTACCCCACAGGAAATACCCTTGAGCTCGATATGAATGCACTGGGTGCCGTGATCATAGTCCGGCTTAAAATCTAACAGATCAGATCCGTCGGCAATGCGGCAGATGATTTCACACACGTCGTAGGGAACCTTGGGATCAAAGGGCGCCACACCCAGCAGCTCTTCCTTGTCGTAAAGGGGCTCCGGCGAGGTCGACTCGATGCGGACGGACCGACGGTCTGTTTTGCTCCAGTCCAGTTTGCGCACAATTTCGCGCGCAATTCGAATTCCGTCAGCATCATTTTCTGCCAAATAGTCTGCTGTCCCGGCAATTTCAGCATGCATTTCAGCACCACCTATCTCCTCGTCTGTGGCGATTTCACCCGTTGCTGCTTTTAACAGGGGTGGCCCGGCGAGGTAAACTGTAGATTGCTTGCGTATCATCACAATATAATCGGAAAGCCCAGGCTGATAGGCACCCCCCGCGGTAGCACTGCCGTGTACCACTGTGATCTGCGGTATTCCCATTGCCGACAAATGCGCCTGGATCGCAAACATTTCCCCTGACAAACCAAACCCGTCACCCACAACCGTCAAATCACCGCCCCCACTTTGCGCAAGGGTCACCAATGGCGTCTTTTCACGCATTGCAACTCGCATCATCCGGAATCGCTTTACAGCACCGGAATAGGTCACAGTACCCGCCTTGGTTAAAAAATCATCGATAAGAATGGCGCAACGCGTTCCTTGGACAAAGCCAATACCGGCAATTACCCCTCCCCCCGCGTAGCTACCGTCGGTATCCTTATCTTGCATGAAGCCAGCCAAGGTTGAGAGCTCGAGAAAGGGGGTATTGGGATCGACAAGACGGCTCAACCTCTGGCGAGGAGGCATGTAGCCGCTTTCTACATACTTGGGTGATTTGGCTTTGGATTCAGCACGTTCGAGAACCATGGCTTCAATACTGCGGAACTCTTCAACCGCCGATCTCATGCTACTGGCATTCTCTTGATATACGGACAAACTCGTATTCAGTTGAGAAGTAAATATCGCCATGTGTCGCCTTCCAATAAAGCCGGATTATCGCACCAAATACGACTTATAGTAGAACGCTGGCCAACTAATCGCTTTTGATTCGGCGCCACATTGATATCAATTTACGCCAGAAAATCCAACAGATTTCACCTAAAGCGGGCTCTGATTGGTTTTGAAATTTCGCATAGGAAATTGTGCGATTTTTCGGCAAGAGGCGGCCACATGCCTATGATCTTATCTAAATAGGAATCTAGCGCGGAACCGCAACTTTCATCGTGCCCAGGGCGTGATTACCCATCTCATTGGATACATTAATCGCCAATTCGACCAGGCATTCTTCCCCGCTATTTTCTTTCGCCGTAACTTCTGCGTCGAAACGAACACGCTGACCTGGCACCACTGGTACACCCAAACGAAATTTTACATTCTTCAGTATTGCTTCTGGTCCTGCCCAGCGCTCCATCATCCGCTCCAGAAAGCCACTGGTTGATAGAATGTTAAGTATTATATCCGGCAAACCCTGACTCGAAGCAAGTTCGACGTTATGATGAATTGCCATAAAATCTCTTGATGCAACAGCGGTAGCGACTATTGTTGTGGCCGACACTTCAAGCTCGAAGGTCGGAATCTTTTCACCTTGGCTAATATCACTTCCACGCAGTGTTTCCATTGCCATTTTGCTCACTAGTCTTCCCCTAGTTGGTGCGGACAATATATAAAGATTGTCAATTCGTACCAACCCACAGCAATGTCATTCCCGTCGAAGCAGTTGGTACGCGTCGCGATAAAATATCCTTCACCCAGAGCCGTTTTCTTAAGCTCGGATATTGACTGAAATATCGTCTCTGATCGTAGCGCCTCACCTGGTTTCAGTGGACGTTCAATGTCGAGCTCGTAGCCAGTAGTTAGCGCCCGGTTAAACCCCGCAGCTTCCAGGGGCCTTAACGGTGTATCTTCGCTAGGCTCAGATGCAAACCCGCCACGCTCCACAATTCCCTCAATTTCAAGGCGCGGCATTGTCCATGCAGGAAGCATGGCGAAGGGAGCAACAACACCTCCAAAACGAGATTTTTCAGCAAACTGTTCATCCTCATATACTGGGTTCTCACAAGCAAATGCATCTACCCAGCCTCGTATCATAGGCATGTTCACGCCATCTGGCGCAACATAGCCCTCGTCCATATTGGCGCCTAAACGCTGCAGCATAATCTCTCTGACAGGATCGTGTTCTGAATCTACCATATCATTTGCTTTGCATCATTTAACTAAAGATAGGTACAAGTCTACACTATTAACAACGCGGAAAACGTTGGAGAGTACGACAATTTTATTACCAATTACTGCCGCTTAATATGTTCGACATCGTATAACTCCTTGCCAGAACGCACTCTCCTTCTTATTATTGAAAAAAACCTTAAGATATTTTCTTTGAATAAAAGTGAACACCGAATTATAGTATTTTACACCTCAAAGCTTCGTTATGTTGAAGCCATCCTCATTTTCTTTAGAACTGAATCAGAGACTCGCAAATGGCCAGCAAAGAGAAACCCGCCTATCTAATCGCATGTATGACACGTATTGAAGGTAAAGAGCCTGATCCTAATTACCTAAAGCTCGCTACCAGGCCAGCGATTAAAGCTGGCAATAAGCTTATTGGGGGCGGTTACATCGGAGAGGGCGCACAAGTACTGGAAGGGGCTCTTCCCGAGGGGGCGGAACTAATCCTTTTGGAACGTTTTAGGTCAATGGACTCTCTGCAAGAATTTTGGTATTCCCAAGAATACCAAAAGGCAATACAACTACGTATGAAAAGTTCAAAGATGCACTTTGTTATTGCTGTAGAAAATGCAGATAAGCAGGCCGGGAATAAATCATCGTAACACACGAGAGGCTGTCAGCTCAAAAAATAGCTAAAACTGCCCCATTTATTTGTCTGGCCAGTACTGCTTGTAAAGTTCACGCTTGGCCAATTTTCCTGTTTCCAATCTAGGTAGCTTGTCGACAAAATCGACAGATTTTGGGCATTTGAAACGTGCCATTGCATGACTTGCATACGCAATGATACGTTGCTCTAATTCGGCACTGGGAGAGTACCCGTCGGACAACTCCACAACAGCTTTAACCTCTTCTCCCATCTCGTCGTGAGGAACCCCGATTACCGCGACATCCTCGACCCCTGGAAACATACACAGGCAATCTTCGATTTCTTGTGGGTAAATATTGACGCCCCCGGAAATAATCATGTGCGAGAAACGGCCCGTCAGAAAAAGATAACCCTCCTCGTTAACATAGCCGACATCATCCAGGGTTGTCCAGGTCGGATGCACTGGATGTCTTGCCTCCTTGGTTTTCTTGAGGTCTCCTTTGTATTCAAAGGATACATCCGGTAGGTCAAAATAAATTCGACCCACTTCCCCCGCCGGCAACTCTTCGCCTGCCTCATTGCATATACGAATCGTGCCCATATGAGCTTTGCCAACCGTGCCTGGATTTGACAGCCATTCTTGTGGTGTAACATATGTACTACCGTTACGCTCTGAACCTCCATAGTACTCGTATATAATGGGGCCCCACCAATCCAGCATTGCCTTTTTCACGTCCACAGGACACGGTGCCGCAGCATGCAAAACAAAGGTTTGACTGCTTATGTCATATTGCAAGCGTTCAGGTTCCGGAAGCTTGAGCATTCGCACAAACATCGTCGGCACCCACTGGCTGAAGGTCACCTTATAGCGCTCTATGCAGTCCAATGCTTTTTTAGCGTCGAACTTCTCCATCACCACAATCGTGGCACCCAACTCCTGTAGCGCCGTAGAGTATTGTATGGGTGCAGCGTGATACAGCGGCGCAGGACACAGATAAACTGTTTCCTGGCCCATCGATATTGCCGCCAGAGCCGCCGT
>Ga0316189_10007354_pt1 | contig 10423 bp, 9 predicted proteins | sample LowCovwburrow_MG_FD_204930 | JGI IMG/M metagenome (GOLD analysis project Ga0316189, IMG submission 204930) | Coastal sediment microbial communities from Maine, United States - Lowes Cove worm burrow | ecosystem: Environmental > Aquatic > Marine > Coastal > Sediment | place: USA: Maine... | reverse complement strand
CTATCTGCCGTGGGCGTTTGAGAATTGATGGGAGCTGCTCCTAGTACGAGAGGACCGGAGTGGACGTACCCCTGGTGTTCCGGTTGTCACGCCAGTGGCATTGCCGGGTAGCTACGTACGGAACCGATAACCGCTGAAAGCATCTAAGCGGGAAGCGGGCCCAAAGATGAGTTCTCACTGGAACTTTAAGTTCCTTGTAGGTCCGTCGAAGACTACGACGTTGATAGGCAGGGTGTAGAAGCGCAGTAATGTGTGAAGCTAACCTGTACTAATTGACCGTAAGGCTTGACCATATAACCCCAAGTGTTTTTGCTTTTAAAGCAAGTCACGAAGGCGCTTATTTGGTAGTAACACTAGAATATATAATACTTACTAATATAAATTTGGCTTTCCAGTTTAGGACGTACAGACTCTATTATTAAACGATAGGTTTGAATATCCGACCAGTTTGTCTCGCGACAATAGCAAGTAGGAACCACCTGATCCCATCCCGAACTCAGAAGTGAAACTACTCAGCGCCGATGGTAGTGTGGGGTCTCCCCATGTGAGAGTAGGACATCGCGAGGCTTTAATACCGAAAAACCCGAGCAGAAATGTTCGGGTTTTTTTTTGCGCTAAAACAAGGGTCGAAGACAAGCTTGTCTCTGACCCCGGTCGGTGTTTCTGTTAAGATTCTTCCCCATGATTATTTACCCGGATATTGATCCAGTTGCACTTTCCCTCGGTCCACTAAAGGTCCACTGGTACGGTTTAATGTACCTAACCGGTTTTGTCGGCGCCTGGTTTTATGGCGTACAGCGTACTAAACGTGATGATTTAAATTGGTCACGAAAACAGGTTGAAGATGTTATTTTCTATGGTGCAGTGGGTGTTATTCTTGGTGGTCGTCTGGGCTATACCCTGTTTTATGGTTTCTCAGCTTTTATCGATAATCCAGTTTCAATTTTTTATATCTGGCAGGGAGGCATGTCTTTTCATGGCGGTATGTTAGGTGTATTTACCGGGCTTTATTTGTTTGGCCGTAAAAACGGCATGAGTTTTTTCCAGGTGTCAGATTTTATTGCACCCTGGGTGCCCATCGGGTTAGGCGCAGGGCGTATCGGTAACTTCATCAATCAGGAATTATGGGGCCGGCAGATGGAAACGATTATGCCATGGGCGATGGATTACGGTGACCATATTGCACGCCATCCATCATCCTTATATCAGGCGCTCAGCGAAGGGCTGTTGTTGTTTCTTATTTTGTGGTGGTATTCCTCAAAACCCAGACCGTTGATGGCAATCTCTGGTGTGTTTATGTTCTGTTATGGCAGTTTTCGCTTTTTCACCGAGTTTTTCAGGATACCAGATGCTCACCTTGGTTATATTGCTTTTGACTGGATCACCATGGGGCAGATTTTGTCGCTGCCTATGATATTATTTGGCCTTAGTATTTTCTATCTTGCGCAGAAGAATAACCGCGCAACAAGTTAAGCGAAATAAATTGATATGAAACAATACCTTGATCTAATGTCTCACGTTCGAGATAACGGCACAAAAAAAGAAGATCGAACCGGCACTGGTACGGTCTCAGTATTCGGTCATCAGATGCGCTTTGATCTGAGTGAGGGCTTCCCAATGGTGACAACCAAGAAATGTCACCTGAAGTCGATTATTCATGAGCTGCTCTGGTTTTTAAGTGGTGATACCAATATCAAGTATCTGCAGGAAAATGGCGTACGTATCTGGAACGAGTGGGCAGATGAAGACGGTAACCTTGGTCCGGTTTATGGTTATCAATGGCGTAACTGGCCGGCTGCCAATGGCCAGCATGTTGATCAGATCTCACAGATTATTGATCAGATAAAAAATAACCCCGATTCGCGTCGGATCATTGTCAGTGCGTGGAATGTTGGCGAAATAGAAAATATGGCTTTGCCACCATGCCATATGATGTTTCAGTTTTATGTGGCTGACGGTAAACTCTCGTGTCAGCTATATCAGCGCAGTGCCGATATTTTTCTTGGTGTGCCGTTCAATATCTCATCCTATGCTTTACTGACGATGATGGTTGCTCAGGTCTGTGATCTTGCGCCAGGTGATTTTGTGCATACCTTAGGCGATGCGCATTTGTATTCAAATCATCTAGTGCAGGTGGATGAGCAGTTAAGCCGTAAACCTTTCCCATTGCCGGTGATGAAGATTAACCCTGATGTGAAGTCGATTTTTGATTTTAAATTTGAAGATTTTGAATTAGTGGGATATGAAGCGCACCCACATATTAAAGGCGCAGTTGCCGTTTAAATAGAACAAAATTAACCACAGAGGCACGGAGAGCACAGAGATTGCTTAAAATTTTAATAAATTTCTTCTCTGAGCTCTCCGTGTCTCTGTGGTGAGTCTGTTTTGATTTTGAGGTTAATAGATAGTGATTATTTCAATTATTGCAGCGATGGACCGCAACAGACTGATCGGTAATAAAAATCAGCTTCCCTGGCATCTACCTGCAGATTTTACACATTTCAAATCGGTCACGATGGGAAAGCCCATAATCATGGGCCGCAAAACCTTTGAATCTATCGGCAAACCCCTGCCGGGCAGGTTAAATATCGTACTTAGCAGAAATCCTGATATTCAGTATGATGGTGTTGAATGTGTCAGTAGTTTTGAAAATGCGATTGCGTTAGTGCCAGATGAGGAAGAGGTGATGGTTATCGGTGGTAGTGCCATTTACGAAATGTTATTGCCGCAGGTGAATCGACTGTACTTCACCTATGTTGATGCTGAATTTGAGGGCGACGCCTGGTTTCCTGAATTTGATGATAAGCAGTGGTTCGAGAAAGAAAGTGTATCGCTACCGGCTGATGAAAAAAACCGTTTTAACTGTCGTTTTGTAACTTTGGAAAAAGTATAAGATTATTTGGAACTTAATGTAGGCTATTGCGTCGTAGTATATGCAATAGATTGAAATAATTGATTTGTAGACTCCTGATAAAGCACCAGAAATGGTGCTTTTTTTATGTGCAGGATGTACGGTATGTCGCGGTGCCATGGATGGCAAGGAGCGACGCATGACCAAGGATGGTCAGTATTCCGCAAAGAGCCAGGGACGGCGGTGCGGTTATGACCAGGGATGGACGACAGATATTTGCTCCTGCAATATCTGCATTTCCACCATCCATGGTGGTCGTATGTTACAAAGAGCCATGTAAAGATAATTGCTCGACTTTGTCTCCTCGACAACTGCTCCTGCGTTGTTCTACTTACGGGCTCCTGCCCTAATGCGTTACGCTAATAAGTTACATCCATGTAACGATGCGTTATTCTACTTACGGGCTCCTAGCCTAATGAGTCGTTCTACCGCTAGTCTGTTGTTTTTACGCTTAATTCTTTTCGTCGGGCTTTTTTAAATATTTAGCTGGTGGAGTTTGTGCGCCTGCACAATGTAAGTGAAAGTATTCGAACGGTTCTTTGTCTATCCTCATGGCAGTTAAAAGGCCGCCCCATAAGCAGCCTGAATCGATGGCGTAAGTATTGTTTATGCCCGATATACCAGCATGCGGCAGGGTTGACCAGTGTCCAAAAATTATCCGGTCATTTTGAGTCTTGCGACCAGCTACTTCATACCAGGGGTATAAATTTTTGGCTTGAGTGCCCGGAGCACCTTTAGCATTTAACGACGGTTTTCCCTGATTATCGCAATAGCGCAATCGCGTCAGTATGTTAGTGATAAACCGGTAGCGCTGCCAGCCAGTCAGTGAGTCATTCCAGAAAAAAGGCTTATCACCATACATGTGTTTGTAGAAGTTTATGTGATTATCGCTCTGCAGGACTTGTTCAACTTCTTTTGCGAGTTGAATTACTTTATCAATAGTCCAGTGTGGGTGAACGCCGGCGTGAAGCAGCGTTATATTCAGGTTTTTATCATGGTAGACCATGTGCTGATGACGTAACCAGTCAAATAGCTCTGCAGCATCATCTGCTGCTAGTAGTTCATTAAAAGTGTCTTTTTTACCGGGTCTTTTATGATCGTAGGCAGTAGCTAGAAGGTGTAGGTCGTGATTGCCTAGAACAGTGATGGCGTTATCACCGAGAGCTTTTATGAAGCGCAAAGTTTGAAGTGACTTTGGTCCTCGGTTAACCAGGTCACCGCAGAACCAGAGCTGGTCTTGATCACGATTGAAATTTATTAGAGTTAATAATTCTTTTAACTCATCCAGGCATCCTTGTACGTCACCGATGGCATATGTTGCCATAGGTTGTCCCCCTTAAAATTTATTATTTTAGTTTATTTAACTCTATCAGCCTGAACCAGCCTTTAGCAAGAGCAGGTTTATCATGAGTAATTTTTAGTTGAGGACAGGAATTTAAAACATTCTCAAAAACCACATCGGTGCGCGTAGCAATATGTTGTAATAATAGACTCAATAGGCGTCTGGTGATAGCTAACTGTTCGGCTCTGATGAATTTATCAAATATATATATTTTTCCGCCGGGCTTTAATACACGGCAGGCTTCTTTTAATGCAAGTTCGGGTTGCGGAACAACGGCAAGAATTAAGTGCATGATGACTGCATCAAAGCTATTGTCTTCGAAGGGTAATGCATGACTGTCTGCTATCTGAAAATCGATGTCGAGTTGCGAATCTTGTGCGCGTCTGATTGCCCGGTTTAACATCGCAGGTGTAATGTCGGTAGCAGTATAATGTGCGCCCTCTGGCAGATATGGAATATCCAAGCCACTTCCGATGCCATTGATAAGTATATTTTTATTATTTACCTCCTGTAAACGCGAAATACTTATTTTACGATACTTGTCTATCCGGCCAGAGACGACGCTGTCATAAATGGGTGCCAGAAGTGTATAGCTGTGTTTTAACGCCATAATGATTTTATAAAAAAGCTTTGAATTACAAGGTTTGGCTAAAAGTTGTTAATGCAAGGTGTTTGGAGCGGCTAATTGAAATTCCGGAATATCGGCATCAAATTTTTCACCCGAGTCGGTGAGCATCTGGTAACTGCCGTGCATGGTTCCAAACGGGGTGTTCATGAATGTGCCCGAAGTGTACTGGAAACCTTCACCCGGTTGTAGATGCGGCTGTTCACCGATAACGCCATCACCCTTAACTTCCTGTATCTGTCCATCACCATCTGTAATAACCCAATGGCGTGTTAATAACCTGGCAGGAACCGAGCCGTTATTACGTATAGTTACCGTATAGGAAAACACAAAATGATTATTTGCAGGATCTGACTGTTCAGCGATGTAAAAGGGCTGGACTTGTATATCTATTTTATTCATAGCAGTATCTGTTTTGGTGTTAAAAACAGGAGTTATATGAATTGTACCACTGTCTGATGGAAGCATTTACCTAAATGACGAATGGATATATTTAGATATTTCAGCGATTTATATCATTCTAACTGAAGATTTAGAGAAGCGTTTTATATAGATTAACAAAGTCTTTGATGTTGAGTTCTTCAGCACGTTGACCGGGCAGCAGTCCCGCCTGATTTATCTGTTCGACTGAGCATAAATTTTTAAGGGTATTTTTTAAGGTCTTACGCCTTTGTGAGAATGCTTGTCTGATCAGACTTTCATATAGTGAGAAGTCAGTAACACTATCTTCGAACTGTGTTTTAGGCTGTAAACGTAATATAGCGGAATCAACTTTTGGCGAAGGTTGAAATGCATACGGTGGCACTTCAAACAGGGCCTGAGTTTCGCAGAATGTCTGCAGCATAACACTGAGGCGTCCATAATTTTTAATGCCGGGTGATGCGACTATACGATCAACCACTTCCTTTTGTAACATGAAATGCATATCCTGTATTAAATGCCGGTAGTTCAGTAAATGAAATAATACAGGTGTTGATATGTTATATGGCAGGTTACCAACGATGCGAAGTTTTTTCTCAGTGTTCTCTTGTAACTGTGTCTGTTGTGAATAAAAGGCAGCGAAATCAAATTTAAGCACATCGGTTTCATTAACAACAAGTTTAGATTTATTGTTAATATCGGCTATCGTGCAGTTTGTTATAAGTTTAGGAATTATGTCGCGATCAAGCTCGATGACATTAAGTTGCTTTAATCGTGATAATAGTGGTTTAGTCATAGCGCCCAGACCTGGGCCGATCTCAATCATTATGTCATCGGCCTGGGGTTGAATACTGTCTACGATGTGATTGATAATCGAATTATCGACCAGAAAGTTTTGACCAAATCTTTTTTTTGCGTAATGCATTTTAGAAGCAGTGAATAATAAAAAGCGTTAGAAGCTTCAGGTTTGTTGTTTTGATTTTGTTTTTGGTTTTAAAATTCATTATTCATTATTCATTATTCATTATTCATTATTCATTATTCATTATTCATTAGCTGCAATATTCTATTGCAGATTTAATTGCCTCATGCAAACTGCTGGCGCTGGCATGGCCTGTGCCCGCAAGGTCCAGCGCTGTACCATGGTCAACGGATGTGCGTATAAAGGGCAGGCCAAGAGTTATGTTAACCGCTTTGCCAAAACCACTGTACTTTAATACAGGTAATCCCTGGTCGTGATACATGGCTAGAACGGCGTCAGCATCGTCTAGATATTTTGGAGTGAATAATGTGTCTGCAGGAAGTGGTCCTTCTAGATTCATGCCCATTTTTTTTAAACTTTTAATGACTGGTGTAATCGTAAGAATCTCTTCGTCACCAAGGGTTCCATTTTCGCCTGCATGTGGGTTCAATCCACAAACTAATATCTTCGGGTGTTTTATGTTTGCTAATTGTTCGAGGAACTTATTTAATATACAAAGTATTTCAGTCAATGACTCTTTCGTTATTGCCTTGCTGACCTCTTTTAGGGGTAGATGTGTTGTTGCCAGTGCAACACGTAGTTTGTTAGTCGCTAACATCATGACTGGCAACGAGTTTGATTTATCAGCTAGATACTCAGTGTGGCCGGTAAAATTATATCCTGCTTCATTGATAATACTTTTTTGAACTGGACCGGTAACCATGGCATCCACTTTATTCTGCATGCAAAGGTTGCTGGCCAGATCTAACATTGTTAAAACATAAGCACTGTTTTTCGGGTTAAGTACTCCTGCCTGGCAATGACTGTGCAAGGTTAACGGGATGATGTTGAGTTTGTCAGCATGATAATAAGCGGACAGGTTATTCGTATCGTTATGTATTTGTATGTCAGCGTTAATCGCAAGCATGCTGGCGCGTTCAGTCAATAGGTCAGGGTCAGCGATAATATATAGTTCTGCATCATCAATAGATTGCAGGTTAAGGCAAATGTCAGGGCCTATGCCGGCAGGCTCACCGCTGGTGATAACGATTTTTGTTTTTGTAACTGCCATTTTTGTAGTCGTGATGTTAACTGTTTTATAGTAATTGTTTTTTCGGGCAGCCTGTTAGCATGGCCTTGATGATCTGATCAGTTTGTCTGTTTGAGTGTTCGTGCTAACTGTCCTGGTCGATGAATTCGACATAGGCTTCATCGCGAATTCTGCGCAGCCAGAGACGAATCTCCTCATCCATTTTTCTTTTTTGAATGGCGTTGCGCGCCTGATTTTCTTTGTTGGATTTGCTCTTGTCATGTTCGCGATGTTCTAAAACTTCGAGGATATGCCAGCCGAAAGGTGTTTTAAATGGCTCTGAAATCTGTCCGATAGCAAGGCTGTTTGCAACGTTTTCAAAACCGTCAACAAAATCTCCTGGGCCCGCCCAGCCGAGGTCGCCGCCTTTGACTTTTGAACCGGGATCTTCCGAATACTTACTGGCAAGTTCAGCAAAATTTGCACCATCTTCTATCTGTTGTTTTGCTTGTAGCAGTGTTTTTCGTGCCTGGTCATCGCTAGTTTCATCACTGGTGCGGATTAAAATATGCCGGGCGTGCATTTGTTTTACCATTAGCTGATCGTTAGATCGGTTGACTAACTGAAGCAAATGAAATCCGCTGGCGCTTTTAAAGGGTTTTGAAATTTCGCCTGAAGTGAGGTTTTTAACGGCACTGAGAAAAATTTTGGGCAGCTCATTTGCTTTTCTTTTACCAAGGTCGCCGCCTTTTAAAGCATTTCTTCCGCTAGATTCTTTTAATGCGAGATCTTTAAAATCTGCTCCGTTTATTAGTTTCTTATAAACTTTATCGGCTTTTTGTTTCGCAGTGTTTATCTCTTCCGGTGAAGCTGATTCTGGTGTCGCAATCAATATGTGGCGTAGATGATAACTGACTTTAGAAGAATCGTCTGTTTCGTTTTGTTCTATATGCTGTTGTACTTCCTGATCAGAGACGCTGATTTTTCTCGCGACTATACGTTGCTGTAACTGGTTGATAATCAATTCGTTTCGTGTCTGTTCGCGGAAGCGAGTGTAGCTAAGCCCCTCAGTTTCAATGGTGTCACGAAACATCTCAAGTGACATATTGTTACTTTTGGCTAATCGTTCGAGTGTGCGGTTTAGCGTTAGATCATCAACGGTAATGCCAAAAAGTTTTGCCTGCTGAGTTTGTATAGTATCGCGAATCATTCTTTCAAGAACTTGTTTCTTTAGTGTTTCTGGTTCTATGCGAGAGAGCCGGCTGAGTTCAAGCTGGTTTCTGAAATCATTAATGCGATTATCCAGCATGTTTTTTGTTATCACGTCGTCATTAACCACGACTACGATATGGTCTAAAGGTTTTACTTCAGCATGCGAGGTAGTGGCTATGGCTGTTAATAAAATACAGGATAATAATTGCGGATTTTTTTTAATATTCATAATATGGTTTTGAGGCTTCTGGGCTACTGTTTGTCTGTTGCATCTATTGGAGAATATCAGTGTAGCCGTGGATTGATTGTTCAAGAGTAGTTCTGGCGCTGCTGCCAGATAGACTACCGATACCTTTGAATACAAATTGTAGCAGTATTGAGTTATCGTAGTCGTTATTGTTGGTGGTGGAAATTGCTGTGTTATTTAGTCTTCGTTGAGCCAGTAGCTGAATTGACCAGCAACAGCTGTCGTATGCTATACCGGCTATCGAATCGATGTTCATATTGTCTTTCAAAGAGTAATTCCAGCGTACGAAGCTTGTGTATTCACGGTTGATCGCATAGACAAATGAAGTGTCCGTTTGCTCGATATCAATACTGCTGTCATCCAGCAGACGTTTACGGTAACCGATATTAAATAAGTGCTTCTTGTCAGACATGTAATGTAAGAAATAGTTTTCTTTTGATAACTCATTGTTTGAGCTGTTCCACTGTAAATCGATATTACTCTGCCAGCGACCCCAGTTAGTATCAAGTTCGGCGATGATGTCTGATTGTCTGGAGGTATCGATGGTGGTGACGGTGCTATCAAGGTTTACTTTTCTGTCTTCGAAATAAAAAATCTGACCGATGCTGGCACGGATGAATTCATTCCCGGTATATGGGTTGAGCAGTCGGCTGGTCAAGGCAAGTGTAAGCTGGTTGGTATCACCGATACGGTCACCGCCGACAAATCGATTATCACGAAATAGCTGTGCAACGCTGAACTCAGGTATGCTGGTGTCAAACACTGGGTTGCTGCTCTGGTCTTCAAAAGGTACGTTTAAATAATACAGGCGGGGTTCCAGTGTTTGCTGGTAACCATTATCAAGGTTGCGCTCAAAAAACAGGCCTGCATCAATGCTGCTGATCGGCAGGTTACGATCTTCGACGTCAGGAGAAACCCCGATTTTTCTATCAACATCGTATTGGGTGTGGCTGAATTTAATCGCTGGATCAAGGAACCACGCAAAACCGCTTAATGGTAAACGCAGCCCAGGCCTAACGGTTATCCTTGTGCCAATTATGTTGCTATCGTCTTCGTGTGCGAAATCGACGAGTTCTGAGTCGAGGGTAAACAGTAGCTTGCTGCTCACTATCTCCGTGTCACCATTAAATGTTAACTGTGGCAGGCGGCTGTATGGTCGACTGCTGACAGCAGTGGTTTCGTCGATGGTATGTATATCCTGCACTAGTGCGCGCATGCGCCAGTTATTGATGCCGTAGCGCAAAGTGGCGCTGCGGTTTAAGTGAGTTTGACTCGTGTTGCCCAGGTCATTGGTAAAATCATTGAAATAATCGGCATCTGAAATATCCTGCAGGTCAACATCAAATAAAAGGTTCGACAGGATGCGCGAGTGTTGTTGGTAGCGAACCTGGTAACGTTTTTCCTGCGTAACGTCGTCATTGTGCAAGTAGGCGCCCTGCAGTTCACCAGTAGTCGAATGAGTTAAATAGCGGTAATTGCCGCCTAACTCCAGTCCACGTTTATCCATGTAGCGTGGAATGATTACTGCGTCCTGATTTGGCGCGATATTCCAGTACCATGGTACGCCAAGTGTAATCCCGTGTGATGTTGATACGCCAAATTCAGGAAACAGAAATCCACTGCGACGTTTGTCACTGGTGGGAAATTCGATGTAAGGTGTATATAGAAATGGAAC
>Ga0316189_10007353_pt1 | contig 10424 bp, 8 predicted proteins | sample LowCovwburrow_MG_FD_204930 | JGI IMG/M metagenome (GOLD analysis project Ga0316189, IMG submission 204930) | Coastal sediment microbial communities from Maine, United States - Lowes Cove worm burrow | ecosystem: Environmental > Aquatic > Marine > Coastal > Sediment | place: USA: Maine... | reverse complement strand
CTGTCTCCCGATCGTAGGCGGCTAGGCCGCATGTCTACTCTACGCGCGCGGGCCCGTAGTGGGAACGCGAACGCTTTGCGGGCGCTCTCGTGATGCCCACCCCCCGCACACTCGACAATCCGCGGTCGCCTCATCGGCGGAGCCCCTCGGCGATCATCCCACAACCCTCCACCTCGCCGAGGCAAGCCTCGACCGGGCCGAGCCCGAGCTGTCCATCGCCCTCGTAGACCTTGCCGAGGAGGGTCATTCGCCGGCCAAAGTGAGCGCGGAAGGTCCCGTCGACGACCCAGGAGGCCTCGACCGTGACGACCATCGAACCGTCGTCCATGCGGAATTCGAGCGTCCGCCAATCGCCGTCCGCAGCCCCCTCGCGCTCGCCGACGAGGGTCGCGAAGACCTCCACCCAGCGACCTGTGCGGGCGCCCAGCTCGTCGCGGGTCTGGACCCGAGGCGGCACGGGCAGCGAGGTGGGCGGCTGCGCCAGCGCGGTCTCTCCGTCGGCGAGGCGCACCGACTCCACCTGCACATGTTCGGCGCCGATCCGCTGCCCGCCGGGCGAGTAGGGGCGGCCCTCGAGCACCACGCGCTTGTCGACAAAGGCGAAGTACTCGGGCATCGGCCGGTAGGCGAGCAGCAAGGACTCGCCCCCGTCCTGCGTCAACCACGCTCCCTGAAAACGCTTGCTCTGGGGCAGGCGATCGATGTCAAAACGGCCCTCGTAGGTCTGCAGAGCCCCGGGAGGAGCCTCTTCGGACATCGGCACATCTTCGTCGGCAGGGGGGTCCTTGACCTGCTCTTTGCGGGAGGACGTCGACGGCTGGCTACCTCCGGCCTGGGTCACGGCAGCCTCGCCCTTGAGGGGTGTGCAGCCGAGGAGCAGCCCCGCAAAGGGCACGCAGAGGCGAGCTCCGCTCCGCCGAGGAGTGCCCCGACCGAGAGGCGGCAACGCGCCCGCATGGTCCCTCCAGTGCACACCGCCGAGGGTATCACGAGCGGTCTGCGCGGCTCCCCTGGCACAGACGCTCACCGGCGCCCTCCCGGCGACCTCTCGCCGGCACATCCGCCCCTACCCGACCGCTGCATTCGCTCGGTGGACACCGGCGAACTCCCGGAGCGCTCAACTCGAAGATCTGGCGAGTCGGCGGGCGGCCGCGCTGCATGAATGGGATGGGTACGGACGTGAGAGCGTGGCGGGTTTTACGCCCTAGCGCCGCGCTCATCTTTCTAGAGCTGAAAGTAGATGAAGGACGAGGACTCCCTGCGGATATCATCCGCGGTGCCGTGCTTTCGGGTCGGACCGCCCCCCCACAGCTCCCGGCGTGCGGCACTACCGCACCGGGCTCCTGCCCTCCCGCTAGCGCCCTCTCGCCGCCGCCCTCCCGGGGCTTGCCTCGGCAGACGTTGGATCCTGAAAGCCGCGGTCAGTCTCGTCGGCTATGGCAGAAGGCGGACTTGCCCACTCGCCCAGGATCGAGGGATCCCCTACTCTCCCGGCGATGACTCGCCGCCTCTTCATCGTCGGCACCGACACCGGGGTCGGCAAGACCACCGTCGCCGCCGCCCTCCTCCGCCGGGCCCGGGCGAGCGGTCTACGCCCCCTGCCCTTCAAGCCTGCGTCGAGCGGCGGGGATGATCCGCAGCGCCTCCTCGCGGCCGCCGGCCTCGACGAGGCGATGCTCCCGCAGATCGCCCCCCTGCGCTACGAGGAGCCGCTCGCCCCGGGGATCGCCGAGGACCCCCGCCCCTTTGTCGGCGATCTCGAGCCAGGCGACGCCCTCGCCCACCGCGGCCAGGCCATGCTCACCCGGATAGGCGCTGAGCTCCGCGCGCTCGAGGCGGAGCTGCGCCCCGACCTGACGGTGATCGAAGGCGCCGGCGGCTGGCATGTGCCGATGCCCGGCGCGACCTGGCTGCCACAGTGGGTCGAGACCTTCGACGCGCCGCTCCTCCTCGTCGGCCGCCTAGGGCTCGGGACGATCAACCACACGCTCCTGACCCTCGACACCCTCGAGCGTGCCGGTCGACGACCGCTCGGCTTTGTCCTCTCGGCGACGAGCTCCGAAGAAGACCCCTCGACCGCGGCTAACCCGGCGATCATCGCCCACGCGAGCGGCCTCCCCTGCCTTGGGATCCTCGCCCACGGCGCGTCGGCGATCGACCTCCGCGCCGGCGCGTGGGATCTGCTCCTCCAGACAGGATAGTGGGACATCGTCGCGAACGCGTTGGATCTGCTCCTCGGGACAGGATAGCGAGACATCGTCACCGACGCGCGCTCGCGCGGGTCCTCGATCGGCCGAGCGAGGGCGAAGCGCGAGGCCAGGCCTACGTCTGGGGGCCGAGCCCGCCGGACCGAGCCCGCTAGAAGCGGCCCTGGATCATCACGCTCCCTGGGCCCACGCCGAAGCGGGCGCTGCGGGAGTCCTTGACCGCCCTGCGGCGGCTTCGGTCGGAACGCTTGAAGTGATCGATGAGAACCAGGACCCCGAGCGTTGTCAGCGCAGCGCCGGCGATCCCCGCCGAGAGCGCGCCCCACTTGGTGTCCCAGAGTTCCTTGCAGATCTCATCGCCGCCGCTCCCTGGCATGACGTTGAAGTCGGGATCGGGGGCCTGGATCGAGCAACGATCGCCGATCCGCATCGGCCGGTCGTGGAGGTAGGTGAGGCCGACCGCGCCGCCGAGGCCGACGATCCCGAGGCTCAGCGAGGCCCAGCCCCAACCGCGACCGGGGAGGGCGTTCGGCATCTTCTCGAGCTCGATGTTCAGGTCCTCCTGCACGCCCTCGACGGAGGTGATCACACGCTCGCTCGGGATGAACCCCTCTTGGCTGACGCGGATCGTGTGCTTGCCCGGCGGGAGCGGGGTCTCCAGCGGAGCCGTGCCGAGGAGCTCCCCGTCGACGATGACGACCGCCCCCTCGGGCACAGCCGTCAGCGAGAGGGTCGCCGGACCCTTCGAGAGGGCGTCGAGCTTCTGGCCCAGGGTCGCGGCCGCGGAGTCGAGGAGACCGGTGGCGTCGACGACCCCGCAGATCTCGCAGGAGTCCTGGCTGACCGCCGCGCGCTCGCCCGTCTGGCCGTTGAAGAGCGCCACCTCGATCGAGTAGTCCCGGTCGTTGACGTCGACCTTGGGGACCGCCACGAAGGCTGCGCCGGTCTTGCTCGCGACCCCGGTGATGCAGGCAGCGTCGGCGCAGGCCCCAGGGTCGCCGACCTTGGAGAGGACCTGCGCCGGTCCGACGACCGAAAAGGAGCCGCGCTCGAAGCCGGTGACCAGGGCGCGCGTGAGGTCCTCCCGATCCGCCTGGCTCATGTCGCCTTCGACGGTCAGCGGCAGGACCGCTAGACGAGCGCCCGCGGCCTCCTCGGCGCTCGCCTGGGAGCCGCCAAGACCACCTGTAGGTACCCCCGCGAACCACACCGCGGGGGCGAGGACGAGGGCGAGGGCACGTCGGCCGAGCATCTTCCGCCAAGGCTATCACGCTTGACCGCGGCTCCACTACAGCCCCAGCCTTGGTTGATGGCTCGATCACAGCGCTGGTGCCGATTCCGCCCACACACGGTGCTCGGCGCCCTCCTCTGCCTGCTCGCGTGCCAACGCACGACGCCGGCGGAGGCGGCGGCAAGACATGAGGCCTCCCCACACACAGCGCCGACCGAGCCCGCCCCCCCGAGCACAGCCGAACATGCAGATGAGCCCCGATGGCGAACCCCTTTCGCCTTCGACGAACGGATCCGCGGCGACGGTGCCAGCGACGCCGTCGAGGCTACCCCGCTCATCGAGGTCATCGACCACCTTCGCGGCGACGCCCGGACGGTCTTCGCCGTTCATCGCCGCGACGCCGAGCCGAGCCTCAGAATCGAGCATTGGCGCTTCGCCACCCGCGGCCCCGCAGGCATGAGCGCGACCGGCGAGCCCGAGCCGCTCCTCCGGCTAGAGCGAGGCGATCCCCCCGCCGAAGGGCTCCAGGACTTCCGCGTATTCGCCGCGATCCCCGGCAACAAGGTCCTCCGTCGTGAGAGCGGCCTGGACTCGGTCGACGCCCTCCTCGCGTCCCTCGCGAAGGCCTCCAAGACAGCCCGCGATCCCGCGGCTGCCGGAGCCAAACGCGTCGCCGCCCTCGGCGACCTCGTCGCGGACCTCGACGACGCCCTCGTCCTCGAACGCGACGTTCTCTACCGGGTCCTCGACACCTTCGCCGGCGGCCCGCCAGAGATCCGCAGGCGCGAGGAGCTCAGCGCCCGCCGGGCCCGCCTGCTGATCGATGGCGGCCGCGGAGCTCGCCAGATCGAGGCGCTCAAGCTCCAAGGAGGCTGGGTCCTCCGTGATTTTCGCCTGCCGAAGGATACGCACACAAATACGGCGGACGAGGGCGCCGCCGAGGGCGAGTTGCCGACGGCCGCTCCGTAGACCGCGAGAGGTTGCCGGGCCTCTGCCAGGTCGGCTCCGCTTTGGCCTCGGCCTTGGCTTTGGCCTTGGCTCCCTGAGCGGCTCCCCAGAAGCGGAGCGCCCGCCACACCGCCGACGTCAACCTCCTCTATAAGGAGAGGCTGGGGAGGTCATGACGGCGAGACTCGCGATCTGCCCGACGGTGACGATGTGCCCTACGAGCGCTGGGCCTTCGTGCACTGTCGTCCTTGAGCGTCGACGCGACCTGGGCCTCCAGGCGGAAGCGCTCGTGGATCCCATGCACCGGCTGGAGCCCGGGGGCACCCCCAGCCCGGCTCGCCTTGCTCTTGGGAGTCCGGGCCCAGCTCATCGCGCAGAAAGCCGGAAGACCCAGCAGCTCCTCCGTCGGCGACAGCGACATCGACTCGACTCTCGCGCCGAGCTCGCGCCGAGCTCGCGCCGAGCCTCCGAAGACCCTACGCCACGCTCAAATACGCGGTTTGAACCCCTTGACCGAGCGCTCGAGCTCAGCGGAAGCGAACCGGGAGGGACTCATAGCGCCGCATCAGCGCCGTCGGCTGGACCTTGAGTTGTCCGGGATCGACCGCGAGCTCGAGATTCGGCGCGCGCTCGAAGAGGTGCCTGAGGGCGATGCGGGTCTCCATCCGCGCAAGCGCTGCCCCGATGCAGTGGTGGATGCCCTGGCTGAAGCCGAGGTGCTTGTTCGGCGAGCGGGTAATGTCGAAGATCTGTGGTCGCTCGAACACCCGCGGGTCGCGATTGGCCGCGCCAAGCAGGGGGAAGATAGTGCTGCCCCGCGGGATGACCACGCCAGACAGCTCGATGTCCTCCATAGCGTACTGTGCTTCGGTGGCCTGCACCGAGCCATGAAAGCGCAGGGTCTCCTCGACGGTGCCCTCGATATGGTCTCCAGACAACATGAGCTCCCGCTGCTCGGGGTGCATCAGCAACATGAGCACTGCATTGGTGATCAGATACATGGTCGTCTCGTAGCCTGCTAATGTGAGCAGGAAGACCATGGCGACGAGCTCGTCTTCGGTCAGCCGATCGCCGTCGACCTCGGCTGTGATCAGGCTGCTTAGGATGTCCTCGCCCGGAGCCTCGCGCTTGGCCGCGATCAAACGGCGAACGAAGCGGTCGAGCCTGGGGAGATCCCACAGCAGCGCCCTCAGCAAGCTAAGCCCGTTGAAGCCGCGCGATACAAAGGAGACCCCCTTGACGAAGATCGGCATATCATCGTCGGAGACGCCCATCATCTCGCTGATCACGGTGGCCGGGATGGGCAGGCTGTAGGCCTGGATGAGGTCGATGACGCCGCCCTGCTTCTCGGCGCTATCGAGCAGATCTACAGTGAGCGCCTCGATACGACCCTCGAGCTTCTTCAGCGCGCGCGGGGTGAAGGCGCGGTGGACGAGGTTGCGGAGCCGACGGTGCTCTGGGTCGTCGGTGTTGATCATCGAGCTGACGAGGTGCTTCAGCGGGCCCGGAACCAGATAGCCGCCCTTGCCAGCCTTGCCCTTGGCCTTGGCGCGGATGCGAGTGACGCGATCCGTGTCCCTCAGGATCGTCATGCAGTCATCATATCGGCTGATGAAGTAGCCGCGCATCACGCTCATCCGGCCACGGGTCACCGGCTCGTGCTCGAGCAGCCAATCGAAGTTCTGGTAGCAGTTCTCGATGAAGTCGCGGCTGGCGACGTTGATCGGTAGCCTCGGTCGAAAGCCTTTGCCGGCAGGGGTGAGGAACGCGGGGCGTACTATGGTCATTTATCATCAGCCTTTCGTTGGGCGAGGGTTCCGGTCGAGCCGCCAGGGATGTGTGCGAAGCCATCAAGGACGAGCTCGTGTGGGGGACGAAACAGGGCGAAGCAGGCGCGTTCATGGATCTTCTTCTCGCCCCGAGGCAGGGAGCAAAGAGCGCTCGACGGACGTGAGGTAAGCATCGAGCTCGAAGCCGGGGACCACGGCCAGCTGCAGCATTCCGCCAAGCAGGTTGCCCTGCGTGCGCTCGGCCAGGACTCGCGCTGAGCTCGGGTCGCAGATGCGGCCACGTTGCTGCAGAGAGGCGATGGCCTCGGCAAGTAAGGCTGTGATCGGCTCGATCTGCGAGACCATGAGCTCAGCGATGCGTGGGTTGGTCAGAGCCTCAGCCCACAAGCTGATCTCAACCCGAATCTCGCGGGCCAGATCGGGCCGGTCAAAACTGCCGTGGATGATCGTGCGGACTCGATCTTCGGGCTCGAGAACGCGGAGCATCTCCACCATCGGCTCGACCTCAACGGCGACCATGCCCGCGATCAGGTCTTCCTTGCTCTCGAAATAGCGATAGACCGCTCCGGCGCTGAGCTGGGCCTGCCTGCAGATATCGCGCATGGAGGTCGTGTGGAAGCCGCGCTCGGCGAAGCAGGTCAACGCCGCCTGCAGGATTTGACGCCGGCGGGCTTGGAGATGGGCTTCGCTGACCTTCGGCATCTAAAACGAATGGTCGTTCGATTTTATGGGCGCAATACAAAATCACGTTTTTGTCTAAGAACGACGTTCTTGCTAGACACGTCCCTATTATGGGGTCCGAAGTGGCGAGCCGCGATGAGCTGGCCAAGACCCGCGCAGCGGGCGCCACGCGCCACGCGCCCAGACTGCCGACGACGCGAGCCGTGCAAACGCTTCGCCGCCGGCGCCTTCCTCATCGCGAATCACGTCGCCATCGCCCGGCGTCAGCGCCACCAGCGGCTTGACAACGCCTCCCAGAACCCCGGTCTCCCAGCCCTTCGACCAGCACCTCTGGGTGATCGAGGGGAGCGCCTGCGGCGAGGATGACCGCGTGGACTCGAGCGAGGAGCGCGGTCGTCCGCCCGGGGATCGGCGGTCGCGCAGCTCCGAAGGGTCTCAGGTGTATTGCGCGGATTCGCGAAGAGACCTCTCCATATCTTTTTTCACAGTCTTCGTGATCGAAATGAAGACCGCCGTGTCTACCTCCTACGAACATCTACGACACAGATGGAGGGGTGCCCACGCATGAGCACCTCCAGCGACTCGTCGGCGGTCAAGCCCATGAATACTGTCGCCCGAGCGCCGACGCTCGGGCGGAAGGATGCGATCTAGAATGCAACAGACAAAAACTCTCCCTTTCACGACCAGCTCGCAGTCGCTCATCGCGAGCGTCTTGCTCATGATGACCCCCGCCTGCACGGTCGAGAACCCACAGCAAGGGCAGGCTAGCGAGGAGCTCGCCACCCCTTCGACATTCCGCACCACCACGACCAACTACACCTCCTATCAGAGCGGCGATGTACCGATCCTGATCTCCGTCCCCCATGGAGGCAGTGATGAGCCCGCGAGTTTGACAGAGCGGACCACCAGCTACAGCGGGCTGGTCACAAACCGCGAGCTCTATCTCCAGGATATCGCCATCGGCGTTGCGGATAGGCTCGAGAACACCCATGGGATCACCCCGTACCTGGTGCTCGGCGACGTTCACCGCAAATACATCGACTACAACCGTGACGAGACAGCCGCGATCGGAGGCTCGGCGAACGAGGCCTATGAGACCTCCGCCGCCAACACCTACTACGACGAGTACCACAGCCGGCTCGACAGCTATATCAGCACCATCCAGAGCTCTTACACCAACGGGCTGCTCATCGACATGCACGGTACCGGCTCGGTGCCCAACAAGATCGTCCGCGGCACGCGCAACGGCGACGCGATATGGGATCTGCTCCGAGGGCACAATGTCACGAGCATCACCGCCAGCGAGGAGAAAGCCGGACACACGGCGGCGATGGCCCAAGACGATGATCTGGGGACCTACTGGAGTTCCGCGGGCGACGAGTCGATCGAGTTCGACCTGGGCAGCACCAAGACGATCGGCAGTGTCGAACTCGCCATGACCAACGGAAGCTCTCGCACGTACGACTTCGAGATCGAGGTGTGGACCGGCTCGTCGTGGACGGTCGCCTTCGACGGCAACAACACCGGGGGAACCAGCGACTTTGAGATCTACGAGTTCTCAACGCCGATCAGCGGCAGCAAGGTGCGCATCTCGTGCCACGGCAGCGACTACAGCAGCAGCAACTACATCAAGGAGATCAGGATCCAGGAGCACGGCTGGGACCCGATCCTCGGGCCCAACAGCATCTTTGATGAGCTGGACGACGCCGGCTACACACTGGAGCCTGGCAATACCGAGTATGGCGTTGGCGTAGAGACGACCTTCATCGGCGGGTTCACCGTGGAGCACCACGGCAGCGAGAACGGGGGGCTCGACGCGGTCCAGATTGAGATCGGGAGCAACTACCGGGACACCCAGAGCGAGCGCGATCAACTGATCATCGACATCGCCGACGCCATCGACTCCTACTACGACAATTACTAGCACTGGCTAGCTGTGACCTGCACGGGCAGCCTAGTGCGAGCTCCATCGCTCGCGCAGGTTCGCCCTGCTCCCCCTGTTTGTGTGAAAGCGCGACGGAGCCTCCTCCGCGAGCGTCCCCTCAGGGAGATGTCGCGCATGACGGTCGAGCATCATCTTTGCCCGGGCCCAGGCTCGCGTCCGGATCTCTGCGCGAGCTCGGCTCATCCTCTCCACCGCGCGACCGAGCACACAGCCGGGGCGACCATGAACACCAGACACGAGCGCGAGCGCTGCTCCCCAGGCCACCACTACGGACACCGCCGCGGGAGCAAAGGTGCCAGTCCCTGACCCGCGATCCACAAAGGGATGGAGCTCGACGTGGTCGATCGCGGGTCGACGGGCACCGGGGCGAACGGTGCCCTCGTCCGCCCTTCGTCTGCGGCTGCGCGGGCCTACTCGCCCTCGCCAACGGGCTCGCCCGAGCCCGTCCGCAGGCCGCCCTCGTCGGCGTTGTCTTCGACGAAGTAGACCGGCTTCTCGTGGCGGAGGAGATCGATCGCGTGGAGGTAGGCGCTGCGCGGGTAGACGATCGTCGTGTAGCTGCCGGTGGTCTTGCCCGGCGCGGACGCGTCGGTGAAGCGCAGGTTGGCGATGTGCCGCCCACGGCTGTCGTAGAGGGAGATCAGATCCTCCTGATAGCGGCTCGGCTTGCCGCTGCGGACGATCACTCTGTACTTGCTCACCTGTTTTGAGGCCATCGTTCTCACCACTCCCCGCGCCCAGATCGGGCACGACAGGTGCACTATGGGCGGCGGAGGCGACCGGCGTGCGCGTCAAATCTGCGGCGAGGCGGACACACCCGTTCGCGACTCCGGGAGCATCGCCTCGGAGACGTCGACCGGCGCCCCCTCGCCGTCACGGACGAAGAGCCGGGCTGAGCACCGCCCGATCGAGCTCCTACCTCGCCTTGCCCCTCCTTGAGTCGTCCTCGACCACCGAAGGCCACGCACGTCGACGCCGGCGCTCCGCGCCCTCAGCGACGCGCAGATCGACGCGCTCTCGCAGCTGCTGATCGACGCGAGCGATACGGTCGTACCGGGCATGGATAGCCTCGACAAGGTCAGGCAAATCCGCGCCGCGCTCCCGCGCAGCCCGCGGCGTTGCGAAGTTCACCGCGCCCAGCTAGCATCTGACATGCCACGATACGCCCACCGGCTCCTGATCTTGCTCGCCAGTCTTGGCATTTCAGGCTGCTCAGACCCCGATGCCAGCGCGGGCGCGAGCACAACCAATACGACGGGCGATACCGCTAGCGTGGGCTCCGACACCAGCACGGGCTCCGACACCAGCACGGGCTCCGACACCAGCACAGGCTCCGACACCAGCACGGGCTCCGACACCAGCACGGGCTCCGACAGCGAAGGAGACGAGATCGACGGCCCTCGATACTTTCTCGTCCTCCACTGTGAGCCCTCCCCCCCGGAGGTGATCGCAGAGCACTATACCTACCTTCAAGAGGCAGTTGCGAAGGCTGACGCCCTCCACATGCACTTGACAATCATGCTCACGGCCCAGTGGGCTGACTTCATCGTCGCAGACGCGGACCGAAAGGCTGAGGTCACCCAGTGGATGGCCGGTGGCCACGAAATCGCAGGCCATCACCA
>Ga0316189_10007351_pt1 | contig 10426 bp, 10 predicted proteins | sample LowCovwburrow_MG_FD_204930 | JGI IMG/M metagenome (GOLD analysis project Ga0316189, IMG submission 204930) | Coastal sediment microbial communities from Maine, United States - Lowes Cove worm burrow | ecosystem: Environmental > Aquatic > Marine > Coastal > Sediment | place: USA: Maine... | reverse complement strand
AGATTGCATAAACAAAAGGGCAGGGAAGTCATATAAATCCATTCCAGTTTTAACCAGTTCAGGATTACAGATCAAACAGTCGATACCACGGTCTACCTGTTCCATTATCCAGTCTTCCCTTTTATCGGGTGAAACAGTTGAACGCAACACTGCTGTTTTAAGGCCATTGTCAGATAACACCGCCTTCAGCCGAGTAGTAATATCCTGCTTACCCGTATAGATTGAGTAAACCAAAGTACGCCGACCTCTGGCTTTCTGAGCCTGTACAAGGAGCAAATCAAAATAGTTATTAGGTAAATAGCGTTTTATAAACTCACTCGCCTGATAACCACCCTGACCAAATCGAATCTCCAGATTGGCCATCGATCGCTCGATACGTTGTGCTCTACGGTCATTGAAAACTAGCTCACCTTTCTCATCCATGATATTGACGAACTCGTAGACGTTATCACTCAGCATTTCCTCGATTGACTCAGCACTAAATATCGATACCAACTTACTCGCCCGGGATTTTGCCGGAGCGGGCGAATCTGGGGCAGTCGGGGGCTGCAGCATAGGCTTCTGAAGCCGCTGACAGAAGTCACCGCCCGACCCAACGCTGCACTGGATTACCCGACGCCTGTAACGCGATGATTGCTATGGAGTTGCGTCGGGTGCTCTTGAAACATCGTGTTGACAAGAATAGCAAATTTCGATTAACTATTATGAAAGAACGCAGTCTTCAGGGAAAAAGGATTCGGGAAGCAGTCTCCTACCCTCTAGGTTTCTACGGTTTAAACGACGCAATGATAACGCCAATACTCCTATCGCATAAGGTTGTTTGCATGGTGTCATTTAGAAATCTATTCAAGGGGAATTGCATTGAATCGAAAAATAATAAAACTGTTAAGTCTTTTTTGCATTTTCATTCCCAGCGTCAGCGCATCAAACGATGTTGTTCAGTTACTCTTAGTCAGGAATGCCCAGAAAAATTTTAACTGTGACGTAGCTGTATTTCCCGGAAAGCTATTTGCAGTCCCTACAAATCTTGATCTAGAAGATGTGGATTCAAGTATTGGGGTTGAAATTCTCACAAATACTCAAGAGCTACCTTTCGAAGGTAATATTTCAAATGCGTCTTCGATACCTGAGGGAACCTATGATGGATTCATACGCAATGACGAATCCAAAACTTGGATGAATGGAAATCTGAATCGATCATGGAGAATTCAATTAAAAAAAGTACCCAATCGATCTGCTATTCAGTTTCACTATGGGAAGGACAAAGCTTGGTCTAAGGGATGTATTATCTTAACCGGTGAACCCTCAAACTCACTTATGTGTGAGAATAAGAACAGCTCGGAGAAAGCAGTTGAGAGCGTTAGAAGATATGTTGAATCTAAGGTGAATAGTTCTGATGACGTCATAAAGATAAAGATCATCTACAACTAGCTCAAGAAAACTGAAATATTCATGATATTAGATTAACTGTTTCGGGGGGGGCTCAAAAGTTTAGATGAAAAAGTTACTGAACATGCAGTCTGTTCCCGTCAAGACTATTTGTCCACATAAAGGAGTGAGGTAATCTGATGAACGAAGACTCGGTGCTGGCTGAGATTGAAACGCTTTCAAATTCTGTCGCGGACATCCAGGGTCTGATTGACAGTCTTACCTCTGCTGACGAGACGCTTCCTGTCACGAACATAGGGGAACTGGCGTCCGCCATAGATAATCTTCGCAATGAGATGGGCTCCGCTGAGGCCGATTTACTTGAAAAGATCAACACAGGAAACGAACAGGTTTCTGAAGTTTTTGGCAACGCAAAGGAAGAGCTGGAAGAAACAAAAAATCTGCATGACGAGCTAAGTAATGCAGTTGCCGACCGCATTGAGGAATTGTCTGGTGAGATCAATGATGTAGTGCAACGAGCCGAAACTGTCGCGGATGAGTTCAATGGCGGCATCAGTGAAAAGCTAGATGAAGCACGAGATCTGCTTTCGGGCACGCTGGATTCAAATACAAGCTTTGTCTCAACTGAGGCTGAAAACCTTACTCAGAACGTGCACGATTTTGCCGAAACTGTGACGTCCAAAGTAGACGATGCCCTGGGCGATCTGGAGGGCATAATGGCCGAAATCTCTCAAATCACAGATCTTCTAGAATCAATCAAACCTGCGCTTGAGTTAATGGACCAACTATGAGCATACAAATCGAACCAATCTCTCAAAAACTCTCCGAGATTAAAGCATTAGCTCAAAGCCTTTCTGCGATGTTTGATGCCGAAGCGGCGTCAGACCTACAGGAAAAGGTAGACACACTGACAGAACAGGTGTCTAGTCAATCTTCAGCAGTCGTTGACTCTTTAGAGACCATGGGAGAGGAGCTTGAGGAGCAACTGGAAGGGTTGGCTAACGACATTGAGTCGCTTACAGCGCAGTTCTCCGACCTTGGTTCCGAATCCATCAACTCAACTCGGGAAGGCGTCCAAGAGGCACTGGGGAGTTTTCACGAAAGAGTCATTTCTGAAACCGCCGTCCAGATGTTTGAAATCAAGTCCGAAATACGAGAGCGCATGGAGAACACAGTTCGCGAATTTCAGGCAACATTTAAAGAGACCATAAGAGATTGCGTCTCGGACGCAGAGAACTCCTTCAAAGACCTCGGCGAAGGCACCCTTGAAGGAATTAATGCAAAACTACAGCAACGTATCGAAGGAATTGGCGCGGAGCTCGTTCCTGAGTTGGTCAGCTCAGTCGCAAAATCCATGGTTACCGCCCAGATTAGTCAGGCATTAACTACTGCGCTGCAACCACATATTGGTTCGCTAATGGCGGCAAAGGCCCTAGCTCCAGCCATACAAAAGGCATTGGACGTTATGAGGGCAGGAGTATGAGTCTGGAAACTGATGCATTGAAAGCGATTGACCGGAGGTTCGGCGAAATCGCGGCTGTTCTGGATCAGGGTCTGAGTTCCCTTGGCAACACCGACGATGAAATTAGTGACCTGACCCAAGCTGTTGACGAGTGCGAGAATAACATCAACAGCATCGTTAACAACACCCTCGAAAGCACAGGTGACCTACAACAGGAAATGCTTGATGCAACCACTAATGCTAGGGAGGCTATTTCCGAGGTGTCTAACCAGTCCACAGCGCTTGCGGAAGCTTACCAAACCGCTCTGTCGGACCTGACCGATGAGTTGAGCAGTTTTGCCGATCAGGCCTGTGACCAATTAACTTTTCAAATCCAGAATCAGTTGAATGAAACCATTTCCGAAATCGAGAGCGAATGGCTGAATGTTGCTAACGAGGTAACTACCGAGTGGACCGAAGTAATGTTGAAGACAGTTCAGGAAAAGGTGACAAATTCTCTAATGGATATTGTCGATCCCGTCGTTGACGACCTTGTAGCCTCAATTTCGGATCTTGTAAAAGAAGCACTGAGCAGCGACGAGCAAAGTAATTCTGCGAATAAATCTCTTGAAGCGGCAACTGATGCGCTGGAACCCGTGCTAGACCCAGTCCTTCAGCAGCTTGATCAAGTTCGAGGGCTGGCCGATTCCGTAGGGATTTCATTATGATGTCTGCTGGACTGCCAAAAAATATCGAAGCTGCATTGAGTCAGGTTGAAGCGGACGTCAGAAACCTGACGACTTCCCTCACCAAAACTTACGAGAATAACAAAGAGGCTATTGATGATTGGCTGGAGGCCCAAAAAAAGGGCCAACAAGAGGTTACAGAGTCAGTGGAAAGTCTTACGGAAAGTACCGAAGAGGCGACGCAGGATGTTGTTGAGGCCCTGGAGACTGGCACCTCAAACCTATCGGATTACGCTAGCGAAATCGAAAGCGAATTGATCGCGGACATAGTTGCGCAATCAGAAAGTCTCGGGACATTGGTGTCTGAAATTAAGGCCCAAGTTGAAGCGTTTGTTTCTGAAGTCACAGGGTCAGTCGAAAATGCGGTTGAAAACGTCAGCGAAACCGTTTCAAACGCTGCCACGGAGATCGCGGATGACTTCGGCTCCTTTGGGGAAAGTATAACGTCTGAGCTTGAAGGGAGCTATGAGGACCTAGCTAGCTGTTTTTCCGAATGTCAGGTGCAGTTGAATGCGGAATATGACAGGGTGACATCGAAGTTCGAGGAATTGTCCGATATATATAAAACACTGACAGAATTAATTGATCTTTCGAAATCGGGAGTGGAACCTGCCACTGACGCGCTCGCCGCGATTATGGATTTACTGGAAGCAGTTGCATGACACTGGATGAGCTCAAAAATATTTCTAAAAAAGTAACGAAAGTACAAGCCTACCTTGAAGAATTGACCTCCGATTTGACCCGTGTTTTCAAACTCCAAAAACGGATCATCTCTTTAGCCAAGCAGAAACCGGGCAAGGATTCTAGGGGTATAGATGAGGGTTGGCGCCAGGAATTTCTATTAGAATCGGAAAACTGGTCACACGGAACTTTACCCTTTCTTGAATCCACCTCGGCAGAGATCGGGATCACCACAACGGAAAAAATACACACAGATCAGCTCGTCCAGCTTAGCACTCTAATCCCCAAGGGCACTCTGGGACAAAAAATCAAAGTCTTGCTTGAGTCTGATGTGCAAATTCGCAAACTACTAAAACCCAAAGAGCTGCCTATGTCACTGAGCAAGGATAATGCTAATCAGTTGACAAACCTAATTTCGCGACAGGTAAGAAACGCCAAATCATGTGCTAGAGAGCTTTCAAGAGAAATAAAGCGCAAGGAAAGAGAACAGAGTCAAGAAAATAAAAGAAAAACCGGATCCGAAAAACAATTGGAAAAAGCTCTAACCTACTTTGAAGTGGAGTCCAAAAAAGTTGTAGACGCGGAAAACTCGGCAAGACAAATTTTGGAACCTTGGGGGTTCTCTTATAGCGCATCCCGTAAAAGACCAACTTTGACCATGCAACTCCAAGCCGTAAACCTGACGCAGGCTGATGAGAATTCAATCCTTCGTTATATAAATAAAGAGATTCTCAGAGGCCTCTCGGCTGTTGATCTGAATATCAATATATCAATCGTCAAAAAGGTCAAAGCCCTCGATGGGAAAACCACTCATGTTGTTTTAATTGGCGAACCAAAAGAGCTTGGAGAAGACCTATTCCATCTTTCGGTCGGTCGATCTAGTGTTTCATTTGTGAACTTTGTAAATGGTAGCTTGAGATCAGCTGAATCCATTCCAGAAAATATCAGAAAAATCTATGGCCTTCCTGAGGGGCCGGGGGCATTCAGGTTTTTTTCCGCTGATAGGGTTTCTCGAAACGTCACAGCAGAGAAGGCTATTGAGGCACTGGTAGACGGCTCCGTAGCCCATGCGAGGAAAGCAGCACATGCCAGATTATCTAACGCGTGTTCGTACATCAGACAACTTGCTGCTCGGGCAAACGGCACAGCAATATCTAAGCAGTTTGAACTCAAGTCTGCTGAAGAGAAGCTTGCTGATCAGTTAGAAGTTGTCGAGACATTTAGTGCTGCGTTTCGGGAAATCATCGAGGAAGAGCAAAAAACTTTGATGTCATCGCTCCAAGCAGCCCTCGATACGGCATTCTCACCTGGTGGTCAGATTGGGCGTCTTCTGGAAGCGCTTTCGAGCGAACACACTTGCGACGCAGTACGGGTTGATACAAAGCAAGAAGGGAAGACAGGTCTGTTGTCGCTGATAACTGGGAGAAATCGTAAACCGTATTACTACCTTTCCGAAAATAGCAGAGTCGATCTTCTAAGATTGTTAATCCACGAGTTGCGATCTGTTGCCAATCAATTGAGTGTCTTGGAGCTTTCGCTTGTTAAACGAACAGATTTAAGATTGGGTCAAATGGTGAACGAAAGTGGAGGTGGAATATTCGGAAAATCATCTAGGACTGTTAGTCTAGAGCCCGCAGTTATTCCTTTTTCAATGATAAAAATCGCAAATGAAATCGTCGGTGAGATCCCCAAAAAGTTCTCGATCAGGGAGCAGAAACCGGCAAGTCTCTGGGGTGCGGTGAAGGAAGCTAAGAAAGCACCTATGCAGCTGATGCCTGTTGTATTTATAGCAGGCTTACTTGGTTACGAATTAGAGGAGAAACTCGAAAATTATCCGTACATCGTAATTGTAGTGGTTTTGTTAACGGTAATAGCTTTTTTCGTGCCGCTCGCGCAAAAGGAACAGGCAAAGGCAAAACTTATGAAGGACCTTAGTTCTTGTATCTCAAAAGCGGCCCGAGACATTAGTCAAAAATGGTTTGCGTCAATCAAGAGCGAAAGTCAAATACATCGAAGTAATATTTTTGACGGCCTACTGACACCGGCTATTGAGAATGCCAAAGCTCACCAGGAGTCAGAGGTAAAATCTGAAATAAAGCGACTTGCAGTGCTGGTTCAATCCGAAAATGGTCGTCTCGGGCAGCTAAAGTCCGATTTATCTGTGTTGGAGAATCTGAATAAAGGACTGCTAAAATGACCACTCTAGGCATCCACATTGGAACCCGTAAATCGAAAGTAGTAGTACTCAAAGAAGATGGACATTACCAGTCGCTACTCAATATTCGCACTATCGAGCCAAGAGGCTTTGAACCTGCTGATGGTGATTCGGTTACACCGCTTTTCGATATCAGCGATTTTCCGCGTTCTGTATTTCGCGATGTGGATATAATCAGTCAAGACAATTGGAATGATACTATTGAAGTTTTTCTTGAAGGCCTTTTCAGGAGAATTCACTCTGTTTATGACCTGAGAAAAATCAAGGGTGTGGGGGTCGCTATATCTAGTTCCGCTGCACCCAGAGAAGTAAAATCAGGTGGAAAATCATCGAATGATCTGATGGACAAAATCGTCCCGCGTTTGAGAGCGAAGTTCTTGCTACCCCCTTGTATTAGATTTAATGTTGAATCTGCAATTGCAGCAAACTACGATCGCGAAATTCCGAAGGTTAAGCACAATTCAACAACCAACATTGTGATTCACGTAGGATGGTCAGAGTCGTGGTGGTGTGAAGTTCCCAAGACGTTTTTTAAAAAGGATTCGAAACTGGATCCAAGCGCTAAATTTACAGCACGTCAAGCGATTGACTATAAGACAAGTGGGGGAAAAACAAAGATTGACACATTTGAGAATATGACCAGCAGTATTGGTGATTGGATTGACGTTGGCAGAAACAACGTTGATTCTGAGATTATCGCCGAGGTTCTTGATGAAGCTCTTCGGCTTAAGTTGGCCCCTACTAAAACGGATTTTTCCATCGCCTACAACAAACTGCCGGAAAACGACCATGACGTGATCACGGATCTCCCCACACACTTGGTTCGGCTTATATTCCTAAATCATTATTCTCGGATTGTGAATATTATTTTTGAGAAGTTTGGCGGAAAAGTTCGCACCTTTTGTTCTGGCGATTCATTCGAATATGTAAAGCAATTTTCTGTTGTAAAAAAGGATGTTGAGTGGCTAGACAAAGGCGCCGAAGATGCAATAGCTAGAGGATGTGCTCGACTTGCGGAAAACCAGCTGGAATCAGGAGAACCAATAATACCGGATAACAACTCGTCAAGTGCGTCGTTCGACGTTGGTGCCGAAGTATCTGTGACTCAGGGCGAGACCTTGCTTTACTATAAAACAATCCGTGCGATCAGAACTGGTCAGGCTAGACCTGCGCGGTTTTTATATTCAATATCATCTCAATCACTGGAAACTCCAATAGAGAACTTGCAAGGTCAATTTCCTACCCAGACGATTACAGTAAAGCTCAGACCAGGTAGAGGTTTCAAAGCTAAATTTAAAGGGAATTACGCAGTTACACAGGAGTACGTTTATCCCGGTACATATGAAGAAATAAAAGTGGCGATTTCAACTGATTCCGATGAATCCTATGAAATCGAGTTACGTGTGGGTGCATTAGTTAAAAAAGATCAGTTCAACACAACTAAAACAGGAATAATATCTGATGGAGTTTTGCAAAAAATTATACGAATCCCCGCTAAGTAACGAAGATTTTGCAAAGATCCTTCCTGATTTTCACGAATCTTATAGGATGAAGTTTTCAGGTCTAATTAATGCGGCAGAAGATCCAAAGCTTTTGGGGGCCTATCTACCTCCGAGTATTGGTAAAGATTGGCTTAAGTCGCAAAAGTTACGGCAACATCTTCAGGAATTCCTAGATAAAGACGGATCAACAATCGCAGACATAATCTCGAATAAAGACAAGCGAAATAATGCAGCTCAACCACTTAATTTACTGTTCCGGTATAATCCCTGGAGCCCCAATGTTGTCGGTATGTGCTTTAGAGATTGCCTGGTTCAGCATTATCGCTCATTGGTGTTAGCGCAGGGGCTGACTAGCAATACCGAAGTTAAGGGTTGCGTTCGCCAAGAAGCAGGAATGCTTCGCCCTAAGATACTAGCGTTCTGCGGATATCTTGAGGAACTAGGAGTAAAATCGGCTCCGCTTGTCATTTCTAACGAACTAGACCAGATCGATGGGGATAACCTGAATATTATAGACATCAATGGAAATATTAGAAAATAACATCACCATTTCAGTGGCTGCTATCACTGTAATTGTAATGATCTTATTTTTCTCATTAAGATCGGCTAGAAAGCGCATTGATGATCTTTATAAGAAAGAACAGAGCCTTCGATCACTACTGAACAACCAACGGCAAGGGACTGAAGAAATAGCAAAGCAAGTCGAGAACCTAAGGGTCTATTTGGCGAAAATAAAGAATCAACATACAAGTAATAGAGAAAGCCTCACTAATTTAGATCGACAGTTAGCACAAGTATCAACCCACCTTGAAGAAAAAAGCAAAGAACATGCCTCCATCAAAGCGAAAATGGACGACATATACGAAGGACACGCTTCTATCAAAGTGAGAATTGACAACATAGCAGAAACCGCAAAACAGGCAACCGAGATCGCCAAAAAGGTTGCAGACAGAACCTCATGGAAGTAATAATACCCTGGTAGGCTGATGTAATTTTGGGGAGAAAGAAGCTAAATATAGCCTCCGTTAACTAAGGTGCTAGTTGTGACAATAGTGCTGTAACGCAGAGTTTAAGAGAAGGTAATGAAGATAAGCTCGTTATTATTCGTTCTGGCTACGATGTCATATAGCATCTTAGTAAACGCCACCGATTACACACCAAAAGAAGATCGCAAAGTAGCAGCTTTTGTGCTTGAGGCTTCTGGTAAAGCATACAGTACAACAGATAATCTAACTCAACTAAAGGGTGAATTGGAGAACAGAATGAAAAAGTCTGAAGCAAGTATTACGTTTAGGTTGCTTCAGGCTTGTAGGACGACTAAGAAATATAGGCATAATCCCAAAGATATTGTTGCGGCCGAACATTACGCATATATGCGTAGCCAAGCGGCAGAATCGGGCGATTCAGAATTAAAAGGTATGCCTACTTTATACTACGACTCGAAAGTAAAATTGAAATCTGAGGGTAAGTTACAATGGCTCAGAACCACAGATCAAGTAGTGTCTGAACCATCGGAAGGTGCGAGAGATTGGGGAGAGTTAGGGGTGGTTCATGGACTCTCTGACTATGAAGCAGAGTCAGGAAAGAAACCAACACCTGGAAAGATTGCAAAACAAATGAAATCAGATCTGGCTTTGGCTTCTTCGCACCAAATCTTTTCTTGGCTTAATCGCAAAATAGTTGGAAACCCGTATTCAGCATTGAAGAATAAAGATTGCCACGTGAAAGAGCCGAATATTTAGGAAGTCATGTGCAAATACGGTACTGATAACCTAACTCCCAGCGCTAGGTAAAAAATCCACTCTTTTATATCAAGGGAAAGGTCAGGGGCAGCCATCGCTCAGCTCAGCCTAGATTTTGTTGAAGGCGGCGAATCTGGAGAACCCCATCGGTACTCAAATGATCCGGGCAGACATCAAAATACTCAGCCAGTCTGCGTAAACTACGCGAATACATCTCGATGGTTTTCCAGCTTTTACCTTGCCATTAACAGCAGGGTTAATTCGTTAATATGGCGTTGGTATAACTCATTGAATTCGGCCTTGTCGATATCGGCCATAACCGATATTGAAAAAACCCCTGCACGAGGCAGGGGTAAAAAGTAAAAAAACACTATGCAGCTAACTGCTTGGCCAATTCAACTTCAATAGACTCTGAGTCAGAATTGAGTGATTCCAAACCAGAATCCGGCATATCACCGGACGTTGATTGTGAAACCGCTATCTTCTCTGCCATCAAACGCAGGCAGTGAGCTTGCTGCGACTCGTTGTAGCCCATAAACGCGACCTCAACATCTTCCGTCTGGCCAATTCTCCATGACCGTCTAGCTGCCTGCTGAACTGTGTAGACGTTAGTGCCAGATTGCATAAACAAAAGGGCAGGGAAGTCATATAAATCCATTCCAGTTTTAACCAGTTCAGGATTACAGATCAAACAGTCGATACCACGGTCT
>Ga0316189_10007350_pt1 | contig 10427 bp, 11 predicted proteins | sample LowCovwburrow_MG_FD_204930 | JGI IMG/M metagenome (GOLD analysis project Ga0316189, IMG submission 204930) | Coastal sediment microbial communities from Maine, United States - Lowes Cove worm burrow | ecosystem: Environmental > Aquatic > Marine > Coastal > Sediment | place: USA: Maine... | reverse complement strand
AAGGCGGTCAGCGTTCCCTTGAGGTCTCCGAAAGATACATTGCTGTCCACCAGCAGGCCTTCGACCTGATGAAAGACGGGGGTGTGGGTAAGGTCTGAATCGCAGCGGTATACTTTGCCGGGAGCAATAACTTTCACTGGTGGCTCGGTTTTTTCCATGACCCTGACCTGAATTGGGGAGGTGTGGGTTCTCAGCACAACGTCGTCGGACACGAAGAACGTGTCTTGCATGTCACGCGCCGGATGATGCGGTGGAAAGTTGAGCGCCTCAAAATTATAATAATCACTTTCTATTTCAGGCCCTTCGGCGATGTCAAAACCCAGTTTGGAAAAAATAGTGCAGATTTCGTCGTTGACCTGGGTCACCGGGTGTTGACTGCCCACCTGCACGGGCCTGCCGGGCAGGGATACGTCGATATCGTTGCCGGCCTGAGCGTTCGCCTGCTCAATATGCTTCTGGGCCGCACTTATTCCGGTTTCGAGAGTTTTTTTGACCTCATTGGCGCGTTTGCCTGCTGTCGGTCGCTGCTCAGGCGGCAGCTCAGAGATGCTGCGAAGGTATCCGGTCACAGCACCTTTGCGGCCCAGGTAGCGGATGGCAATACGATTTAACGATTCGGCGTCTGCCGCAGCCTCGATTTCCCGCAGAGCATCGTCATGGATTTTGTCTATGGAGTTTTCCACGGTTTTGTCCAATTTGCCAGCTCTCGAGCTGCTGCCGATGAGACTACAGTTTTTCGGAAGCCAACCCGGCGATGTGTGAAAACCCGTTGGGATCAGAGATGGCTATTTCGGCCAGCACCTTGCGGTCGAGTTCGACACCTGACAGCTTCAAGCCGTGAATGAACTTGCTGTAAGACAGATTGTTCATGCGGGCGGCAGCGCCAATACGGCTGATCCAAAGTCTCCGAAAATCACGTTTTCTCTGCCGGCGGTCCCTGTAAGCATACATGAGGGCCTTGTCGACGGCATCGGCAGCTGTGCGAAAAAGCTTGCTGCGGCCGCCGCGATATCCCCGGGCTAATTTGAGAATTTTTTTTCGCCTTCTCCTGGCTTTAAAACCTCTTTTAACGCGCATTGTTTTTCTCCTGAATTATCACGTTCCGGACCGCTTCTCTTCAAATCCACCTGCCCGAACGCGTTGATGCCGTCTAATTCCTCTTATCCGGTTATCGACCTGGCACCTGCGGGTAAAATTCCGTTTTGCAGTCGCGTTAACCGTTAGGAAGTAAAAGCTTTATCTCTTTTTGATTGGTCTTGTCAATAAGCTGGCTTTTCCGCAGATAACGTTTGCGCTTGGTGGATTTCTTGGTCAAAATATGACTGGCATGAGACTTTGAGAAAACGAATTTCCCCGTTCCGGTGCGCTTGAAACGCTTGGCGGCAGCGCGATTGGTCTTTATTTTGGGCATTTTGTTTCTCCTTGAACGGCACCAAAAATTGAAGGCGCGAACGATAAAAATTATCAGCTCACGCCATGGGCTGTTATATGGTTTTCCAGCCGGCGCTTGCCATCTCAAAATGGCAGGCCCGGCGCTGCTTCACCCAAAGACGAACCCAACGGTTTGTGCGGCCCGCTACTTGGGGGCCAGAACCATTATCATGGTTCGTCCCTCGAACTTGGGCATCTGCTCTACCGTGGCGATGTCCGCCGTTTCTTCGGCAACCTGCTTGAGAACTTCCCGAGCCTTTTCCGTGAGCGTGATTTCACGGCCGCGGAACATCACGGTGACCTTGACCTTGTCCCGTTTGCCGATAAATTTCTTAATGTGGCCGATCTTGGTCTGCAGGTCGTGTTCACCGGTTTTCGGGCGCACTTTGATTTCTTTTACCTGGAAAGTCGTGGACTTCTTTTTGGCTTCCTGCTTTTTTTTGGTCTGCTCGTATTTGTACCGACCATAATCCATGATTTTGCAAACCGGCGGGTTCGCGGTCGGTGAGATTTCAACCAGGTCAAGCCCATGATCTCCGGCAATGGCCAGGGCCTTGTACGTCGGCATAACGCCCACCTGGTTGCCCTCCGGATCAATCAGTCTGACTTCCCTCGCCCGAATATTTCTATTGATATTCGTGCGATCCGATCTTTCGGTTCTGCGGGGTCGTTTCGGTAAAGCTATGCTTGCACCTCCGTGGTTTTTCTGAATTCCGAAAAAGAAAGGGCGTTGTTATCGCGGCGCACTACACACCACTTGCCGCTTTCAGACGGCAACCATTTTGAAACGTGGCATATATAATGCGCTTTGGAAAAGCAATAAAAAAATGAAAATTTTCCTATTTGTACCGGAAATTTGCACTGTTTTGGCGGCCTAAGGGCTGTTTAAGGGTGTAGCGTGCCAGCAGGCTAGACTGCCAGTAGGCATTGTCGGGCCGGCTGAAAAAGGATTTAAAGAGCGTCAGGCTCTCCTCCCTGAGTACGTCACCGATTATTTTTACCGGATTATGGCTGTAGAGGGGTGTCAACTGCGACAGGGGAACGGTGGTGGCCCCTCCCATAACGTCCTCGTAGGCATAAACGATGGTGCCGATGCAGTTTAGCATGATGGCGCCGAAGCACATCATGCAAGGCTCAAGGGTGCAGTACAGGGCGATGTCACGGCGATCGATATCGACCGGCAGATCAGCCAAATGTCGCAAAGCCGCCATCTCGGCGTGCGCCAGCTCGTCCGGCTGGAGGCGCCGGCTGCCGACCCGTTTACCATCGGCGACAACGGCTCCATCGTGAACCAGCACGCAACCCACCGGAAATTCACCCTCAACCAGTGCCTGCCGCGCCCGCTCAAGGGCCTTGTGCATGAAAAACGAATGGTTTAAATCTCGCATAGTGGTCCATCACAGGGGCAGCGCCCTTCGATTTCGAAACAGTACAGGATGCGCGCTTCTCCCTGGAGACGGTTTTCCGGTATGGGGGAAAATTCCGTGGCCGCTATTTTTTTCAGCACCTCGTCGCGATGGGGGATGGCCTCAAGCCCGCTTCCCAGGAGATGCCCGCTGGCGCCGTCTAAGATATCGGCGTCTTCGCCGTTGGTCACCACCACATAGGGAATTTGGTAGTGGGCCAGCAGGCGCGATGCGGCCAGTGCCGGTCGGTAGCGGGTTACCAGCGAGCCCGGACCGTATTTTAAAATCATCGCTACACGCCCCTGGATCTCCACCACTAGGTCCACCACGGCCGGTTCCTGCCTGCCGTCGATGTTCAGGCGGATAAACCGGCGTGTTTTTAGCTCTTTTTTGGCAAACCCCTGCCGTTGGACCAGGAAGCGGGCCAGTTTCTGCCGGTAGCGTTCGTCATGGGTATCGGTCAGCGTCTTGCCGGTTACAAAATCGCGCAGCTCACCCAATATAAGATGATGTCCATTCATAGCTCTCCGACAGTTTACAAAAATCCTTTGCAATTTTTTGCTATTCACTAGTAAGATAAAACCTTTGTAAACAATGTAAAGGGATGCCCCAGCATGCGAACGTGTTCCCTGCGGCCTGCTGCGTGTAATCTTCAATTCCCGGAGTGCTGGGCGGTTTTATGTCCATACGCGAAGAATTTGAACGGCGTGAATCGAACTTCATGTCACCTCATGGCTGTCCCAGTGCTGCCACCCGGGGGCGGCTGCACCCCGAGACACCTTGTTCCGTGCGCAGCGCCTTTCAACTGGACAGGGACCGTATCGTCTATTCCAACGCGTTCAGGCGGCTCAAGCACAAGACTCAGGTGTTTTTAACCCCCATGGGGGACGATTACCGTACCCGGTTGACCCACACCCTGGAAGTCGCCCAGATTGCCAGAACCGTTTCCCGGGCACTGTTTCTGAACGAAGACTTGGCCGAAGCCATCGCCCTGGGACACGATCTTGGCCACACGCCCTTTGGCCACAGCGGCGAGACGGCCTTAAAGGAAATATACACGCCTAATTTTTCGCACAATGAACAGAGCCTGCGGGTGGTGGACATCCTGGAAAACAACGGTCGCGGCCTCAACTTGACCTACGAGGTGCGCGACGGTATCCTGAAACACTCCAAGGGGTTCGGTAAGATCATCTCCGACGATCCTGCCGAAATGGCCTGCACCGTGGAGGGGCGCATTGTTCGTATCGCCGATATCATGGCCTATCTGAATCACGACCTGGACGACGCCATCCGCAGCGGCGTCGTCCAGGTTGCACAGGTTCCCAAAACCTGTGTCGAAGTCATTGGCCACGACCATTCCTCACGGGCCACCACCATGATCCGTGACCTTATTTCAACCAGTGAGGTCGACAACGGCCACCTGAAACTGCGCCTCAGCCCCCCGATCCACGATGCCATGATAACGCTCAGGGGTTTCTTGTACGACAATGTTTATCGTTCCCAGCAAGTTCACAGCGAATTTTTAAAGGCCAAGAAAATACTCTCGGAGCTTTATGCCTATTTCCTTGAGAACAGCACCGCCTTGGATGACGAACTTGCCAATCTCGACATGACCCGCTGCAATGGCGAGGGCCGGGACATCGAGCGGGTGGTGTGTGATTTCATCGCCAGCATGACCGACCGCTACGCCCTGAACATCTACGGGCGGCTGTTTTTTCCCTCCCCGCTGGTCTAAGCAATGGAAATGCGCTACCGTCCGGAACCGATAAAACCTCCTTTTGAGCCACTCGAAACCTTCTTCACTAGACTGAAAGCCTTATACGGCCGGATGGATCTGAACTACCAGGAGGTGGCCACTCGTTATGGATTCCACTGTACAGGCTGTGAAAAAAGCTGTTGTCGGACGCTATTTTTCCACCATACCCATATAGAATACTATTACCTTTTGGCGGGACTGGCGGCGGCCGACACTAAAAGTCAGCTCAAATTCCGCCGTCGGGCCGCTGACGTCCGCAGGCAATGCCGGTCATCGGTCAATGATGGAGCGCAGCCGCGCATCATGTGTCCCCTCAACGAGGATGGACTGTGCGGGCTATATGCCCATCGTCCCATGATCTGCAGGCTGCACGGCCTTTCGCATCATTTTGTGAGACCGGACAAAAAGCGCGTGCACGGCCCGGGATGTTGGCTTTTCACCGCACAGTTCGGTCGCATGGCCTACGTTGCTTTTGACAGGACCCCTTACTACAAAGAACTGGCAGGGCTCGAAAGCATGTTCCGGGCGGCCCTTCACGTTGCTCCGCAGCAGCGCCTGAAACTGACCATTGCCCAGATGCTTGTCTGACAAAACTTTATCTGGCGACATTTCGTATTACGATCCATACGGTCAGTACACCGACGAGGAATTTGATCATGAAACAGATTGACCCCGCGGAACTCGATCGCCGGCCTGGCCGACGTCTGGGACCGGACGATACCTTTTGTTTTCGCTGTCATGCGGAGCTGTCCTGCTTTAATCTCTGCTGCCGCAACCTTAATTTATTTCTCTATCCCTACGACGTGATTCGCCTGAAAAACCGTTTGGGTATTTCCTCGGATCAGTTTCTGGAGCACCATGTGGATGTGGTGCTGCGGGAGGGCAGTTTTTTCCCCGACGTGCTGCTCAAAATGGCCGACAACGAGGGAAAGACCTGTCCCTTTTTAACCGGGGAAGGCTGTCTGGTTTACTCGGATCGGCCTGACGCCTGTCGAACGTTTCCGGTCGAGCAAGGCGTGATTTGCGGAAGTGACGGCCAGCAGCGGCAGATGGTGCATTTTTTCAGGCCACCTGATTTTTGCCTGGGCAGGCACAGCACGCGTCAGTGGACACCGCGCACTTGGGAGAAGGACCAGTCGGCCGGGATCTATCACCGAATGACGGTTCGCTGGTCCGAGGTCAGGGGACTGTTTCACACCGACCCCTGGGGGCCCCGGGGACTTGAAAGCCCCAAGGGCAAGATGGCCTTCATGGCCACTTACAATATGGATCGCTTCCACGATTTTGTGTTCGGCAGCAGCTTCCTGAAGCGTTACCGGGTGCCGCCCAAAATGGTCAAGAAAGCCAGAACCAGCGATGCAGAGTTGCTGAAAATCGGTTTTGCCTGGGTAAAATTCTACGTGTGGGGGATCCGGTCGAAAGAAATCGTACCGCGGGGTTAGCGGGCAGGGTTATGTAGGGCTTGTTGTCAAACGGTTATAAATCCATGCAGACAGTTCTGTCAGTGGTCCATTGTCCGTTGCAGGCGACAGGTCGTGTTTTGAGATTTGGCTATAAGACACCCGGCGGCATGGGGGGGGGGGTGTCGCCGCCCAGCACGTAGCCGCCGTCTAGACGCAGCACACTGCCCGTCATGAAAGGAGCGTCCTGGACGAGAAATCGCACCGTTTTGACCACATCGTCAACGGTACCGATGCGGCCGAGCAGGGTGTGATCCATGATGGCGGCCCGCTGGGTTTCGTCCAGGAGGCCCCATCCTCGGGTTCCCGGACCATGTCGCGTTTCCACGATGCCCAGCATGATTTCGTTGACGCGCACCTCGGGGGCTGCCTGGCGGGCCCAGGCTTCGGTAAGCGATGAGACCGCCCGACAGGCGGCGGCGTATCCATCGTTGAAAATAAGGCCTGCCGGCCCGCTGCGGCCGACCATGGCGGCAATGGAAGAAAAGTTGATCGCCACCGCCTGGCCCGAGGCCCTGAGATGCGGTAAGGCCGTGTGAAAAATCCACTGCTTGGCCCGCAGGGTGGTTGCCTGCTCCAGGTCCCACTGATCACGAACATAGGGGCCGTGAACGATAGGCCAGCCGCCGCGCTCGATGTTGTTGATCAGGATGTCCAGCCGGCCGAAGTGGCCGACGACCCGCTCAATCATTGACGGAATACGGTCCGTGTCAAGCAGATCGGTTTTTAAAATCAATGGCTTGTATCCGGCATCGTCGAAATCCCGGCGCAATTCGGCCAAGTGGTCTTCCCAGTCGAGGTAATTTACAGCCACCTCAGCCCCCTGCCGCGCCAGATCCAGAGCAATAGCCTTACCGATACCCTTGATGGCCCCCAAAACCAGAGCTGTTTTTCCGTTAATTTTCATAGTGGAGACCCTAACCAAACAGTTCCTTTTTTATGTAACGGTAACTTTCGATCAGTAATGTCTCGTCGTTGGATTCGGCCGCCCGGATCAAATTTTCCCCTCGGACGGCAGCACCCGGCAGGCAGTTTCCCAGAATGGCCTTACGGAAGCTGTCCAGGTCGTAACAGGCCAGACGGAAAAGATGCTGTGAGGCGGCATCCAGGGGACCGGAACACCGGCGGTTTTTCAGGCTGATGATGGCCAGCATGGGATCGTTGAAGCGGTTGTAGGCCGCTATTTTCTGATGGTCGATCCACTGCGACAAAGTTTGACGGTTGGCCTGTTCAAAGCCTCGGCAGTGGGGCTCTTTCAGAAGCAGATAGGATTCGTCATCTTTTCCGCTGACCCGGGAACGGGAAAGCATGCGCACCAGCGGGTAGGTGCGGCAGGAGCAGGGCCGGTCTTCGTAGACATGGCAGCCGTCCGCCGTGACAAAGGGACAGGTCAGAGAGGTGGGATCACCAGGTACCAGTGTGACTATGGGCAGTCCCGAGCGGGGGCCGAGGTGCTGGCGGGTAAAGCGTTTCAGAAAAACGTCCGAGTTCAGGCCCAGGCGGCGCTTGAGACGCAGGATATCATAGGGCATCAGGAACTGGTTGAGATCACGGCAGCACTGGTTGAAACAGGGTACCTGCCGATGGCAGCCGAACTGAAAGGCTTCATCCGGGGAAAGGCTTTGCATGATGGTAAAGCCTCTACACGCTGACCTGCCGTCAGTCAATTAAAAAATGATGAACGTTTGACGGCGACGGGATTCGGTATTTCTGCCTATTTTCCCCCATATATTGTGGTCTGGCAAGCCTTGAAATCCATATATTGAATTAAGGCCATCTGCCCGGAAACCTTCGCTATTTTTAGATTTATCGGCAGTTAAAATCCTTGACAAGGTGAAATGCGGGTGATATTGATACAGACTTATGTTAATGACTATTTGCTTGATTTTAAATGGTATATTCACTTTCGGAACCATGCCGAAAAGTGTGTTTTTCTGGATGTCTACTTTTTGTATTACAGATTCATTTTTTTAAACTCATCAAACCAGCCGGAAAGTTTTTTCGGACTTCATATAGAGGAAGGGGGTGCGGAAGGGAAAAAAATTTTTTCACAGCAAGATTGACAGAAATCGGGTCATCTTAATTCAAACTTTTCAGGAGGTATAATAAATGCCAAGTTTTGTCATTGATGAAAAATGTGACGGCTGCAAGGGTGGTGATAAGACCGCCTGTATGTACATTTGCCCCAACGACCTGATGGTGCTCGAACCCAATGAGATGAAGGCCTATAACCAGGAACCGGATCAGTGCTGGGAGTGCTTTTCCTGCGTCAAAATTTGCCCCACACAGGCCATTGAGGTCAGGGGTTATGCTGACTTCGTTCCGCTGGGAAGCAGTATCATGCCCATGCTGGGTACCGAAGACGTCATGTGGACCTGTAAGTTCAGAAACGGTCTTGTCAAACGCTTCAAGTTCCCCATCCGCACCACACCTGAAGGTTCAGCCAATGCTTACCTGGAATTGAAGGGGCAGGATCTCGAAAGCCCCATGCTGGCCACCGAAGAGGCCGACGGCAAACAGATGGGTGAACCGTCTCCGGATCAACTTGTCTAAGCATTTCAGGAAATAATTATTTTCCTTTCTCAACGCAATTAAGAATTTTAAGGAGGACTTGAAATGGCATTACCGAACAAACCTTTGGGTGAACTCAAGGCTGTAAGGGATCCGGAAGTTGAGGAGCGCGAGGTCGATATCCTGATCGTCGGCGGCGGTATGGCCTGCTGCGGAGCAGCTTTTGAGGTAAAAAAATGGATGAAGGACGACCAGTCCGTACTGATGGTGGACAAGGCCGCTTTAGAGCGCAGTGGTGCCGTGGCCCAGGGCCTCTCGGCCATCAATACTTACATTGGCGAAAATGCCATTGAAGATTATGTCCGTATGGTCAAAAACGACCTGATGGGCATCGTCCGTGAAGACCTGATCTACGACCTGGGATGTCACGTCGACGATTCGGTTCAGCTGTTCGAAGAATGGGGCCTTCCCATCTGGAAAAAAGACGACCAGGGAAAGAACCTGGATGGAAAAAAAGGCCTCAAGATGGGGTCTCTCAAAGATGGCGCCCAGCCGGTCCGTACCGGTAAATGGCAGATCATGATCAACGGCGAGTCCTACAAGCGTATCGTGGCCGAGGCTGCCAAGCTGGCTATCGGTGAGGAAAATGTCCTCGAGCGCGTCTTTATCGTCGAGCTTCTGCTGGATGCTAACGTTGAAAACCAGATTGCCGGTGCTGTTGGCTTTTCCGTCCGCGAGAACAAGGTTTACGTCATCAAGTGCAAGAGCATGCTGGTGGCCTGCGGCGGTGCTGTCAACATCTATCAGCCGCGTTCAGTGGGCGAGGGCAAGGGCCGCGCCTGGTATCCGGTATGGAACTCCGGTTCCACCTACACCATGTGCATGCGCGTTGGCGCCGAGCTTTCCATGATGGAAAACCGTTTCACCCCGGCCCGTTTTAAGGATGGTTACGGACCTGTGGGCGCCTGGTTCCTGCTGTTCAAGGCCAAAACCCTGAACGGCTTGGGCGAGAACTTTGCCGCCAGTGACGCCGCCAAGGCCGAACTGGAAACCTATGCACCGTATGGTACGGCAGCCATCACGCCCACCTGTCTGCGCAACCATCTGATGCTTTTCGAGATGAAGGAAGGCCGCGGCCCCATTCTCATGGACACCGTGACCGCCCTGGCGGACCTGGGCAAGACCATGGACAAGAAGGAGCTCAAGCACCTCGAGTCCGAGGCCTGGGAAGACTTTCTCGACATGACCTGTGGCCAGGCAAACCTGTGGTGTGCCACCAACACCGAACCGGAGAAGAAAAACTCCGAAGTCATGCCCACCGAGCCCTACCTGCTGGGATCCCACTCCGGCTGCTGCGGCCTGTGGACTTCCGGCCCCGATCTGCCATGGGTGCCGGATGCTTACAAGATCCAAGCCACCAACGGCAAGGTCTACAACCGTATGACCACCGTTAACGGGCTGTTTACCGCCGGCGACGGCGTAGGCTGCTCCGGGCACAAGTTCTCCTCTGGCTCCCATGCCGAGGGGCGCATTGTGGCCAAGCAACTGGTGCGCTACGCCGCTGATTATGCGGATTTTGCGCCTACCCCGGCACAGTCCAACGAGGAACTGGTAGACATGACCTACAAACCGGTCAGAACCTACCTCGACAACTGTGACTACACCACCATGGCGGACATCAACCCCAACTACCTCAAGCCCAACGGCATGATGTATCGGCTGATGAAGGCCACCCACGAATACGGTGCCGGAACGGCCACCTTCTACCAGACCACCAGCAAGAACCTGGAGATCGTCATGGATCTTCTGGCGACCATGCGCGAAGACTGGGAAAAGATCGCGGCCGGCGACCTGCACGAACTG